>OLNQ01001292.1_pt1 | contig 24484 bp, 26 predicted proteins | sample 1672821 | NCBI WGS metagenome assembly OLNQ01 (sample SAMEA3136727, study PRJEB25190) | human gut metagenome | biome: human gut; feature: human-associated habitat; material: faeces | place: Austria | collected 2013 | reverse complement strand
CCTCAGATGGCACTATCTACAAAGAAGGTGAGCCAATCACTAGCTTTGGTGAGGATACAACAACCTATGAGGTAGTAAAGATAGATAGTGCAGAGGATTTGGTACACGAACTTAATAGCCACTATGTCAAGGAGAGAGTTGGCGACAACATCGTAAGATGGCTAGATTATGAGGGTGATATACTTTTTGGTCGCCACAATGGCAGCGAGTATATGGAATGGTATCTTTATGAAAGTGATGAAGACTAAGATCGCAGAGATACTAAAGGAGGAGATGGCAAGGCAGGGGGTAACAACCTACCGCCTTGCCAAACTCTCCAACCTCTCCAAGAGGGTCATCACCCTAGTACTAAGGGGTGACACCAACCCCACACTTGACACGCTAGAAAGGCTATTAACTCCGTTGGGATTACACATTGAGATAGTAAAGGATTAAGAACAAAGGCACCTTTTGGGGTGCCTTTGTTGCTTTATAAGAGGGTGTCAAGCTTTGCCATATCGGATCGTTCGGACACTTGCAAGGCTTTCAGATAGTTTAGCTTACCTCCTCCGACCGCTCTCCGAACAGCATTCGGAAGGGGTTCGTTAGTAGTTAGTGACGAGCCACTCCTCTTGCTGACGTCGCTTCGTTTTAGAGGCGGAGATCGTTCGGGTGATACGGTGGATTGTCCAACCGTGTTTCGTGGCGTAAGCTTGAATCTTGTCGTATGGGAACATCGTGAGCATCCACTTGCCTTTCAGCTCCACCATCAGAGCGAGGAGGGCATCTAGGTGGGCTTCGCCAAATAGACCTTCGTAGTGACCGCAGTTGCTATTGAGATATGGTGGGTCGATGAAGTGAAAGGCGTCGGGCGAGTCGTAACACTCAAGCACCTGAAGAGCGTCTCGGCTCTCAATCGTCACCTTTTGCAGACGGTCGCAAATCGCTTCGGTGAAAGCGTCCTTGGCATTGCGTACACGCTTTGGCATACCGCCACTAAAGTCATAACCAAAGGCACCATCGAGGCGACTAGCGAAGCTCTGCTTGGAGCGAACCCATATCGCCCATGCGATATCTACTGGCTCGTAAAAGCAAGGGTAGCTCAGTATGTGCCCTGCCTGCGTGTGCGTGTCACGTGAGTGTAGAGTAGCGTCGATACGCTCCTTCAGGGCTGGGTAATTAGTTTGTGCCACTCGGTAGAACTGAATAAGGTTGCCATCGAGGTCATTGATCACCTCACTTGGTGCAGGCTCCTTGGCAAAGAAAAGAGCAGCACCTCCGAGAAATGCCTCAGTGTATCTCTTGTGCGGTGGCACGAGTGGCAGAATATGCTTTAGGATGCTCTGCTTACCGCCGTAGTAGGTAATGGGGGTCTTGATATTTACTTTTACTTTCATTTTCACTTCCATATCTTAGTTATTATCACTATCTTTGCATTATCTCTCACATACTTTATAACGAAGGTGACACGACACCTGACGAGGATATAAGCCTCTGTCTTGGTGGTACTGCACCTTAACTATTCTCAGAAGGGTGAGAGCTTCTGAAGTAGAGACAGAGGCGTTTTCGTGCCTACTCGTCTCCAAGTCGTACACAAAGGACGGCATTATAATATGGCTCACCAAATAATGGCATAGATTTCTTTGCCACTCTATCTCCGCTCTCAATAAAAGTTGCTACCTTTGAGGCAGAAGGAGTAAGTATCACACTTTAAGATGAATGAAATGATGAGATCAATTTTGAGAATGGCGGTGGTAGCTGTGCTGACGGTGCTAGCTCTAACCGCCTGCAATGGCGACAAGCCAAAGAAAGGACTGCTAAAGCAAGGGGCGATGGTTTACATTAATGTGAAGCAAGATGGATTGAAAGCAATGGAGGGTACTACAAACACTGATGAGAAGCTTTATACACCAGAGGAGATTGTAAGAGAGGCATCGAATTTCGGTATTGATACCCCAGAGGGTGATATCAATGGCTTGCTGGGCATCAGTGATGAGATGAAAGACTTTGAAAACAACCGCATCAAAATGTGGGGTGAGCAAATTATCAATAGAGATGGCGAGCTTGTGGAATACTTTATGAAGTGTAAGAATGTAAGGATTTGTAACGGTAAGTATCCCGACAAAGACAATCACAGAAATATCATTGCCTATATTCCCAATAAGGTTATGCAGGAGGGCTGGATAAAGATAAAGAAGGCCTACGATGCAGGCAACTATGAGGAGGTATATAGACTATTCCAACAGGTCTATACTGCTATTCCAATCACTCCTAGTGAGTACCAAAAGCTTGTAGAGAAAGGCGAAAATTAATCGCTCCTAGATATTAAAAAGTGGGGTGCTACTTATTCAGTGGCACCCCATTTCTTTTACTCCGCTTTGAAAGCTATGTAGCTAAAGCCAACCGCCCATCCGTTGTATCGCTCCGCCTGCAAAGTGAATCTCACCTTAAATGAGTATGCACTTACATCAGAAATCACGGGGCTTGCTGGGTCATCAAATGGGTTAACTAGTGGTATATATCTGTCGTGCGGAATAGAGTGGTACACAGTAAAGCTTTTTGTTCTGTAGTTATAACTAGCTTGTGGTTGGCTCGTTCCACTTCTATTCCTATATCTGCCAAAAGATTTGATAACAGTCCCGCTCTTATCCACCATTACACCGCAGAGAGGCACACCAGGAGTGTCGATATAGTCGACTTTAAGACCACCACCGATGGTGGCAAAGGTAGTACCTTGAGGGTGATCATGATTAAAGTCTACAAAGGAGTTACCACCACCAAAGATACGCATACCACGGTCGGAGAAGGAGGTCTGTCGGTAATTCGTTGAGTACTTTTGGCTCACCTTGATGTTGTTGGCACCACCCCTTCCAAAGTTGGTGTAGAATGTAAGCGTATGAGTGCCTTGGTGCAAAATGACGGTTTTGTGAACACTTATGGTAGAAGCATAAATTACTGGATAATATACCGCTCCATCACTTGGGTCGTAGATATCAACATCCTCTTCCCAGTCCTGAAAATTATAGGCAAACAAACCCTTTTCGTCATCCAACCTTGCAATCATCTGCTTTGGGTATGGATGCTGTCTGTAAAGTCTTTCTCCCACTTCCCTGTCTATCACCAAGTCCATATCAATAGTGACGGAGGTATTATCATTCATCACCCTAAAGGTACGAGTGACTGTCTGACTATCGCTCACTCGCACGTTTGTCAGTGTAGTAGAAGTATCTACAGCATTACTTCGTAAGACCTCTTGAATCGTCTGCTTCATCACATTGCGACCAAACTCCATAAAGGCCTTGCTGATGTCTCCGATTGGAGCCACAACAATACGGTCGCTATCGAAGTGTAGCTGGCCGATATGCCCAGTTCCGTCGTTTCGGAGCGTCGTCAGCTCTCCTGTTGAAGCAGTAGAGCGTACAATCCAATTGCGGATGTTAGCGAGCTTATAGATAACCGAGTAGCCTTGCTTTAGCAATGATTGCTCCCTTTGCTCATCTGTAGTGACATCAGAGCCAAAACTCACCTTTCCACTATCTAGAAGCGTAGCAAGGGCGACACTATCAGGGTATTGAATTCCTAGCCTTAGAGCATTTGCCCCAGTGTTGGCCGTTCCGCTAATTGTCGCCATCACCTGTCCTGTTGTTGGTTCAGAGAGGATGATGCTATTGGTGAGGAGTAGTCCGCCTGCTATCTTAGTGTCGCCTTTTTGGAGGGCATTGAGGAGGTACTGCAGGTCGGGAAGATCCTTAGTGTCTAGCTTCCCCTCCTTGAGTTCCTTTGCCGTCTTCTCGAGCGTAGCGATAAGCGTATTGGCGTTTGAAAGTCCAGCGTTAATCTCTTGCACTGCTGTGGCTCTGGCTTGGGCTTCCTTGTCAATATCTGCTTGGATGTCTTCAGGTGCTGGCGTCCAGTCAGTAGCCACGGTGCCTCGCTCTAGTTTTACGTTTGAAAAGGCAACATCAGACACGGTGTCACCCCCATTGCCCCAGCCGTGTGGATAGATATAAACACTTTTAAGGTTGTCTACTATAGCTCCATCCTTGTTAGGTGTCTTTAATGTTGCACTGTAATGTGTCTTTCCTCTTTCATAGGGAATATAAACACGAGTAAAAAGATGAGTGCTATAAGCAAAGTACACCATAAACCTGTTGTCCTCTGGCGGAGTCAGAACTTCTACATCAAATTGAATTGTATAGTCTGTATCTTTTGTCAGGTATTCCGAAAGCATATAATAAGCGTATCCTGCACTAAGTCGTCGTGGCTGTTGGGTGCGGAGAGCAAGGTTGCGACCACCGACTTGTACGGTGTCGGTGATGACCTCCTCAACGCTCTTGGTGGAGCCATCAGGGCGACGGAACTCTATTTGGTCGGAGATGATAGAGCCGTTCTGGAGGTCGATGGTCATATTCCCATTGGCACTAGAGATGGTGTCCGTTAGGATTTGTCCAGGCGTAACCATTGAGAAGCCGTAGAGACGATTGTAGGCACGGTCGCCATCGATGACGCTGGAGAGCGTACCGATGAGCAAATGGTAATGCGTAGTTGTCTCAAAAGGCAAAGGGTCGGGAGATAGGAGGTAGTTACCTCCCTTGCCCTCACGCTCCACCTTGGCATAAATGTAGTAGCTCTGCTCCGTGTCGGTGAGAGCAGGCGAAGTGTAGCGAGCGACAGACCAGTAGCGGTAGTCGGTAGGCTTTCGGGCGTTGGTGATGCTCGTTATCCCAATCGTCTGATGCCTTATAAAAGCGTTGGAGATGGTGATTCGCTTATCCGTTGGATTGTAATTAATCGCCATCGGCACCGACTTCAAAGAGCCATACCGCTCCACGAAATCGAGCTGAGTTGCTTGGCTCCCCACGAGTAGACCCATTGTCTCAATCACCGATGGCTTGATCCGCTTAGAGAAGCCCTCCACCCCCTCCACTGCACGCTCCACCATGCCAATATGCTCTAGTGCTTGCTCGTAGCTCTGTCGTTGTGATCGCTGAAGCTCTCGGTCTCGCTTTTGGCTTAGCACCTCCTGAGCCTCCGCCCTATTCAGGACGTTCCAAAGGCTTCCACCCACCAAGGCGGTAGAGAGCGTGATACTTGGTGCTGTAGGGTTATTGACCTTCTGAGCCATCGAGGTAATCCTTATCACCGTTCCCTCGGGGTGAAACTCAGGGTCGGAGAAAAGCACATGCCCACCAGGCACCAGCTTACCACCGATCTCCAGCCACTTCCGCTTTGCCCAAATACCATCCACCTCTCCCTCAAAGGTAAATTGTGGTAGACTTCGTTCGGAGAGCGTCCGAATAGCCTCCTTTAGGAGTTCGTTCTCCGCCCGAGTGACATACTCCTGAGGCAATGCTATCCCAAATACCGCATACTTATCGCCAGCCTTTGGTGCCCACTCCTTAGAGGGCATTATAAAGCCATCTTGCTCCGAGGGGATGAGCTCAAAGCGACGCTCCTGGTGGTGATAGCCAGAAAGGGCAGTCTCCGACTGACGGATCTCAAACTGACGCCCTGCCAAGGCACCCGTCTCAAACTTCAGGATCGCCTTCTCACCACGAATGCGGTAGTCATTATAATTGAGCTCGTCAGGGATTGAGCTATCGATAACATCATAGAAGTGCTTTGCTTCATTCGCCACCACTACCGATGATACCACACCCACTCGATGCGGATAGAGGTCGCTCAGCTCCATCGCTCCTTCCGCACCATTGCCCTCTATCAGCTCAATGTAATTGCCAGCTTCGTCCGTCCGCATCCTCTCACTGCTCCAGCTCTTGGGCAGATGGAGCGTAGAAGCTCCATACTTCGTCGGATCGATATTCCGACTGCTTCCTAGCACATAGAGCCGAGAGATAGGGAGATTATCGGTATTACCACGCTGAGAGACCCCCGAAAGGAAGCCGTTGCCCTTACCATAGCTTAGGGGAAGCGGATCCTCCTTGAAACGCTCATCTTTGCGTAGAGAGATACTCTTGCCCTCTACCACCCACTCAGTGTGAAACTCCTCTGCCACTCTCCCTAGTGCTGCCCAACAGCTCTCCTCCTTGAAGGCTATCGTCTTATCATACGACGTGGCAACACAATTGCCTACGCTCCACTTATGTCCCATAGAGCGAGCAACGAGAGTGGCGAAGTCGGTAGGCGAACCTGCGAATACAAAGGAAGTGCGAGCGATATTGGAAGGGTCTTTGAGGAGCTTATGCTTTAGTTGTTCGGCCGAGCTGTAGAAAGTGGCGATATACTCCAAGTAGCCACGCCACAGCTTCTTCGTCTCCTGCGGATAGACGAGGGTATAAGTATTCCCAAGAAACTCTATGGTAGCTCCTTGCTCCAACTTTATATCTTGGTCGCTTCGGAAGTGAAGCACCACTTTCCCTGAGGTCATTACACCTGTGGTGAGTTCGCTCTCATCAGAGGGGTAGACCTTTATAATCGTGCCATTGTTATTTATATCCATCATATTATCTGAAAGTATAGTGTGAAGTAAAACCTTGATCGAGTGAGCTTACACTCCGTCATCTCCTTGTAGTAGCAAGTGCGGTCATTGAGTGTTTGCTTGCCAGCTTTCTGTAGCTCTCTTGCGAGGAGCGAGAGAGGTGTGGTGAGCTGTTCTTCCCTGCTGTAGGGTATCACACACTGCACCTGTACCTCCTGAGGCTTGGTGTAGAGATCGGTGCTTTTGGCAAGCTTTCGACCGCTGATAAAACTTGATTCGGAGAGCCATCGCACCTCCTTCGGCTTCTCAGGCATCAAGAATGAGTTGTAGAAGTCCACTACCCCAATACCCATTGCCCCGAGGTCAATGCCATTGAGTGCCACCTTTTGAAGAGACATCTTTGGCACCTCCCCCTCCACTTTACCGAAGCGTTGCCACACCTGCATCGGGTCGAGCACCTCATATTGGCAAGTGAGCTCCACCGCCTTTGTTTGCTTGTGGAGCTTGAAGCTCGATACCTCTTTCAATAAGCAATTAGAGGCGAGTAATGGGAATTGCTTACTAATGAGCGATCCAAGTGCCTGTAAACTTAGTGATTGCTCATTGACTAGGACGAATGAGAGCTCCACGATGTAGCTTGCCCAAAGGGGTGCGGAGAGGTCACACTCTAACCCCGATTCATCCTGCCAATTGTTGGTAGGTGGCTCCTTTCGTGGTGGTAGTTTGTAGAGGTCGCCCTTGCCCTCACGTGCGAAGTAAATCATAGCCTTTGGAATCGTGTATCGAAGTTAAACCGCTCAGCAAAGATGCCTGGTTGGATCTCGAGAGGCTCCTCGGAGGAGCAGGAGAGTGGAGCGATGGCTCCTTCGGCATCCCAGCCTTGGAGAGCTTTGTAGATCTCCACCACTTCGTCGTACGGCTTCAGTCCCTCCATCTGTCGGGTGGAATTGATATGTTGTGCAGTCTCCGTCACTCGGTCGGTGGCGTACGAGAGTGAGATAGTCGCTTCGCACTCCTGCTCGTAAGGCGTTATGTCTAGTGCTCGCCTGGTGCTTATGCGGATCAGTAGACAAGGGAATGCGACCATTGGCCGTGAGCTCTCACCGTAGAGTGTATTGAGCTGACCTCGGTCGATGTCGATCAATCGGAGGAACGGACACTCCTCGGAAAGGTGCTTTGCGATTGCTGTATAGATTGCTTTCATTTTACTAGCTCCTTAAGTCGTTGTAAAATCTTGTTCTGTATCTTTTGGGTCAGTGCCTTGGAACGACCGATAAAAGGACGTTTGGGCATAGTGAATGGCTTCTTGCCGTAGATCTTGGCCTTTCCGCCAAACTGATGCACTGCTGCATAGGGGGTGCTATTGATGATGCGGACGCCATTGGAGAGTATCTCCATACGAGTGGCACGACGTAGTTCACGAGTCTCTCCGTGCAGGATGGGAGCATTCATACGCTCGGGGCTTCGCTTGCCCGTCTGCCCCGAGTGACCAAACCACGGGGAATCGGGTTTGCGACGCTCCACCTCTTTCCAAGGGTTGAGGACACTATCCACGAAGCCCCCCTTCTCAAAGTTCTCATCAAAGTGATCAAGGGCTATCCGCCCCATATCAATCTTGACGCCCTCTCCCTCCACGTACTTCCTTACCTCCGCCATCTTTTGAGGGAACATTTTGGCAAATTGAGTGATATCCATTTGGTTATATCTTATTTGTTAGTTATCTTTGCTGTGAGACCTAAGCAGATGATCGCAGTTGGTAGCGATAGGTTAGGGGATTAATTCCCCGCCTATATCGACGGGTTCGAGTCCCTCCTGCTTAGGTCTCATTTTATTTTCTTGTACTGCAACACTTCCTTTTCTAACACAACTCCGATCGTGATAAAATCGAGGAAGTACTCCTCGCTCTTCCGATCTTTCTGTAGTCTAAACACGTACTTTAGGGCTTTCCCACCATCTCTATATTTAACTCCAGTCACAATTGAGGAGTTGGCTTTATCTATTCGCCATTCATCAAAAGAGAGAAGGTCTTGTTTATATCTCTGTAGTAGTTCCTCTAGTGGTAACGTTTTGCCAAGCTTCACTTTGACATCTCTAGTGGCGTGCATTAGTTGCTTGTCTACGGTTCTTACTTCACTATAAGTTTTCCCTTCAATCTTGAGAGGTTGATTGATATTCAAATACGTCTCAAAGTTTTCAGCTCTACGAGTTACCAATAGCCGTTTGCAAAGCTCCTTATAGGTTACTTTTTTCTCTTTATCTCTATTGACTTTCCTCGCCAATTGGTGCATAGGGCATAGCTTGCTAGTGTCGTCTGCAAGCTTAGCTCCCTTCACCAGTCCTTGCCTGCGACATTCAGGGCAGGTGGGTATCCCTTGCCCCTTAGTGTAGGGGTGCTTGTGGAGGTCAAAGAGACTGCCACTCTTACCAGGGTTATTCGCCAGCCCATCCTTAGGCTCATCCTTGAGTGAGCCATCAGGCAGAGCGGTTGGAGCTTTGTCGGTAGGACGGACACGACACTTGCAATTCCAATCAAGCGGAGGCAAGTGGGTATCCCACCAAGGATGCTCAATCGGTAGGATGGTGCCGACAAAGGCAAGGTGCTCTGGACGCTTATCCACACTATCACTCTGCAGGTACTCCAGATTGGGGTAGAGTGCCTTTGTCTTGAGTGCCTCCTTATATTGCACCGCACTACGAGCCTTTAGCACAGCAGTATTGTACTCCGTTCGAAGCCACTGCACATTGTACTTACCGATCACCTTCTCCGCCAACTTCCGAAACTCTGCAAAGCTCCTCAGTCGGCCATTAGGTTTCACCAATAAAGCTCCAAGGCTCTCCATCTCCGCATGCGTCTTGAAAGCACTCCACACCGCCATATTGTACCGAAGCTCATACTCAAAGGCAGGCTCCTCAACACCAAAAGAGGTTGGGTCGAGGACTACCGATAGAGCCTCCTGCATCGGGAGGTTATTCGCTTCAAAGAGCGATGGAGATAGCCCATCGCCCTGACTACCATATACCTCACGGAGGGCTTTAGTAAGGAGGTTACCAAGGTCAATAGTAGTACCATCCTCCAGCTTAATCTTGCGAGGTGTAGAGGTGGTCAAGCTGTCCCATAAGTCCTTCGCAAGCCCCACCACTCGCTGTGGGGCTTGGACGAAAAAAGAGGATAGCCCTTTCTTTGAGGGAGTCTCTTTTTCAGGCTGGGTGCCTTTATCAGACGGGGCTGACTCGTCGGGGGCTTCCGCTTCTTTAGTAGCTTCCTCTTCCCCCTCCTCCATAGGGATACCGAAGCGTTCGTGTAGCCACTTCTTAGGTATGTCCATCATCGAGTTGAGGATTGAGAGCTCCTGCACCGTCACAGGCTCAGTACTCTCGGGATAGGCAAAGTGACCGCCCTTCGTGGGGAGTCCTTGAAGCTCTAGGAACGGCAAGAGGTGACGATTGAGGACACGCTGTAGGTAACGCATGTCGCTCTTATTCTTCGCCTCCTCCACCTCCTGGTGCACCGTGCCAAGGCTACGAGCTCCCCGCTCTCCCGATATCGTGGTGAGCGTCTGCCCGAGGATGCCGACTAGCATCTCCTGATTGCAGGCATCAATGAACTGCTTAAAACTGATGCCATTTGAGGCACTGCTCTCACGCATCTCTATATCTGCCTCTTTAGGTACCACCATCCACGAAGCCGAACCAGCACGCTCCATCGCCTGCTCCAGCTGTCGCTTGCTCTCAGGGTCGTAGGTATTGTATTTGCCCACACGTTGGGGCATTCCGAATAGCTCTATCCATTGAGCCCAGTCGCCAAATCCACCTCGCTTGTAGATAGCAAATGGGATAGCACGTAGGATAATGCCATAAAAGCGAGACTTTCCGAGTATCATCAGATAAGGGTCATCGACATATGAGATGCCACGCTCATCCATCGGGTCAAGGAGGATCTCCTTTCGCTCCACATCGATGTGCTTCGGAGGGATTTCGGAAACGATGAGGCCACTATCCGACCACCCAAACTCCGCCCCTGCACGTCCTTTCAATCGCCCCTGCATGATGAGGTTTTGTAGGTTTTCAAACTCCTCCGTGTCAATGATCTCCTTAATCGCATCTACCTCCTTACCTTGGGCATCCAAGAAGGTGATATCGGCATTCACCACCGCACCTATTCGCTTGTCCATGGCATCTGCCAGCGTGGTATCTACCAGCATATCCTCGTAGAGGTCGTAGAGCTGAGCCATTCGCCCACGGTCGGCACTCCGCATAGCCATACGCCAGTCGTTTACATCCCAAGGCCTACGGTTGGGTGCTTTGACGATGAGCTCTTGTACTACCAGCCCACCACTCTTCTTATTAGTCTGCTTAGTCTTTGCCATATCTTATTTCTAATTTTTAATTGTCACGCCATCCCTTTTGATGATTGATAAGTCACGGCTCACCTCATTGAGCTTGGCGAGGTGTTGCGTGTGCGAAGCGATCAGCTCCACATTGCGAGCAATGCCTTGTAGGATCTGCCCTCGGAGTTTATCCATAGAGGTGCGACCTCGCTCTATCTCCACCAAGAGCCGAAGCTGTAGCAGTTGATTCGTTGCCAAGCCCATCAGCTCATTGATACTATCTTGCGATGCCTGTGCTAGCCCCTTGCGAGCCACCGCATCACGCTGAGAGTTGTCGCCCCACGCATCGACCCCCTCCTTATTGAGTTCAGAGCGAGCCTCCTCCTTGGCACGCTTGTACTCCCCCACTAGCTTTCGGTAGTTTCGCTTAAATTCAATGATGTCGTCTGTGATACTTTGGTCGCCACCATCACCAAAGCTATCCTCCATCGACTTCTGTAGTTTGTCGAACTCCTTACCAAAGACGGCCGAGAAGATAAGCTGATCAAGGATCCGCCCAATCATCTCGTCTAGCTTTTGCTCAAAGCTCTGCATCTCTGTCTCCCACTCACCGCTTCTAAAAGCATCGGCAAGAGCCTTGCCGAGGAGGTCACCGATATCGCCAGCTAGCTTCTTGAAGGTCTCTCGCATCTCCTTTTGAGCCTCAACAGCTTCCTTGCGGATCTCCTCCCAATTATCCACCAGCTTCTTAGTCGCATGGTCAAGTCGGTCGTAGTCGGCTAGTATCTTAGGATTAAGTTCAAAGGTCTTGCTCCCCTCTTTAAGAATCGTGCCATACTGCTGAGTAAGTGACTTAAAGACGGGCACCGTCTTCTTAGCTGAAGCACCGAAGATACCGCCCAACAGACCACCGACAAGTCCACCTACTAGAGTACCGATCACAGGAATGGCAGTACCAATTGCGGCACCTGCTGCAGCACCTCCCAAGGCACCCTTGGCGGTATTCTTGCCACTCACCACCTTTCGAGTACCCACCTGCACGTGTCCTGCTCCCAGCTTTTGCACCGACTTCTGCAGTTCGGTCATCGCTTGGCGATAGCGCTTTGCCCCATTGATTGCATTCTTATAGGGGTTGTCAACGCCAAAGAGATTACCCTCCTTGCCCTTTAATGCTTGGATACGTGCCAATGCGAGGCGGTGATAACTCGCCTCAACCTGCTCGGCATACTTCCGCTCCGCCTCGGCATTCTTTCGGCTCTGCTCAGTAGCCACAGAGACTACCTGCATAATGCCAGCCACCGCATTACCGAGCAAGTCCATTGTGGTTGCCCCCTTCTTGAGAGAAGAGAGGATATTGCCCACCGCACTTGAAGCAGAGCTAAAGATCTCGCCCATCTCCCCACCGATAGAGCTGAGCGAAGCGAAGATACCTTGGATGCCTTTGCCAATCTCTGCTACTCGCTTCGATGGTATCTCACTAAGGGATTTCCCCAGCTCCTCTATCTCCTGCGTTGCCTCTTGTATAGCCTCACTCGCATCTCCTCCACTCGCTTCTATCTCTTGGAGCTTCTCCAGCCTTTTCTTACTTAGCTCTAGTCGCTTATTGAGGTACGCCTCCTCGGCATCTGTTTGGAGGGCATAGCTATCCGACTGCATCTGCTGAGAGCGGAGGGCTATCCTCTCTTGGCTGTCAAGTAGCCGAAGCTCGTGTTCCTTCTGTGCTAGCTCACGCTCCTTGAGGTGCTGTGCATTGGCAGTGGTGAGGAATGCTTGCAACTCCTCATCGCTCTCCGCATTGGCTATTGCTCGCTCCTCTACCTTGGCGTAGTAGCTGTCTATCGACTTGAGTTGCTCCTCAAGGCGACTATCCAACCGCCCCGACACCTCGCTATTCAGCTCTTCCATGATGGCGTTGGAAGCTTCGTTTTGAAGCTGTACATCGGCTTTGTACTTATCGTCGAGAGACGAATCAAGGGTGGTGAGCTTCTGCTTCTCTTGGCTTGCATCAATCTTGTACTTTGCCTCTAGCTCCGCAATCTCCTTCAACTGAGTTTGGACGAGTCGCTTCCGCTCCTGGTACTCCTCTTTGAGCTCACGGAGCTTCCGCTTGCGTGCATTCTTAAAGCTGGCGACCTCAATAGCTGTGGACTCCTTGATCGCATCCCGATGAATTGCCTTGATACGCTCCTCGGCTCGCTTCCGCTCTTTGAGGTAGGCATCGGTCTCTTTCTTTCCTCCATCTCCATTCTTTGGATCGGCCTCTTTGATGCCAGCCTCTCGTAGTATCTTTTTCGCCTCTTCTGTCTTACTGCCGACGGTGCCAATCAGCTTATCTCCTGCTTCTCTCGCCTTGTCAGCTTCTTTTTGTAAGTCATCAGCTGCACCTCGAGCAAAGTCACTCGCATTGACGGTAGGTGCCTTTCCCATCCTCGCCATTCCTAGGTTAGACATAAAGGCATTGAACTTATCCCACCCACTGGTATCGGTGGCTCGCTCCTCTGCCTCCTGCTCCAGCTTAAGTGCCTCACGATACTTCTCCACCGCCATCTGCATACCTGCCATAGCTTCGGCACGCGACTTCAGGCTCTCACGAAAGGCATCCGCATTATTGACGAATAGGTTGTCGGCATCAAGTGCTTTGTTGATGGAGACGCCGAGCTCATCAAAGTCTTTCTTATGCTTTTGGACAAACTCCCTACGCTTTCGCTCATCCTTACCAAGTGCTTCGTAAGCTCTCCGAAGCTCCTCAAACTTAGCCACCTTTGGGGCATAGGCTTGAGCTACCGCCTCTTGGTATGCTTCAGTCTCCTTTTTGAGCTCCTTCTGCTTGGAGAGGTACTTATCAAGAGCCGACAAGCCCCAACCAATAAGAAAGCTGGCACCAAGCGTCAATGCTCCCATCATTAGCTTGGCATTGGTCTCTGAGATCTTGAGGGCTACGGCAAGCCCCTTAACTGCTCGTGTATAGCCATTGGTGAGGGCAGTTACCGTGCGAATTCTAAAAGCACTCGTGGAGCTAAGGGTCATCTGTAGTTGCTGGAGACCAATCGTGATCGCCAGCATACTCTGTACCTTTGTCTGAATTTCGGCATACTTCTTGCTCTCGCCCGACACCAATCCTATGCTACCTACCACCGCAGAGATGGCACCACTTAAGCCTTGAAGCCCGCTGATGACACCAGCCATATTACTAGCACCCTGTGTCATCGTCCGTTGCTCCTTAGATACCATTTGGTAGGCAGTGTTGAGTTGCCCTAGCTCGGCACGTAGCTTTTGATATGCCTTGCTATTGCCCTCGCCAGCTAGCTGTAGACGTTGCATCTCATCTTTAACCAGCCTGATACGACTAGCCAAGGACTCCTTGGACTGCCGTAACTGCTGGAGCTCGGCTCGTAGCTTTTGCAAACCTTGAGTCTCATCGATTAGCTCCTTCTGTAGGTTATCGAGTGGCTTTTGGAGGACACTCTTATTGAAGCCTCCCGATTTCTTCATTTCCGCCTTGATACGAGCAATCTCGGCCTTGAGCTTAGCAAGGTGCTGAATCTGCAATGTGACACTCTTCTGCAACTCCCTCTCTGCCTCACGAGTTACCCTCAGGCTATCGCCCTCGAGCTTCGTCATCGCATCACTAGCCTTTCGTGCCTCGCTGTCTACATTCTGCCGTAGATTTAAGTCAATATAAACTGGTTCCATTGGTTAGAAGTGATTATTGCGTTTCGGGTTGCTACCATAGAGGTACTCGGGTGAATCTACATTTCCATCGCCATCTTCATCGAGGATAGGAAGGTCGGGAGAGACCTCGCCCTTCTGCACCTGCCGAAGCCAAGCAATGGCTCGCTCATAGCGAAACCGCCTGAAGTCCAAGTCGGCACCAGCGTTGCAAAGGGTTATGAAGTGCCATACAGCTATGTCTTTGGTAAAGATAAGTAGGAGAGCGTGGCGGTCGTCACCAGTAGCCGAAAAGATAGCCTTGCGGTCGTAGCGAGCCAAGTAGCCACTCACCTCCTCCTCCGCTCCCTCAATGGCAGATAGGAGGATGGTATCGTCATCGCCTTGGATCAGTCGGATGTTCTCTTGGTAGAGATGGGTCTTTAATTCGTCAGTTGTAATAAACATAGCCTATCAGTATCTCTTGCTGTTGTGCCTCCGTCCGCCAAAGACCACGCTGTCGGGCTGTAACTCGGAGAGCTTATTATTGATTTGCCAAACGGCTCCCTCGATGCAGTCAGGGCCGTCTGCAGGTGCTGGAAGACGTGGTGCGATGAGCTTAAACTGCTCCTCCAGCCTTTGCATATTGGGGTTGCCTGCCTCCTCAAGGTTAAAGACCAGACGCCCCTGCCTATTGAGTGGCTCCAACGCTCCCTCGATACGAGCGTACTTATCCATTTTCGCACGAGTGTCAGGGGCAATCGGCATCAAGCCTCTCTTCTCCGAATGCTTGACGAATAGTGGTTGAAGTACCTGCTCCCAAAAGGGATCTTGCAGGGCATTATTCTCATTCAGGTAGTAGACGGGGCAACGGTCACCCACATAGTCCCGTAGGTCGTAAAACCAAGTGACGTATCGGTCGTTGGTCTCCTGTCCTAGGTAGCCAGTGTAGATGTAGTACTTCCCTTCATAAAAGCCCACGAGAAAGACCGCCTTGAAACTCGATTGCTTACTGCGTGAATTGCTGGGAGAGGGGTCACCGTAGCAGACGGCAAAGGGCAACTTCTGGAGTGGCGGACACTTATCCCACGTGATCTCGGTAAAGACCTCGCCCTCACTGATGGGGTTATTGAAATACTCCTGCTGAGCGGCACTGGTACTGATCATGGAGAGGATACGATCAATGTCTGCCTCGCTATTTCTAGACCAACTACTCTTGCCATTGGCATCACGGATATTAACGATGTCCCACTTATCGGCTTTCGCTCCTGCTCGGGTGATACAGCAATCCTTGGCGATGATATTGCCATTGAAAAGAATGCGGTAATTGCCCGAGACGGAGAGCGTGGGGAAGAGAGCTTTCTCAAACCACTCCCACTTAGTCTTGATGCGGTCGGGATTGCGTACCTCCTCATCGGTATCGATATCATCGACGAGGATAAAATCGGGGCGTGCCTCCTTATTCTTCAGACCACGAGGCGACTGCCCAGCACCAATACCCCTAAACGAACAGCCACTAGCGATCACAAACTTTTCCTCTTCCCAGTGTCCTATCTGCATCTGCACACCGTAGTCATTGGTGATGCGAGGCGACTTCTCTAGCACCAGCTTGAAGGGAGTGAGGAGGTCAATAGCCTTATCCTTGGAGTTGCTCACGAGCAGGAAGTTCTTGATCCGCCCTGTGAGGGCAAGGTAAAGCACTTCCATCATAGAGCGAGTAGACTTGGCGAGCTCACGGCTCCACGACCGCACCTCGTACCAGCGGTCGTTATTGAGCAATCGCTTCGTCGCTTGCTTGTGAAAGGGGGCAGGCTCTGAGCTAGCAAAGCTAGGGAAGTAGTACTTAAACCACTCCTCAGGCTCTGCCTCAAGCTTCTCTATCCTCGCTCTCTGCTCGTGTACGGGCTCAGAGGTATTGATGTTACTCTCCTCTACTAGGGCGAGGATATAGCTTTGCCACGCCTTGTAACTCTCCTTCTCGGCTATACTAAGTCGTCTCATCTTAGTTTACTCTTTACATAGTCATCGTACAGTGGTGCCAGCTCCTTAGCCTTATCTAGATTATGACCACGAAGCCAGTCAAAGAAGCCTGTGAAAGCACTGATAATCTCGGGCAGACCCACCTCCGTCTCGAGCTTCTGAATAGCGGTAGAGAGCTTATTGATGGTATCGGCCTCGCTCGCATTGGGGTAGCGATTGCCCTCTCGCTCGCTGATGCTCTTATTTATCTCAGAAAGCTGTAGATAGAGGTTCTTGATCTGCTCTTCCTTAGTGATGGTGAGGCTCACTCGTAGCCCGTCCCACTTCTCATTCTTTACCCAGCGATTGATGGTCTGCGGAGCTTTACCAGTACGCTCCGCCACCTCCTTTTGGCTCAGTCGCTCCTTAGTGTAGAGGAGCTTTGCCCACTCCTTGACTTGCTTCGCATTCATATCCTTAAAAGTCTTCGTTCAATGGCATCGGTGTGCCGTTAACTGTTCGTGGCTGGTCGGCCTCCTCCAGTAGGTAGAGCACCCACGGCTCGCCCCACAGCACTTCTCTCAGTGTCAATCCTCTCTCCTTACGTATTTTACCAATCATCCCAAAGGGGCTATTGAGACCCACCACGGTGGTCTTTAACTCCCCCTTTCCTCTTGCCCCATCCTCACTGCTGTCAGATTGGCTGTCAGCATCGTCCAGATGGTAAAAGCGGTAAAATCCTCCACTCGGCAGAGTGCCCGAGTGAGGGCAAAGAGCTCCAGCAGGCTCTCACTCGCCACACCCCACAGTAGCCATCGCTTTAGTGGCTGGCGAAAGAGAGGGATCCGCCAACGGCTATTGAGGATCGCCACCGACAGCACCTCTGCCAGCACCTCCACCTTGGGGTTGAAAGGTTCCTCACTCAGCTTATGCTCTAGTGCCAATCGCTCTATCTCGAGGATCGTACCCGCCTTCAGGTGGCGAATGGTGAGCCGTCGACACCTCCGTGGCACCAGCCATCTAATCAGAGGAGGGACGGGCAGGTCAAACTGCACGCCCCTCCCCAAGAGCAGGTCTACCGCTTGCGACCTGATGCCTTGCTCGTCACTGCCCATCGCTTACTTCTTTACATAGAGGGTGTCGACAGGCCATTCGGGACTCGCAATGGTGGCGGTAAACTTAAATGGAAACTTCGCTACACCGCCCTTGCCTATGCCAATGTCTTTCGTCACAAACCCTTGGGCATTGGGAAACACAAAAGCGTTGCCACTACGGCTCTCGATCTTAAGAGCCAGCTTCAATTGCTTCAGCTTACCGTAGAGAGCCACTCCCTTGCCACTCTTTAGCTTGGCACCCTCAAAGTACTCTATCAGCTGATCCTCGGTGAGCTTCACGAAGCTTCCTGTCACTTTGGTAGGCTTCTGCTCATAGTCCACATCGATAGGGGTGTCTAGTTCGTGTACATAGAGCTCGTCCTCCTCAGGCTCCTCGTTTTTGATATTGATGATATCTTCTTGAAGGGTAAATGGGCACTCCTTCCACACCGCTGTAGCGATGCCCTCCTCCGAGGTGATCGGCTGAGCTGTGTAGAGCTTCGCCACCTTGTACCTTCCGCTTGTCATTTCTGTTGCCATAATCTATTTCGTTTGTAGTTAGTAGTTAATTATTTTGCGTGCCACCTTGATAAGTAAGAGGAGCAGTACCACCCCTCCGCACCACATAAGAGCCTTTTGCCACCAATAGAGGCGGTTGACCTCTCGGGTCACCTCCACCTCTACAGGCACCTCTTGGTACTCCACTCGTGCCTTTGTCTCCACCTCTAGGGGTGGGGTCTCGGCAGTGATGTCGATGCCTTCCTCACCCACTTGCCAGTGGAGCCGTGGAGCGGTAGGCTGTGTGCCTTGCTGGTAGCTCACCCCTTTGAATGCCAGTCGGAGGCTATCCGAACGCTCTCCGAATAGTAGTCGGAGGGTGGTGGTATCGCCCTCCACGGTCTGTCGCTCGATTCGCTCCTCCACCCTGTGGGTGAGTGGTACCGCTACCACACGCCTTGAGCTGTGGCACCCAACGAGTAAGGGCAAAAGCAGTAGGAGCAAAAGGTTACTTCTCATCGCTGTTAAAGAGGGCATCTAGCCTTTGTTGCATCGCTTGGATCTTGCGGTTATTATCGTCATTCTTACGGGTGAGTCGCTTGATCTCTGCCTCCATACTTCGGATGACCTCCTTCAGCTGAGCATTTTCGGCCGATAGACTTACCACCTTCTCTTGGCTCTCTGTGTAGCGTTCCACAATCGTTTTATTATTTTCGAGGAGGAGATTTACGCTGGTCAGTTGCTCCTGCAGGTAGACATTGTCCTTGCTTCTCTTCCCCGTGAGCCAACCGACCACTCCTCCGACCGCTCCAGATAGCACGGGTATGATAATGGTGAGTAGTTCGATGTCCATAATTCTATTCAGTTAGTAGTTAGTAGTTAGTCATTATTTATTATATCAGCTTCCAGCCCTCCTCCACTTCGCTTAGCACCGCAGGCACACCATTCTCCTGGTGGCTGATGGCACTTGCAAGCGCTATGAGGGTCGTCTTGTCGCACCGTAGCTCCTGCCAGCGGTGAAAGCCTGTCTTACGCTCCACAAAGCGGACATACGCCTCGGTATCATTGTGATCCTCGGGAGGTGCCCACCTAGTCACAAGGTCGCCCACTGTAGTGAGGCGATACTTCTGCATATAGGTGCGTAGCGTGATGAGCAACGCTCGGTAGCCATACGCCATCGTGCTAAACTGCTCAAAAGCACCAGAGCGGTAGGTACTCCCACGCCATTGATTGCGTGGGGAGTACCTAAGATTGCCTGGATTGTTACGTCTAAGTCCTAAAGGTTTAGTCATCATCTTACACACCAGTGCCCTTCTTAAAGGCAACCGTACCTAAACCTTTCTTATTCATTTTGCTTCCGCCTACTCGGACAATGAAGCTCAATACATCACCATAATAGAGAGGGTCATTCTCTTGTATGAACATCTCATACTCTCCCAATGCACGGCAGACCCAGTTCTTATGCCAAGCAAAAGCCGAAATGCCACCAACAAGGGTGCTCCGTAGCATCACATCAAAACCATAGAGCTTACCCAAAGTGCCAGTGGAAGCATTAGCTGAGGCTAAGAATGCATTCACTTGGGCTTCTGTAAGGTCTTCAAGCAATTGCTCATAAGCAATAGCGTCAAGAAGTAAGTTGCGTCCTTCCTGAGGAATGTCCTCTTGGTTGAGCATCGTCTGTGCCTTTAGTACATCCTTACGTCCAAAGGTCGCTTTTGCGGTAGTGATTGATCGTTCGGTATCGGTAGGTATCCACGATTCAAGTATCTCTGTAGCTACCTTATCCTCAAGGGCTCCCTTGGTAGCTGAGAGAACAGCATCTCGCTTGTCGTAGGAGAGTTCGTATTTGTCAGCATTCTGAATGTAAATAGGGTCAGTATAGATCTCCTTAATCTCAAAAGTGAGCTCAGTGTCTACCTTCTCTGTAGCCACCTTAGGACGAGAGATCGGGCCAACATTAGCCTCCTGCTTTTCACCTGCATTCGGTATGTGGACAATCTTGCCAGCTCGTACGAACTGGTCTGCATTGAAGCTCCTCGCTAGAAAGGAGTTGTCGGGGAATAGGTTCTTGACGAGATGTTCTAGCCATATCTCTTTCTGTAGTGCCATGTTAATTCTTACTCTTTAATATTAAAACGTTCATTGTACTTCTCCTGGTAGAGTGTTGGGTCATTGGCTCTCAGCTCAGCTAGTTTCCCGAGCTTATCCAGCTCGTCCCAACTCTTATCAGCAAGGCTAGCCGTCTTTGAGTTCTTTTTGTCCGTCAACTGCTCGGTAACACTTCTACGCTTGGGCATTGCCTCTAGCACTCTGAGTGTCTCATCGGGGTTCGCATCAAAAAGAGTAGTCATACTCTCTTTCTGTGACTCCATAAGGGATCCGCCCTTAATCGCTTGGTCAAGTAAAGCTTCAAAGCGATTTCGCTTCTCTTGTAGCTTCTTCTCTTCTGCCTCTTTCTTCTCTTTTCGCAAAGTCTCTACCTCCTCAGTGAGAGAGGAGATGGTCTTTTGGTTCGCACGAATGGCAACAATGGCGTCATCAATCGTAGCATCATTGGAGAGATTGAGGAGCGTCTTTACAACTTCATTCATAGTCTCTTTCTTACCTGTTATTGTTAATTGTCTATCTGTCAGTTCTAGTATCGTTGGGATATCGGCTTCTCCCACTCGCAACCCATTAGCATCGTAGAGGGCAAGAGCATTGTGGTTAGCTGGAATGTTGCAGATGGAGACTTCTCTCAAGCTCCACTTTGTAACTGTTGGAGCATCTTGCCCATCAATATATAGGCTGGCGTCACTCGTGGACTCCAATACCCAAGCACCTACAGAGCAGGCACTGATGTAACCCTCTTCTACTTTTCGGGCAATCTCCTTGGCTCGTGGATCACCTTGGTCAAAGTTGGCTTCGGCTAGTATCTTACCATCCTCAATGCGGATATTCTCCCACCTACCAATAGGCATCTCTCGGTCATCGTGATTGTAGAACATTACAGGGTTCTTCTTGAAGTCGTCAAGAAGAACTCCGTTGGTTAGCATCCTAAAGCCGTAGCTATTGACGCTCTCATCATGCAGTATAAATGTCTTCATATCAGCTGTCTATTTTCACTTACACTGCAAACATAATCTAATGATGACCTCATTTGCAAATATGTATGACACCGTGTCACACATTTCTTCACTTTGCCGATCTGAATGCCGAATTTATGATGAAAATAAGGGCGAAATGCTTCTCAGCACTTCGCCCTCTCGTAATTATGAAAAAGCATTCAATCAATTCTTTCTTCATCTTCTTTTGCCTTGAGGAGACTTCTCTTATGTCTTGCTAGACTTCTATAGAAGCTCCTTTCGCTCATCGGAATAACCCGACTAACCTTGTTGCGGTAAATCCACCGCTTGCTTCTGTCGTGTCGATGTGGCTCGTACCACTCCTCAACTATCTCCCACACCTTTTCGTCTTTAGACTTCAGGTGCTTACGTTTAAGCACCTCCCCCTTCTTTGTCATACTTACCTCCTTTCTTTGCTTGTTATGTACTCCATCACCGCCTTCCACCCTTGCCATCCTCCGACGCACTTATCATCGATATAGAGGTCGGCATAAACCTTTCGGGAGTCGTTTTGGAAGTGGTCTTTATTGGCTCTAGTATTGCAATTGATGCCGTCGAAAGGCACTCCTCGCTCGAGTAGGAAGTTGATGGCGTCGGTCTGGTCTTGCCCCTCACGGCATGTCCAGATGATGAGGGTATGCCCCATGGCCTTCAGCTCTTCCATGGCTTGCTTGGCTCCTGCTACCAGCACGCCCACAGAGGGAAATGGGCTGGCATTGAGCACTCCATCAAAGTCTACTGCTATCGTCATGGTCTTCTTCATTGTTATCTTGCTTTTTATCGATCACATCGAGGAGCAATTGCTCTGCTTCTGAGTCGGTGGCTACCTCTGTGATATTGAGGGGGAGTCGCTCCCACACGCCAATATCATTGCGTACCTCGGCCTTGAGGAAGATCTTGGAGACAGTCTTGAAGTGGCTATCCTCTATGAGGCGTACGCCATCAATGAACTGCTCCGAGCCACTCTCCTCGGCAATCCGCCTTAGCTCTAGCACCTTATCGGCATTGAGATTGCCACTCGCATCCTTGGCGAGGAGCTTGAGTACCATGCCTACGAGGGCTTGGGAATTGTCGTCGCTGGCGAGCCCTTTGATGTACTCCGTCACCATCTCGATGCCCTCCTCTACGGTATCTTGCCACCCATCGAGGGTGTGGACGCCCATGGTGACTCTCCTTTTGGAGTCGGGCTTGGTAAAGGTGTAGCTCCACTGGCCATCGGCTTTGAGCCCTAGGGTCTCTCGCTTCATCTTTACGAGATCCATCAGGCTACGGATGGCGGAGCTCTTGGTACTTCGGAGCTGGTCGCTCATGAGGGTGAACTGTGTCACCACCTTATCGACCGTCTCATCCACTAGCTCACGGTAGGCGTTGAGGTTGGCCTCCTGCTCTTCTCTCCTTTTCCTCTTTGCCTCCTCTAGCTTAAAAGCCTCGAAGCGTTGCCTCTCCTCGGGTGTCATCTCCACCATGGTGGTGGTTGTTGCTGTTGTTGTCTCTTTCTCTGTCATAATGCTAATTGTTTATGTGTACTTATCTCTTTTTGACTACTGCTTGCTCCCGTCTTGTCTCCATTTGATGTAGAACTGAGCGTTGAAAGGATTGAAACGCCGTTTCAACTCTCCTCTGCTTCTTTGGAGTCCGATGACCTTGAGCTTTTGTTTCTACTCCAAAATTTGTCTCTTGGTGATTACTGACTTCCATTACTTAGTTGTATTTTGGTTGGTTATTACTTCCTCGATTCATCACATAGAGCGTGAGCTTCTTCTGTGGCTCTCGCTTCTCTACCTTTCGCTCTTTCTGCTCACCTTGCTTCTGCTTGCGGAGCATCGCCCACAGCTTTCGGCGGAGTGCCTCTAGCTCGTTGTCGGTGAGCTTGGCGAACTCCTTGCCTGCGATCCGCTTTTGGCTCACAAAGGCGTTGATCGCTTGCCAGTCTTTTGTATCTACACCGTAATCGGTGAGGAGGCGAAGGACGGCACTCCGCTTCCGCTTTCGGCTCTGTGACCCTCTTAGGGGTTTGCTAGCTGTTTCTCGCTGTAGCCTGGTGCGTAGGCTCTCCAGCTCCTCCTCGGTTAGCTCACGGAGCGAATTGGTTCGGCCGTTGCTAGCTCCCTCGCAGAGTGCTGCTTTGAGCTCCTCACTATCGAGGGGGCTTTGGAGGGCTCGCATCATGGCGTAGATGTCGCTGTACTTTCCTTTCATATCAATTGTAGTTCATCTCTTAGTTTGTAGGCTACCATCTTCTCGAAAATGCCCAATAGGTGGTGATACTCATTGATGAGGTAGAGGAGGGTGGCTTGCTCGGAGGCGTTGAAGCTCACCCTATAGCTACTCCGTGGGGTGAGGAGCCTGGTGGCTAGCTTGCGGTAGAGGGCGTAGATCCTGTAGGCTTCGCCACGTGCATGGGTGTCTTGAGGGCTAATCTCGGCATAGAGGGCGAGGGCAAACTCGGTGAGTCGACCTATCGCCAGCATCTCATTCTGTCTTAGCTTCACTCGCTTACTCTCTTGGAGTGTCCTAAGTACTTCACTATTCATGGCTCCTGACTGATTGATGTTGTACCCCAGTACTCTTCGGCTCCCTCTTGCCAGATATCGATGTACTTTCGCTCGCCAAAGAATCGGCCTTTGCTATGAGCTCGGTAGCCCTCTACCCATATCTTGAGCATCGCATCGTACATGATTCGGCAGGCACTCCGACCATCGGGCTTGCTACCACGGGCTTGGCAACTAAAGACGAAGAGGTGCCTGGGGAACTCGCCTACTAGCTCTTGGTAGCGCTCAAAGGTGAGGCCTGTATACTGCAGGCTATCGATGATCACTACTCGGGGGCATCGACGCTTCCTAAGGCGTACCTTGAGGGTCTCCACATCCTCATTGATGATGAGTAGCTGGCGATTGACCTCTTGCATACCGTGTCGCCTCAGTTGCTCCTGAAAGCTTAGGCTCAAGCCCTCCTCGAGGCTATTGAAGATCACTTTACCAAATCGGCACAGCTCCTTGGCGAGCTGCATCATAAAGCTACTTTTGCCATTGCCACTATTGCCCCATACAAACCAAGTGCCTACGGTCTCGGGCTCGCCAAAGGCCAACTGCCACTCTTCGCTCAGGCTGAAGGTCTCTTTCCGCATCGAGAAGACTTGCTTGGGGCTAAATGCTCGCTTTGCCATATTTATATATCTTTGTATAGTTCTTCACTCTCTAGCAACTTCTGATACCTCTCTTCACCCTCCAAAAACTCTGCAAAGTACTTTTCGCAGTCTATTTCAGCGAGGTGAGCAAAGGCTTCCTCAAATGTATTAAACACCTTATCCACTCCATCTTCCTCCACACTAAATAGGCGGCAATCCTCTACAACGACTTCAAATGTGCTGTTTCTTAAAAATCGTATGCTTGCATAAAACGAAAAATCGCTACTGTCATACTCTTGTTGAGCTGTGTA
>OLNQ01001281.1_pt1 | contig 24570 bp, 17 predicted proteins | sample 1672821 | NCBI WGS metagenome assembly OLNQ01 (sample SAMEA3136727, study PRJEB25190) | human gut metagenome | biome: human gut; feature: human-associated habitat; material: faeces | place: Austria | collected 2013 | reverse complement strand
TTTCGAGTACGACGATGGCGTTGTCCACCACCATACCGATAGCGATCACGAGTGCCACGAGTGAGAAGATATTGATCGTGTAGCCGAGCAGCCCCATAACGATAAAGGCCGAGATAAGCGACACAGGCATCGTCAGGAAGACGATAAGACTGGACTTCCACTCTCGTAGGAAGAGCAAGACGACTAGGGTCACGAAGAGCAGAGCATACCAGATCGACGAGCTCAGGTTGTTGATCGATGAGGTAACTAGCTCATCCGATCCTATCACCTCAAAGATCTGTACATCTGAAGGTAGATCCTTCTGTATCTCAGTGATCTCAGCACGTACTGCGTCGACCACATCGACCGTATTGGCTCCAGACTGCTTCTGTACGAGCAGGGCAATACCCTTGCCTATATGGTTAGAGGCAGAGGCATCGGTCTCCTTAAAGGTATCTCGTACGGTAGCGACATCTTTGATACGTACTACCTTACCATTGACCGCCTTGATGACGGTATTCTCCAGCTCCTCGACACTCTCGTACTTGCCCGGCATACGCACGGAGAAGTCGTAGGCACCCTCTGTGACAAAGCCCGAGGGGACGTTGACGTTGTTTGCCTTGAGCATCATCGACAGCTGCGCCACCGACATACCATAGGCCTGCATCCTCGTAGGGTCTATCTCGACACGTATCTCACGCTCAGGCTGTCCTAGATAAATGACCGTACCGACGCCGTCGACCTTCCTCAGAGCTGAGGCGATCTGATCCTCTACGATATCCTCTAGACCATTGTAGTTCTCGTCTGCATTGACTGCGTAGCCGAGGATAGGCATCATAGTGGAGTTGATCTTGTAGATGATCGGCGTATAAGCTTGCGACGGCATACGGGACTTGACCAGCTCGAGGAGGTCTCGAGCATTGTTTGCCGCAGCCGTAATATCCTCCTCCCACTCGTATCGGAGCTGTATGAAGGATACGTTCTCCTTAGAGATAGACTTGATCTCGACGAGGTTCTCCGCCGAGGAGAGCACCGCCTCCAAAGGCTTGGAGACCTGCTCTTCGACCTCTATCGCTGAGGCTCCTGGGTAGACCGTGATGACCGTCAGGGAGGGGAACTCCATATTCGGCATCAAGTCTAGCGGTAGCTTCGTCAGCGAGAAGACACCGATGACCAGTATGGCGACGAAGATCATCGCCGCCGCAATGGGTCGTTTTACACCAAATTCAGGAAGTTTCATAGGCTTACTTCTTCACAACGTTCACCTTAGAGCCATCGCTGAGCTTGTTCTTGCCATCTACTATGATAGTGTCACCGCTCTTGATATCATTGCCGTCTATGTAGACCCAGCCGTCCTTGATCTCGCCACGCTTTACGGCGATGCGGCTCACGGTCGTCCCATCTTCGTTGAGCTTGAAGACATACTCCTCAGCCGTACCTGCTAGACGATAGATCGCATTGAGGGGTACAAATAGTCCCTCGCGGTCGGGTAGCGCAATAGAGACATTGCAGTACATACCAGGCTTGAGCCGGTTGTTGCTGTTGGGGATATTGACCTCTACAGAGGCGGTGCGTGTCATCGATGAGAGAACGGGAGAGATGTAAGAGATCTTGCCCGTAGCGGGTTCTTCGGGATAAGCATCGAAGATGATCGTGGCTTGCTGCCCCTTATCGATATAGCTCAGATCCTTCTCATTGACCTCGATGGTTGCTTTGAGCGGATTGATCTGACGTAGCTCGATGATCCCGCTCTCGAGCTTGAGATCACTGCTGAGGCTGGGGGTGAAAGCGTAGGTCTCACCTTCGTTGATCATAATCTCCGTGATGACTCCGCTAAAGGGTGCCGTGATGGAGGTATTCTTCTTGAGCATCGAGACTTTAGCGACAGAGGCATCGTACTTAGCCTTGACATGGTCGTAGTCCATTTGGCTGATGCTCTCCTTCTCTCTCAGACGTGTGACACGGTCGAAGTCGCGCTTGATCGCTTCGTTCTCGACCTGTGCTTGTAGAAGCATCTCGTCCGACATCTCTACGATGACTGCCCCCTTGGGGACAAAGCTTCCCTTGCTGTAGCGTATGCGCTCTACCTTGCCGGGTAGTGCTGTGCCTAGATTGGCAGTCTTGGAGGCTTCGGCTGTACCTGAGAAGCGAATGCTAGGCGTAAAGGTCATCTCTTTAGCCTGTGCGATGGTTACGGGGACCACTTTGTCCGTTTCGGACTCCTGATCCTGATCTCCTTGCTTGTTGCAGGCAGTCGTGGTGCCTAAGGTTAGCAGGAGCAATATCGTTGGGAGCAAGTAGCTCTTAAGTTCTTTAGTATGCATATTGTGATGTGATTTTTCTAGTTCTACTCTTCTATCTATTTCTCCTCTTGGGCCTTCGTATGCTCGGTCGCATACTGATAGAGAGCACCTGTGGTCTTCTCTAGCTCAGAGAGTGTCACGGCAGCCTCTACACGGGCGTCGATATCTTCGGAGGCAGCTTTCTCCCACATAGTCTGCGCCTCGAGGATGTCTCGAACGTTATTCATCCCCTCTAGGAGGTTGTTTTTGGTAATGCGAAGATTCTCCTCGGCCTGCTCCTTCGAGAGCTTCGTCAGCTCCATCTTCTTGAGCGCCTCGGCATGCTTAAATCTATTCTGCTGTACCTGCAGGGTGATCATCTCCTGAGCGTCTTGTAGCTCGAGCTCCGCCTTGGCTACCTCTTGGTCGGCTATATGTACCTGGTGTATCCTATCTCCCCACGTGAGGATGGGTACCTGTACACCGATGCCTACCATCCAGTCTCCACCGAGATTGTTTTGGCTACCCTTGTAGACGTTTGGCTCTACCCAGTTGTACCCAGCGGTAAGGAAGACGTTGGGGAGGAACTGTGACTTGACCATCCGCCTCGCCGACTCCGTGAGTGCGAGCTTGCTACGTAGCATGACGATCTCAGCCCGCTCAGCATTGCTACTCTCGAGTGCCAAGAATCGGCTGCTCAGTTGCTCCTCGCTAATGATCTCACTATCTAGCTCGATCTGCTCAGCCTCTAGGCCAATGATCTGACCCAGTAGCATCTTGGAGAGCTGGAGGCCGTTTTGCGCCTTCACGAGTGTGAGCTCCGCTTCGTTTTGCTTGACCTGCACCTTTAGGACTTCGTTTCTAGTCGTCATACCCTCGGCGTAGACATTCTCCAAGTCCTGCACGAGGTGATCGAGGAGCGACTTGTAGGTCTGAGCTAGGCGCACCTTCTCCTGTACAGAGATGACACGCCAGTATGCCTCATCGACAGTGGCTAGGACGTCGGCCTCCTTCATCTTGACCTTCTCATGTGCTAGGTCGGAGGTGTAGCGCGCCATCTTATTAGCCTCGACGATCTTACCGCCCATAAATATCGGCTGACGTAAGGTGAAGCCACCCGTATAGATCTCCTTAGGAGCTACGCTGATGAAGTCTAGCGGGATGGATAGTCCTGGAGGTGTCACGCCTGGTATGTTGAAGTCGATCGCAAATGGGCGCAAGGCTCTATCTCCTGGATTGATCCAAGCCCCAGCGAAGTCGATGCGTGGTAAATACTTCGTCTTGGCCGACTGGACTAAGTAGTCAGAGGCCACGGCATCGGCCTGCGCCATCTGTATCTGCTTGTTGTGCTCTAGAGCAAGGTCTCTACACTGCTCTAATGACATCGGCGCTTGCGCTTGCGACATCGGCGCTTGCGCTTGCTCTTGGGCATACGCCTCGGCACTCCACCCTATCGTGAAGACAAGAGCCGTGCCTAAGAGAAGAATGCCCCTCCTATTAAATCTGTTTCTCATGATCTGTTAATGTCTATTCGTTACGACATCACTAGATATCGGGATCGTAAGCTCCCTGATACCACTCCTTAAACTCTTTGTTTTTCGCTTTGCTTACTACGATCTTCTCTGGGGTCTCGATGGCAAGGGTTACCGTCAGCTTGCCCCCGAACCACGTCGACATACTCTGTATCGCACTATGTGCCACGATGTACTGTCTATTGGCTCGGAAGAAACGCCTCGGATTGAGTTCCTGCGCCATCTTCTCTAATGAGAGGTCGACAAAGTGCTCCTTCTTGTCCATCGTTACCACGATCGCAGCCTTACTATCTGCGCGTATATAGGCGATCTTGTCCACCGATATAGGGATCAGCTTGTCTCTCCACGGGATCAGGAAGTGGCTCTTGTAGCTCATCTGCGACTCATTGAGCGCCTGCATCATCTTAGCCATTAGAGCTTGGTTGTCTACCTTCTGCTCTGTATGGCTAAACCGCTTCACCTTGTCTAGAGCTCTCTGGAGATCCGTCTCCTTGATCGGCTTGAGGAGGTAGTCGATACTGTTGACCTCAAACGCCTTCAGCGCATACTCCTCATAAGCTGTCGTGAAGATGATCGGACAGGTGACCTCAATCCGCTCAAAGAGTGAGAAGACGGGACCATCTGCCAGGTGAATGTCCATAAAAGCCAGATCAGGCTCCGGATGACTATCGAACCACTCGACACACTCAGATACACTCTGCAGTATGGTCAGCACCTCTATGTCAGGGTCTATCTCAGTGAGGAGTGCTTGCAGGCCGGAGGCGGTAAAGTACTCATCCTCTACGATTATTACTCTCATATAAGTGATTTGGCTTTGGGTTCGACTTCTTCTAAGCTTCGGATCAGAGGCAGTGAGACGGTAAAGTGTCCATCCTTAGAGACGATATCTATATCCTTGCCAAAGAGCAAGCGATACTGCTCCATCAGATTGTCCAGACCGACGCCCGTGCTACCCGACTTACTATCCTCACGCAGCTGGATCTTATTGTCCACCACGATCTGATTATCTATCGTGCGGATGTAGATAGTCAGTGGCACCTTGGCACTAGCTATATTGTGCTTGATCGCATTCTCCACTAGGATCTGTAGTCCCGATGGTATGATATAGTAGTCTAGATACTGCTTGTCCACATCCCACTCCACACGCAGACCGTCGAAGTAGCGGATACACATCAGGTAAAGATAAGAGTGGACAAACTCTAGCTCCTCTGACAGACGCACCACCACCTTGTCTCGCATCGTGTGCCGGAAGACTGTCGCCAGCTCCTGCACATAAGCTCTAGCGCGCTCATCGTCGCGGCCTATCAGCCCGTTGAGCGTGTTGAGACAGTTAAAGAGAAAGTGTGGATCCGTCTGGTTCTTAAGCGCCGTATACCTGTTCTGCAGATTCTCAAAGTCCAGCTCCTGCATACCGACCACCGCCAGGTGATTTTGCTTCATCAAGTAGATGGTCATAGTAAAGAGGAAGGTCACCACGAGGATCACCAAGTCCTTGACATACTGCATCGCAGCATACGCATGATAGCTAAAGAGATCTCTAAACCACCAGCGCTGTAGTCGCGACAAGTAAGGCGATATCAGAACCACTGCGACGAGTAGTCCCAGCAAGATCAGCCAGAGCTGATACTGACGTATCTCGTATCTATTGATCGCCCAAGACTGGATGCTGAGCAATAGATAGAAGAAGACCATATTGATCAGTAGCGAGGCAATCGAATTCAGCGATAGGATCGCTCCTAGATCAATGTCTCGGTCCGTATCCAGCAAGCTGTAGTAGTAGATCGATGACGACAGCATCACAAACGCCAGCAAGAAGCTGATGATCAGCGTAGCCAGTAGCACGCTCTTGCGCTCATTGCTGAGCAATATGAAGTTCTTGCCTTGTCGCCGTCTCAGACGACCCGTTATGATGCGTCTCGTCATATGCTGTCTCTATATAGGGGGCTTGCCGCTATGAGTATCCCTATGCTAAGGTAGTAAAAAAAAGCAAACCCTATATCCCTCTCCCTTTAGGGCGAAGGAGATAGGGTCCTTATTTCTTTCTTTACACTAGAAGCGATACCCCATGCCTATAGTAAAGACACTAGCATTAGCCTTGTAGGAGTCATCCTTGAGAGAGGTGCCAAACTTAGAGGCGACATCGTTGACTGTCGACTTGAGATCGTCCACCTGGTTGATGAAGCCATACTTGTAGCCAGCGTTGATCTGGATACCATTGGCAAACTCATAGCCTAGCTGGCAAGCGATACCTACGTCCCATCTCTGGAGAGCAGACTTGTCGTTGTACTCCTCATAGAGATCTATCGGATCCTTCTTAAATATACCGAACTCGATATCATCTGTCTTAGCAGAGAAGCCTACTCCAAAGTAAGGGCCTACACCTCCGTAAAACTGACCCTTGCCTAGCTCTACCTTACCCAGTGCGTAGACGGGGATCTGCATACCCCACTGGTTGATCTTATTCTCGAGTGAGACAGGACCTGCCTCAGCCTTGATACCAGTGCCGCGGTAGTAGAACTCTAGCTCAGGCTGGATTGCAAAGTTCTCATGCAGATTGATCCTCATAAACCCTCCGAAGTCAGCTCCAGGCTTGACCTCCGTCTCGAGGACGTTGAAGTCATCACTCAGGATCATACTAGAGAGATTCAGACCAGCCTTGACACCATAGTCGAGTGATACATTAGTCTGTGCGACAGCTGAGAAGGCTGTCATACCCATCAGGGCGGTTGCTACGATAGCGATGATGTTGCGTTTCATACTTTCTTCTGTTTGTTTCGTTAGACTTATACGTTTCTGTTTCGAGTCGTATGACCTATCCGATCGCAATAGATCAACAACTCTGGTGCAAAGGTAGAGAGCACAATATGACCCCACAACCCTTCACCCACCGAAACGCATATCGCGATGACCGAAACGACCGAAACGCTTACCGAATAACTATAAGTGTGCCTCTGGATAGCGAGCATCCCACCAGGTGGGGTCGTCTTTGAGCCACTTCTGGAACCACGCGAAGAGCGTATTCGTCCACTCGATCTTCTTCTCGGGAGCCGTGATGATATGGTCTTCGCCGTGTACCTTGACAAAGGCGACTTCACGCCCCAGGATCTTCAGAGCGTTGTACATCTGGATGCTCTCACCGATGGGGACGTTCGTATCGTCCGTGCCGTGGATCAGCAGCAGAGGTGTGTGGATCTTGTCGGCATGGAAGAGCGGACTCTGCTCCGTGTAGAGCTTAGGGTTATTCCACGGATAGCTGTCGTAGCTTGCCACCGTACTGTAACCGACACCCCACGTACCCTCACCCCAGTAGGAGGAGATAGCACTGATACCCGCATGGCTGATCGCTGCCGCAAAGATGTCGGTGATCGTCTGCAAGTACTGCGTCATAAAGCCTCCGTAGCTGGCGCCCATACAGCCGATCTTCTTCGCATTGACATAGGGATGCTCTTGGCAAAACTGCTTCGTCGCAGCCACGATCTCGTCGGCCGTCACCTTGCCCCACGCATTAACGTGGCGAGCGGCATACTCCTGTCCGAAGCCGGTGGTACCACTCGGGTTGAGCGTGAGGACCACGTAACCCTGCGCCGCATACATCGGGAGCGAATAAGAGCCCTCGAAGAAGCGTGTCGTCGGCGAGGTACCTCCATAATAATAGACGATCATCGGGTACTGCTGCGTCGCGTCAAAGTGAGGCGGCAAGTAGTAGCGTCCCTCCACCTTGTCGCCATTGGGCATCGTGTGTACCCAGTCGCTCACGCTGCCCAGCTCTAGATCTTGCATCTTGCTCTTAGCTAGGTCGTAGAGGAGCGTCTCACGCTTTCCTCTGAGCGTGTAGAAGCGATCCGCATTCATCGCACTCTGCCCATAGTATGCGAGTAGACTAGCGTCATCGCTGATGTCAAAGGAGCGCACGAGGTCTTCCGTTGTAGCCACCTGCTCGATCTGCTTGCGTGTCAGGTCGAGGCGGTAGAGGGAGATGCGATCTTTGTTTTCCGCTGTAAAGTAAGCGACAGGTCGGACCGTGCTGACCTTGACCCGCTTGATGGCGGGGTCAAACTCCTTCGTCAGGGGCGTCGCCTGCTGGCTCTGGCGGTCATAGAGGAAGAGCTGACCATCGTACGTATTGGTGATCATCCCCTCAGGCAGGTTGCGACCGATCCCATCGAAAGCATTTGCATCACCCTCTATGAGTAGCACATAAGGCTGCGACGTGTAGGAGATCGACGAGATAGAGCGCTCCTGGGTAAAGAGCGGCTTGACCTCCAGTGTCTCTAGGTTCATCGTATAGAAGTTGCTCTGAGAGAAGGGGATCTCGGTAATATCCTCCGAACTGCTCAAAATGATCTCACGCGCATCGGGACTGACATCATGTAGATAGGTAGAGCGGTGGCCGAAGGTGAGTGGCTGATAGCGACCGCTCTCGAGGTCGTAGAGAGCGAGGAAGGTGCGCTTGCGAAAGTCTGCCATACGGTCATAGCGTCCCAGTACCTGCTCGGTGATCTTACCCCGTGCGGGGCCCTCCTCCTCGATGGTGTAGAGCAACTGCTTACCGTCAGGGAGTATAAAGAAGGAGCCTGTGGGGATCTGCTCCGCCACGACACGTTCCTCCTGCGTCTTAGGGTCAAACGTTAGCAACTGCCGACCACCATCTGTCGTGGCGGTGCGGTAGAGCTTGTCTTCTTTGGGCATCCAGCTGGCGAAGCGGTACTCCTCGCTTAGCGTGGAGAGGAGCTTATCGCCTTGGTACAGGTAGGTGCGGTAATTGCTCTTCAGAGCGGTCGTCTCCCGCTCCGTCAGAAGCGTGTAGCGTCCCGTAGGCGACACCGAGACTGAATAGAGGTTGCGCCCCGTCATCATATACTCTAGGCTCAGGTACTCCTTGTCGTCGTGACGTAGTTCTATCTGGCTGTTAGCCTTGGCGGGGATAAGCTTCATACGATACTGCGCTGGCTCATCGCCCTTGGTGAGTAACTGCAGCGTCAGCAGGTGCGACCGTCCAGGTGTCAGCGTGAGAGACGCTGGTGAAGCACCCTTTAGCTCGCTCTGGTACTGTGTAGCAGACGAGAGCTTAGCACCATCGAGGGCTAAGACAAAGGGTGCCGTCGCCTCAATCTGCAGTGTCGCCTGCTCGTAGCTAGGCGTGCGAAGGCGTATGGCATAGGTCGTGACCGCATCCTCTGGTGTGCGCAGCGTGACGACACCCTCCTCTGCGACGGGTAGGGTGCCATGCGCGTGGCTCAGCTTGATATGGTTCACCGGCTTGAGCAGGTCGGTAGCGTCGTACGCCTTGCCCTGCACATTGAGACTATCCGATATAAACGGCATCATCACCCTATACTGCTGTACTTGTAGCGGTATGACGGTGAGGGTGTCAGGTTGATCCGTTGTCGCTGACGTAGCTACTGCATCTAGCTGCTGAGCTGTCGCATAGAGAGTCGCAAGCACCCAAAGCGGGAGCATCGTAAGTAGTCGTAATAGGTCTCGTTTCATCTGCTGTTGTTGTTCATTATTCACTATGCTAGCCTCGCTCCGTAAGAGTTTCAGCTAAGTTTTCACGACACAAAGTTAACCTTTTGTTTTCTCTTAAGTAGAGAAAGCACATATCACTCCGCTCTATAAGTACGCATACACTCATCTAAATGATGAGAAAAAGGTGGCGAGTGCCTCAATCGTGAGGGACTCGCCACCTTTTTCATTTCGGATAAAGCTCTCGAGCTATAGCGCCTAGCACCAAAGCGACAGACGCTACGCTCGGATCTTACTGCTTGACCACGAGACGGTCAGCACCAGATATGCGTACCACGTAGGTACCTGCGGGATAGCTGGTGAGATCTACCACGGCACTACCCGTAGCGTCTGTGCGAGCCGTACCAACGAGCGTACCCGTCATATCGTAGAGCAGTATGTCACTGTCAGCGACTGCGCCAGCCACGTTGAGCAGCTCCTGCGTCGGGTTCGGATAGAGCTGTATGTCGAGCGCATCGACAGTAGCGATAGCGAGGTTGTCCTCCTCAACTATATTACCAAAGATACTCCACCCCTTAGCCTTACTGTAAGCCTCCTTAGCGCCCTTCTGTACATAGAGCGTAGCCTCCTCGGGACTATAAATATCCCCAAAGGTAGCCTCATTGATCACGGGAGGCTCTACACTATAAGCGTAGACGGAACTCATAATCTGACAGCCAGTAAACGTATTAGCCTCTATCGAGCAGCCAGCTGGGATATGTACCTCCTTAAGTGCCGAAGCGAGTCCGAAGGCTGCCTTGCCAAACGAAGTGCAACTAGGCATATAAGGGACCTTCTCTAGCGAGCGGTCATAGTAAAACGCAGAGTCACCGACCGAGACAAGCTGAGGCGTGACACCCTCTGCCCAGGCAAAGGACTTCATAGCCGCATTGTAGGTGAGCGCCATCGCATCGATACGCTCTAGCGATGCCGGGAGCGTCAGCTCCTTGAGCCTAGGATTGTAAGCGAGGGCGAGGCGCGTGATCTCCTTGAGACCATCTGATAGAACCAACTGTCCCTCCATTCCGATCGTTTGATTGCCTATAGGTAGGTAAAGCAACTTTGAGCCATCTGCCGTGTAGAGTACACCCTTGACACTCTTGAGCGCTGTATTGCCCGAGGCAACCTCGACAGCCTTTAAGTGCATAGGAGTCAGGAAGGCTCCAGGCTCTATCGCAGAGACCTTAGCCCCTAGCGTATAGCTGTCTGCCGTGAGACCCGCTGGGTAGGCGATGAGCTTCGTCTGATCCTTGCTGTAGAGGACACCCTCTATCGTTGAGAACGACTCATTAGTCTCTGGCACGACAAACTTCGTCATAGCCGTGCAGAAGAGGAATGCACGATCACCGATGCCCTTGACCTTGCTATTGAGCGTCAGCGAAGTCATCTGGTTAGCGCCCTCGAAGGCTAGCGGAGCGATGTAAATCACCTCATCAGGTAGGACTGCATCGCCCTCAGCCATCCACTTGTATAGCACACCATCGACGATCTCAGGCTTCTTATCCGTGCTGGAAGCTGGGCTACAGACCATATTCACCTCGACATCCGCCTTGAGGCTCTCGATCGTATAGGTCAGCTCACGGTAGTTAGGCACCGTCTCATGATCGAGCTGCCACTCATCGACGGCGTAGCCCTCAGCAGGGTGAGCCGTAAAGACGAGCTTGCTACCAGCCTTGACTGCTTGACCCGTTTTGATCTCGACACCGTTAGCCGTAGCGGTGAGCGTGCCAGTCTTCTCATTGAAAGAGGCAAACTTCACTCTAAAGTATCCCTCCAGACGGTCAAAGTCTACCTGTATCTCTCGTGAATCGGGGGCTTCGCAACGATAGGTGGACTCACCATTTTGACCTACTATCGGCTCAAACTCGCCTCCTATCTCAATCTGCTCGAACCAATCTCCGATGCGGTAGCCCTCCTTAGGCGTAGCGGTAAAATTCAGCATCGTACCCATAGGCACACGATCACCATGCTTTACCTCTGTGCCGTCATCTAGGGCACAGGTCAGTGTACCCATCTCTAGGTCACGACTACGGAAGTAAACGTCAGCACCCTTTGGTCGAGCCTCAAAGGTTACCTCGACGTTTAGATGACTTGTTAGGTCCTTGACCTCATAGATTTGGGGGAACTTCGGATCACCCTCTACGGTCACGATCTCTCCATCGACACGCCACTCCTTGATCTGCTGCTCAACCCTAGGGATCGCCTTAAAGCTAACAGGCGAATGCTCTAGGAGCGTGTCACCATTCTCAACATTCTGCGCTCCAGTCGTCCAAGCCTCCAGCTGACCATCGCCTATAGCCTTGTAGGTTACCTTGTAGCGTTGCTGTGTCCCTGCGGGAGCACCGACGACGATCTGGCACTTCTTTAGCTTCTGCGCTAGCTCCGTCTTGATCTCCTCGCTAGCAACATAGACAGTTGTCGTCTCCTTGTCAGGCCAAAGCACCTCTAGACCAGAAATCGAGTTGCTCAAGTGCAGGTCTACGACACGTAGCGAGCCCACACCGTTGAAAGATAGATAGCTGTTCTTGATACGCTCCAAGCGTGGCAGATAAAGCTCAGTGAGCTTAGTGCAATTGACAAAAGCACCTGCACCGACCTCCTGAGCGTAAGGTAGCTCGAGACGCTCTAGCGCACCACAACCATAGATAGCGTTGTCGCCGATAGCCTTGCACTCCTCGCCAAGGGTCACCTTCTGGACACCCCCTGCCAGTACTCGTAGCACACCATCAGCACGGGAGATGAGCGCGCCCTCGGCTGCGAGGTAGTTAGCGCAACCCTCCTCGAGCGTTAGCGAGGTAAGGTTCGTACTATTTTGGAAGGGGTTGCCCACGATAGACTCGAGCGACTTGCCCAGTGAGAGCGTAGTCAGTGCGTTTGCATTCTCAAAGGCCTTCTCTCCAATTGTCTTAATCATCGGCAGGTCGAGTGCCTCCAGAGCCGTACAACCCTCGAAACTGTGACTGCCCACGCTCTCTAGCTTAGGAGCCTTGATGCTCTTGATGCCCGTGCAACCCTTGAAGGCGTTGTCACCGATCTTTGTCACCCCGTTGAGATCTACGCTGGTGATATTGGTATTGCTCATAGGGTCTATAGAACCCCACCCGTAAGGATCATCCTCTCCAGGCGTGTAGAAGCAGTTTTCAGCGATCTCAGTCACCCCATCAGGTATTTTGATAGCTCCATTAGCATTATCCCAAGAGAGTAATACTCCGTTCGTCACGTCTTGTGCAACGAGAGCCGTCGCCGAGAGGACGAGGAGGAGTAGTAAGTTCGTTATTCGATTCATAAAGTAATCTGTTATTGATACATTAAATAGTAGTGCACTTCTCGTGCATTGAGGCACCGCATATACGGCGCTCTCTAGTCTCGGTGTGTGGTCATCTGGTGACAATCACACCTAGCATACGGGACAAAGATACAGAAAAAGAGATTAGAGGTTAGAGATTAGAGGTTAGAGACTAGAGGTTAGAAGTTAGAGTTCTGATTCGCTCCGATCAGCTCCGATTACTCCGATCCACTCCGATCCACTCCGATCCCTCCGATCAGCTCCGATCAGCTCCGATCCCTCCGATCAGCTCCGATCCACTCCGATCCACTCCGATCCACTCCGATCCCTCCGATCAGCTCCGATCAGCTCCGATCCCTCCGATCAGCTCCGATCCACTCCGATCCACTCCGATCCCTCCGATTCGCTCCGATTCGCTCCGATTCGCTCCGATAGCCGCTTCCACGTAGATAATTGCGATTCTCCAGCAAGGAAACAAAAATTCTCCACGTAGGCGAGAAACATTTCCTCCGAAGTTTCATTTGATTCCTCCGAAGTTTTATTTCTCGCCTACGTGGAGAATTATCTTTTTCCACGTGGCGCTTTTCGATTTCCTACGTAGAGAAGTGGCTAGTGGCTGTCGGAGTGAATCGGAGAGAATCAGAATAATCGGATATCTAATCTCTAACCTCTAATCTCTAACCTCTAATCTCTAATTTTCGTACCTTTGGCAGGACAATGAGCTTTTTACTAGATATGCATACACCTCACAGCTCTTCACTTAGATGGTTGATACTCTTGATGATACTCGTGCCTAGCTACGTAGCGGGGTCTGACGTCTCTCTGTGGGACATACCACCCACGGGACACCGTGTGACGGTCGTACCCACCTCAGCTGAGCGACAGCAGATCAGTCAGCTCTACCAGCAGATGGGACTAGAGGGGAGACTCTCGTTTGAGGCTTTCAGCCTAGGTGTGCGGGGATACAATCAGATCTCAAACAAGCATCGCTCACGGCTCACCATTGTGGACTTCTCCAAACCCTCGACACAGGAGCGTATGTTTGTCATCGATATGGAGCAGGGCAAGCTACTCTATGCTACGCTCTGCGCGCACGGACGTGGCAGCGGGGAGAACTATGCCACCTCTTTTTCCAACCGACCTAATTCACATCAGAGTTCACTAGGCTTCTACCTAACCAATGAGACTTATAGTGGGAGCAACGGCTACTCGCTACGTCTCGACGGGCTAGAGCGTGGGTACAATGATCAGGCGCGGGCTCGCGCTATCGTCGTACATGGCGCTGCCTATGTCAATGATCAGATCATACGACAAGGTCGTCTCGGGCGTAGCTACGGTTGCCCCGCCGTGCCTCGTGCGCTGGCGCGTCCTATCATCGATGCTATCAAGGGGGGCAGCGTCCTATACATCTACGCCAATCGTCCTGACTATCTCGCCCAAAGTATGGTGCCACGCTCCGAGATGGAGCCTACCATCGCCGATCAGGATAGTCGCACGCAGCTGGTTAACTAACCTAACGTGGTCATCTGACGATAAGCCTCTATATAGTAGTCGTAGTAGTGCGCCCATAGCGCATGAGAGGCGGTCTTCCGAGCTTGCGTGTAGTACGACTTCGGGAGCCGTTTTGCAGTTTTCTCTAGGATCGTCGCTAGGGCATTCGTCACAGACGCATCGTCGTAATCACGACGCGGGATAACCTGCACACCGTGACACAGGCTCTCCGTAGTGGACTCGCCATAGAGCTCAAGGATCGCCTGACCGAAGCCAGACAAGTCGGTCGTCACTGTCGGCACGCCATAGGCGATACTCTCCAGTGGCGTGTAGCCCCACGGTTCATAGTACGAGGGGAAGAGTGTCAAGTCAAGAGCGCTCAGCAGATCATAGTAAGGGAGGTCTAGGATACCATCGTGACCATCGAGGTAGGTGGGTACGAAGATCGGATAGATGCGGTGCGCTGTCGCACCACTGCGGAGTAGCTCACCCAGACGATGAGCGAGGGTGTCCTCCCGCAGGTTGTGTAGCCAGTGCGTTAAGTAAGGATACTGCAGCGGTACTTTGCTAGTCTCTAGGTCAGTATGACTGAGCTGGTAAGCAAGGTCAGCTCTAGGCTCAGCAACCCAAGCCGGGATGAAGAAGTAAAGGATCAGGTCAGACGACAGCTTCGCCTGCTGCTGGAGGAGGCTCTCGAGAGAGGAGGCAATGAGGTCGATCCCTTTATTGCGATACTCGTAGCGTCCTGAGGTAGCGACTAGCGTCGTACTCTCAGGGTCAAAGCTCTTGCCATAGAGTGCGCTGGCAACGTTTAGTAATCGCTGGCGAGCCTTTGACTTGAGTCGGCTTGTAGCCAATGCGTGGAAGCCATTGGGCAAGACCACTGGCGTACGCTCCAAGAGCTGTGTACACTCCAGAGCGGTCACCTCGCTGACCGTCGCAAAGCTGGTCGCGGTATGGGCAGCTGCCTTCTCTAGCGCATGCTTTGCCTCGACATTCAGTTCGCTCGCCATCTGGTCTCCATGGTAGCCCGTGAAGTAGCGGTAGAGATCCTTGCCATTGCTACAGATAGAGCGCCCCACAGTCGTAGCGTGGGTGATAAAGAGCGAGCGCAGGTCAGGTTGCTGCAGGTGATGATAGAGCAAGCCCATACCGGTGATCCACTCATTATAAATAGCTATCGGCTGACTACTAGGCGGAGCGAGCTGCGGTGTCACAGCGAGTAGTGTCGCTGCTGCAGCAACAGCAAAGAGACAGGAGTCATCGTAATCGCCATAGCCGAGGTCGGACTGGATGCCGTACTGCTGCCACATAAGGTAGTAGAGCTGATCACGGACTGTGGCGAGTGGCTTATAGTCTACGAGGATCGTTTGCGCTTCACCCCCAGGCGTGATCCAGTAGCCCTGCGTGATCGGCAGCTCCACCCCTAGTAGCGAGATATGACTCGGCAAGGTGATGCAAAAGGTCTCCGCACGAAAGTCTACCATCTCCTCCGTCGGTCGCAGACGAGGACCTACAAAAAGAACCTGCTCCGCCCCGTGACGATGCATCATCTCGCCCGCCCGTGACGAGAGGACGGTGTAGATGCCGCCCACCTTATTGGCGACTTCCCACGACACCTCTGTAATAAAGTATGTGTCAATCATTGCTTGCTGTGCGCTCTTCTAATGTAATCAACAGGTCATACGCTACACGACGACAGTGCATCGGTAGCTCTTCGGTGGAAACATACAGCTCTAGCGCCTCCATCAGTTTCTCTGGCAAAGGCTTGTCGGGCTGTCGCTTCGTATAGTTTGCGATGGTGAGGAGCGCCACGTAAAGCTTCGACTCATCAGTAGCGTTGCTTAAGACCACTACCTCCGCCCAGCGAATGGCCAGTGGTACGTACGCTAGGAGGTTAAAGGCTAGTTGCTCTTGCAGCTCCACATTGGTAGCCTTCTCTAGAAAAGCCTCTACGTCTTGCTCCGTAAGCTCCTCACGGGGGAAGAGCATCGTGGAGAGGATCAGCAGCTCCCGCACGGCACTCTCTCTAAGCGCCTCAGCAAGCTCTCGTGAGGGCTGGTACTGCGCAGCAAGCTCTAGGAGGTAGCCTCGTGTCCAGCCCCAGTTATAGCGATAATCCAGTCCTGACTCTCGCATCGACTGCGCCACAGAGCCATCCATACGTGTGCGGAGTGCAGCACGTATGGAGGCAAGCTGTGAGGCGATCGTCTCGTCGTCTATCGAGTTAGGCACGTGAGATCAGCTCTGCGATGAGACCACCCATACGCTTGGAGGCGGCATTGGCGGCAGCGACCACCTCGTCGCCATCGTTCGTGTAGTCTCCCTCGAAGTGCCACCCCTCGTTGGTGATGACCGACATACCAAAGACGCGGATACCCGCATGGCGAGCCACAATCACCTCCGGTGTCGTGCTCATACCAACAGCATCAGCGCCGACCGTCTGCCAGTACTTATACTCTGCGGGGGTCTCATACGAGGGTCCTGTGAGACTTACGTAGACACCCTTTTGGAGTGCTAGCTTTTGCTCCTGAGCAATGGTCTCAGCGAGAGCGATCAGTTCACGATCATAGGCACGTGTCATATCGGGGAAGCGGACGCCAAAGTTCTCATCATTAGGACCAATGAGCGGGTTGGGCAGCATATTGATATGATCCCTAATGATCATCAGGTCACCTACGTGGAAGTTCGAGTTGATCCCGCCCGCAGCGTTGGAGACAATGAGGATCTCGATGCCGAGGAGCTTCATCACCCGCACAGGCAGTGTGACCACCTCCATCGGGTAGCCCTCGTAGTAGTGGAAGCGTCCCTGCATCGCCACCACGGGGACACCGCCCAGCGTACCAGAGATAAAATTGCCCTTGTGACCGATAGCGGTCGAGTGTGCGAAGTTGGGGATCTCGCTGTATGGTATAACGATCGGGTCAGCGATTTCGTCGGCTAGATTGCCCAGACCGCTACCTAGTATGATGCCCACGCGGGGCTGCGCCGATATTTTGCTCTTGATATAGTCGGCTGCTTGCTGATATTTTTGAAAGTCCATAGTCTATGTTCGTTTGATAGTGAATAGGTCTTTACCCCTTACGGTGAAGTAAGTCGTGAGCCGTGCAACGAGCCATCTCGATGATGCGCTCCATGCCGACGATCTCACGGTCACGCATGAGGATCGCTCCGTCCACGATGGTCGTCGAAACGATCGTTGAGGAGCCTGCGTAAACTAGGTTCGAAGTAAGATTGTGACAAGGCACCATGCTCGGAGCCTGGAGATCTATGAGACAAAGGTCGGCCAAATAGCCCTCCTCGATGCGTCCGCCCTTGAGACCCAGCATAGCGTAGCCCACCTCCGTCGCCGAGCGGTAGATGTCGGTCGCACAGACCGCTGTCGGGTCGTAGCGCCACACCTTGCCTAGGAGCGAAGCCATACGCATAGCGATGTACATGTCTAGGTCGTTGCTTGAGGAGCATCCGTCGGTACCGATAGCCACAGGGATACCCCGCTCCTTCATATCCTCATAGCGGAAGCGTCCCCCACTAGCCAGCTTCATATTGCTCGCAGGGTTATGCACTAGCGTACATCCGTGACGTGCTAAGATATCTAGCTCCTCATCGTCTAGCCATAAGCTGTGCGCCATAATGCAGCGTGGCGAGAGCGCATCGATCTGCTCTAGGTAGCGAACAGGCGTCGTGCCATGCTCGGCAATACAGTTCTTCACCTCACGCTCTGTCTCGGACAGGTGCAGGTGAATGGGGATCTCATGCTCCTCGGCAAACTCCTTGGCAAAGTGCAGCTGATCGCCCGAAACGGTATAGATAGCGTGTGGTCCCACACTCCAACCGATTCGCTCAGGGAGCTCCGCAAAGAGCTGCTCGTAGCGGTAGCAGTTGTCGCGATCTAGCTGCGCCCGCTCCGCATCACCACGATCGAAGAGCGTATAGCTTAGGTTGGCCCTTATGCCTGTCTCTAGCACCGCACGAGCGGTCGCCTCAGGCGCTGTGTACATATCGAGGAAGCAGGTCGTACCGCTCTGGATCATCTCCACACAGCCGAGCAAAGCTCCGACATAGATATCCTCTTCAGTCATATGTGCCTCCACGGGCCAGATGTAATCCTCCAGCCAAGTCTGCAATGGCAGGTCATCGCCATACCCTCTGAAGAGCGTCATAGCACAGTGTGTGTGTCCATTGCAGAGTCCTGGCACGACCGCCTTGTCACGGCCATCGAGGATGATCGTATCTTCATCGATCGGGAGCAGATCCGTACCGATCTTGTCGATACGGTTGTCCACGATCAAGAGGTCTTGCGTCGCCCCTCCGATGAGCGACTCTTTAATTAGTATACTACTCATAGCAGCTTAGTTAAATAGTCGGTAAAACTCAGCCACCGCCTCGACACCCTTGCGGAAGACTCCTACCGAAAAGCTCTCATTGGGCGAGTGGATCGCATCCTCCTCTAGTCCAAAGCCCATCAGTACCGTCTTGAGTCCGAGGATCTCCTCAAAAGCGGCAATAATCGGAATGCTACCGCCACTGCGTATCGCTAGCGGAGCCACCCCGTAAGCCTTTTCGACCGCCTGAGCAGCAGCTTGGTAAGCAGGTAGATCTAGCGGACAGTAGTAGCCCGCACCACCGTGCATCGGTGTCACCTTCACGTGCACCGACTTAGGCGCTATCTGCTCGATATACTCTTTCATCAGGCGAGAGATCTCCTCGTGATCCTGATTAGCCACCAGACGACAAGAGAGCTTAGCGTAAGCCTTGGAGGGTAGCACCGTCTTGGCACCTTCGCCTTGATAACCGCCCCAGATGCCGCACACGTCAAAGGAGGGACGACAGCTATTGCGCTCTAGCGTGATGTAGCCCTCCTCGCCCTGCGTCTCTCGAATGTCCAGCGCACGGCAGTAAGCCTCCTCGGAGAAGGGCGCCTTGCGAATCATCGCACGCTCCTCGTCGGAGAGTGGCAGCACCTTGTCATAGAAGCCTGGCACCGTGATGCGTCCCTTGTCATCTACGATCTGAGCAATGATCTTGCACAGCTCATTGATCGGGTTGGCGACAGCACCGCCGAAGTGGCCTGAGTGCAGATCTCTATTGGGACCCGTCACCTCCACCTGCCAGTAGGCGAGACCACGTAGACCAGCCGTAATGCTCGGCGTCTCCTCGCTCAGCATCGTTGTGTCAGAGACGAGGATCACGTCAGCTGCTAGCAGATCCTTATGCTCACGGCAGAAAGGCGACAAGCTCCCTGAGCCGATCTCCTCCTCACCCTCGAAGATAAACTTTACATTGACCCCAACCAAGCCTAGTGCCTTAGCGGTTTCAAAGCCTTTGAGCTGGATCATAATTTGTCCCTTATCGTCGTTGGCACCACGAGCGTAGATGCGTCCATCGCGTATCTCAGGCTCGAACGGTTGGCTCTTCCACAGCTCCAGAGGCTCTACGGGCATCACATCGTAGTGACCGTAGACGAGGATGGTCTTCGTTGCTCCTGGCTGCTTGTAGTGTCCGAAGACGATGGGGTTACCCTCCGAGGGCATCACCTCCGCCTCCTGTACGCCTAGTGAGAGCAGGTGATCACGCAGATACTCGGCAGCACGCTGCATATCAGCCTTATGCTCGCTCTGTGCGCTGATCGATGGGATACGCACGAGACCATATAGATCCTCGTGAAAGCGGCTCTCGTGCTCCGCTATATACTCTTTGATATTTGCCATAGTAATGTTTTCTTGATTTTCGATTGCTCCGTAAAGATACAAAAAAGCTCCTAACCCTCCACTTCGTATGGTAAGATCTTTGCACAGAGCATTCTCTCTATTTTACTACCTTTGCGTATATCATCTAGTCTCTACGACTATGCAACGCTTTACCCTAAAGACCCTACTCTTACAGCTCCTCCTACTCCTAGGAGCAACCTATACTATGGCGCAGGTGCGCGCCATCACGAGCAACGGCGATGAGGTGATGCTCTACCCCAACGGCACGTGGGAGTACATCAGCAGACAGCCCAACCCGTATGACTATCAGGAGCCCCCGACAGCTGTCGGAGCGGGCATCTCAGGTCGGCATATCGGCATCATAGTGCGCAGGCAGATGCTCTTCGTACTCCGTGATGGGATACTAGAGGATGTCATCATCTATGACTCAAAAGGTCAGCCCGCCTACTCCTATCGCGAGGGGATCTATCAGCTTCCCTATGGGTGGCAAGTGAAGTACGAGCCTCTCTCCGACCGCATGATACAATTCGGACCCTACCAGTTTAAATACCAGCTTCTCTCGGAGCGACTGGAGCGTGTCGGTACCTGCGAGATAGAGTACGAAATGCTTTCCGACCGTGTCAGACGGATCGGAGGGTACGAAATCCGCTACAACACCTTCTCTAACCTCATCAAGGGGGTGGGCAATATAGAGATCCTGTATGATCCCTTCAATGAGCGAGTGACAGGTCTTCGTGGGCAAAACCCCAACCTCGAGATCTACTTTATGCGCCAGGGCAAGAGGCGACCACTCCCTCTGCTGTAACACTACTTTATCAATTACCTTATGCAGTCATTAACTTCACAAGAACTAACAAGAATGCCATTAAATAGCGATATATCTAACATCGTCAAGCCACTCGTAGACTTGAACGTCTTATCGCTTTTTAGTGGTTGTGGTGGTATGGACATAGGTCTAGAGGGAGGGTTCGTATGCCACCGTAACAGTCTGCCTCTTGACAGCTCAGACCTCATCAGTGAGATAGTTAACGACTACTGGGTTCGTACCAGAAAGACTCGCTTCAAAACCATTTTTGCCAACGACATTATTCCCCAAGCAGGCACAGCTTGGCTTAGATATATGCAGCAGCACAGAGAACTCAACGACTCTACTTATCATATCAAAAGCATTGTAGACCTTGTTAAGAAGGCAGAGTCTGGAGAGCCTGTGTTTCCAAAGAGTGTAGATCTAGTCGTGGGAGGCTTCCCATGTCAAGACTTTTCAGTCGCTGGCTCTCGAAGAGGGTTTAACTCACTGGTAATGCACCATGGGGGAAAAAGATCCGATGAGTCTCCCACTGAGGAGAATAGAGGTCTGCTCTACTATTGGATGAAGCGTGTGATAGACTTAGTATCTCCGAAGATGTTTATTGCAGAGAATGTCAAAGGGCTTGTCAACCTAGGCAACGTTAAGGATGTAATTCAAGCAGACTTTGCTCAGTCGGGTGGAGATGGCTATATTGTTTTGCCTCCAAGAGTGCTATATGCGGTAGATTATGGTGTGCCACAAACCAGAGAACGAGTTTTCTTCATCGGACTGAAAAAGTCTGCTCTGCGTGCAGAAGCTTTAGCCTCTTTATCGTCAGAACATATTGATCCCAAGTACGACCCATACCCCAGCCCCACACATACAGAATTCTCGCTTTATGAGAAACTGCAAAAGCCTGTCTCTTGTAGAGATGTCCTCAAGCATCTTCCAGAACCTGCCAATAGCCACGACCTCTCTCATAGATACTACTCAAAAGCAAAGTATATGGGGCGACACTGCCAAGGACAGACAGAAATCCCCTTTGATAGTCAATCTCCTACTATACGAAGTGAACATCATGGGAATATTGAGTATCGCAGACTCTCTAAAGAACATGGAGGTCGCAATGCAGAAGAGCTATCTCAAGGGCTAGCAGAAAGACGACTGACACCTAGAGAGTGTGCATTGATACAAACATTTCCTCCTGACTATGAATTTGTTGTGAGAGACTCTGGACGATTTGCCATCAGTCCATCGGCTGCCTACAAGATGATTGGCAATGCTGTTCCTCCGATACTTGCGTATAGTCTTGCTATAAAGATAGAGTCAATTTGGAATAACCTTTTCTTCTAGCTAGAGCGATGGATACAAGAAATATAGTAATAGAGAGAGAACACAAACCTACAGGTGAAGAGTTTGTCCAGTTAATGAGCAAAACGGAGATACTACTGAATGAGTACGCTCAAAACCATACTAAGCTAGATCGTCTTTCACCCAAAGAGGTGGAAAAGCTTTCACTATCCACAATTCAAAAGGCTTGTGAGCATACTTCGTTTGATCCAATGAAGATATACCTTGTGGAAGCTCAATCCTTTCCTGACATAGTCGCTCATCAAAACTATGGGGTAGAGGTTAAGTGTACTCAAAAAGATCATTGGACTTCAACAGGAAGTAGCATTATTGAATCGACAAGAGTAAAAGGTGTCGAGCGCATATATATGCTTTTTGGAAAGCTCGGGGGAGCTCCTGCAGAGTTTAAGTGCAGACCTTACGACCAAGTTCTCTCAGGAATAACAGTAACTCACTCGCCTCGATACCTAATCGATATGATGCTCAAAGAGGGGGATAGTATCTTCGACAAGATGGGAACCACCTATGACGAATTGAGAACATCGCCACATTCGATATCACAGGTTCGAAGCTATTATAGAGAAAAGACAAATCCAAATAAGGAAATGCCTTGGTGGTTGACAGACGGACGAGACGAAGATGCTCTCACAGCAGGGATTTCGATCCGAACTTGGGAGGCTTTAAGTGATAAAGAAAAGGAGTGGACATTGGCTTTGCTGCTTTACCTCTTTCCAAAAGAAATCATCCAGCGAAACTACAAACGTATAGCTCTATGGTGTGCCACTTCCATAAGTCTACTTCTATACAATGCTAGAGACTTCTTCTCTGCAGGAGGACAAGGGAAATACTTAAAATCCACATCAGGAACGATAGAGGAGCTACAACCTCGCCTCCCCCACACCCATATACACTTCGTGAACCAAGCTTCTCGTCAATGGCTGTATATTCAAAATGCAGACTTCTTAGAGCAACTGATTCCATTTCTAGAGGAGGTGAATCCCTGTTTAATCGTAAAAGGCAAGAAACCATTGAACGTTTATAAGCAGTGGTTAGCCCAAGTGTCAGAACTCCTAGCTCCTACACCCTTTGCTTCTTGGGTCTCAGAGGGTAAAGTAATTCTTACATAATTATGCTAACCGAAGAGCTGCAACAAACGCTGGAGGCCTTTATGGAGTACCTACGACTAGAGCGAAACGCCTCCCCGCTCACACTCACCACCTACCGTCCAGCCATCACCTCCTATATGGAGTGTGCCCTAGAACTGGCAAGCGATGAGTGGCAGCCCAGTGATGCCGATCGTGACCTCGTACGCAACTGGATTATGAAGCAGATGGACGACGAGCTAACTAGTACGACGGTCAATAAGAATTTGAGCGCCGTCAAGTCCTTCTACAAGTATCTCCAGCTACGTGGCCTCATCGACAATAATCCGACTCGCTATCTGCGAGGTCCCAAGCGTGAGCACACACTCCCCTCCTTCCTCACACAAGCTCAGGTCGAGGAAGCATTAGAGACGATCTCGACCGACCCCGAGGACTTTCTCGCAGTGCGCAATCGACTCATCATAGAGACTATCTATCAGACGGGACTGCGCCGCGCTGAGGTGGCTAGCTTAGAGACGCAGCAAGTCGACCTCGCAGCTATGTCGCTCCGTGTGGTGGGTAAGGGGCGCAAGGAGCGTATAGTCCCCTTCGGAGAGGCTCTCAAGGAGCAAATGAAGGATTATCTCACATTAAAGGAGCGAAAAGTGGGTCAGTCTCGTTATTTTTTTGTTACTTTGAAGTGCAGACCGCTCTCAGGAGCTGACGTCTATCAAGTGGTACACAAAGCACTCGATGTAGTGCCAGGATTGCCCCGCAGAGGAGCGCACACGCTGAGACACTCCTTTGCTACTGAAATGCTCAATGCTGGAGCTCCGATCACCTCCATCAAAGAGCTACTAGGGCACAGCAACTTAGAGACGACCACACGATACACTCACACCTCCTTCGAGCAGCTCAAACAATTGTATCACGCTCACCCTAGAGCACAAAGTCAAGTATCACCTATGATTAACGTACACATCCAGTCTCTACAGTTTGATGCCAGTGAGGCACTTCAAGAGTTTGCAAAAAAGAAGATTGATCGTCTTGCACGCTTCGACGACACTATTAGCAAGGCTGAGGTCACCCTGCGACTAGACAAGTCGAACGCTACCCAAGGTAAGATTGCTGCCATCCGCCTCATAGTGCCAGGATATGATCACTACGCTGAGAAGGGAGCTGCTTCCTTTGAAGAGGCTATCGATGAAGCCATCGATGCGCTCAAGCGTCAGATAGATCGCGCTAAAGCAAATAAGTAGTTTTAGTACGTAGTAGATAGTGAGTAGCGGGTCATCGCTAGCGACTAGAATCGACACAAACCTAGTGAAAAGCCCCTCTATCCACTATCTACTACGCATCGCCACACGCTTGATACGCACTTTTTGAAAAGAAAGTTGCCCGAAAGTTTTGGTGTTTCCAAAATAGTTCGTACATTTGCACTCAGTTTGTGACGCCATTCATCTTTCTCAAGTCTGAAAAGTGACTCGGTGAAACAGACAAAATCACAATCGGGCAGTTACCAGAGTGGCCAAATGGGGCTGACTGTAACTCAGCTGGCGCAAGCC
>OLNQ01001270.1_pt1 | contig 24655 bp, 31 predicted proteins | sample 1672821 | NCBI WGS metagenome assembly OLNQ01 (sample SAMEA3136727, study PRJEB25190) | human gut metagenome | biome: human gut; feature: human-associated habitat; material: faeces | place: Austria | collected 2013 | reverse complement strand
GACGAATCAACAATCTATTGTGCTACTAGCGTAGCAGCAAGATTATTTAACTTCTTTTTGCGCACTATTTCATTAGCTTTATCAGTTAATGAAATAGTGCTTTTTGTTTGTAATTTTTATCTTTTTTATCCCCAGTTTATCCAGTTTTTGGAGAAACGGAGTCAAATTGTACTCAAAATATAGTCGTCCCCAAAAATAAAATAAGCGCTCAAGCCGACAATAATCTAGCCAGAACGCCTATCCAATTAACTACTTAGATTATACATCATTAATCTAATTTAGGCAATAGATTATCTAGGATTGCTGTAGTGGTTAACGGAATAACACTGCGGTCGCCACCGAGGCGACACGAAAAAAAACGCCGGTGTAGCGGACACCGCCCAAGCAACCGCAACGATCTGACGCCTGGACAAGCGGACAGACTGGCATACCTCTCCTGCCAGGATCGTTTAGTGGTGTGCGCGGCCATAAACAACGGCGCGGTATGGTAATCAGGCGACATTACGTCGGGGTAGTCTAGGGACGATCAGGACTGATTATGATTGGATGATCTAGATGACATGCTGGGGAGGGTGGATGGATACCTCACGACGACGGCGGGGCGATGATTAGCCAACCACGCATTACCCTGTCGTAACCTGTTTTTTACAGGCTGCGGCAGGGAGCAGTGTCTGTTTCCTACTCTGCCCGCCAAGGCAATTTATTGTTTATTATAAACAATTCAAATTAATTTAAAATATATTGTGTACCATTGTGTTATTGATTAACTTTATCCTTAAAATAATCAGCCAAGATACGTGATTCATCATCCTCATCAAAACGATGATTAATAAATCTTGGTCCGCCAAGGCCTGGTATAAGACCTTTGGATACAGATTCAATCAAATCACCAGTATTTATACGACGCATTTCACTACTTTTAGGTTTAAAAAGCTTCTTATTATAATCTAATGTACATTTAACTGTTTGAATACGGTTTTGTTTTGGATACCAGAAAACGACCGTTGCATCAATATTATTTTTCTTAACTTTTACCGTATCAGGATAATAAAATACACCTACTTTAGATGTTGAGTTAATCCAAGTAAGCCCCATAGATTTTGGTGTTATATATGGCGCTCCATTTTCATTAGGCATATTCATAAAATATCCCAACTCACGGTACATTATAGTTAAATCATAATATATACCATAAATATTAGTTGCCATTGAGCTATAATTTCCATCTGTGAGTGGGTATTTTTGATTATAAAGTAATGTTCCAGTTTTATCATCATACTGTTTTTGTGTTAAAACTTTCACAGCACTGTCGGAAGCATTTTGTCCACATTCAAGTTTCACAAGGCGATACTCTGTCCTGTTCAATATATTACTTTTCCTTTTTACAGTAGCTGTAACGCTTCTATCATCATGACAGGTAACACTATCGGCATCAAAATACCATTTTACATCATTTTTAGTTGCTTCATAGTCTTTATCGCTTAAATGAACTATAAAATCAACCCTACCCATATCAACCCAATCAGCAGCTAAACCGCTACTAGTAAGAAGCATTAGCATAGATAGAATATACAAAATTAAATTTTTTCTAATCATTTTTCAACCAACCTATTTATTAATTTCTAACACTTCACCAAACAAATCAACTTTTCGTACTTTGAAATACACAACTTTATCTTTATTAGTTGTCCAATCAGTTTTTAATTTATCTTTTCTAGCTTCTTTCATCTTCTCAAGTGAGGTCTTTCCTTCTTTCTGATAAACAACACCATTGTTTTGCAAAGTACCATCTTTCTCAATATAGGCAAGTACACCAAACGCACCAAATCCATCAATATATAATTTACCATCTTTTTCAGAAGCAGTATATGATGTTCCCTTGTTAGTTTTCCATTCATATTTATAATCATAAATTGGTTTCACAAAGTCTTTTTTTGAAGCACCGAATGCGGGTAATTCTTTAAAACTATCTTTATACTCTTTTTCATTAACCATATTTTTCTTCACACTAACGCTAGTATTCTCAAATTTAACTATGTAGCCATTACTACCATTCTTCTCAATTCCCATTTGTTGTATTTCGCCATTAACAAAAGTGTACCATGTACCAACAAACTTGTCGCTTCCACATCCAACCAGTAATTGCATACAAATAAGCAGTACACCCATAAGCAAAATTCTCATCATCTTCATAAATATCACTCCCTATAAAATATGGCTAAAATAACCTTTAAGTCCAATACATTTATTGCAACTCATCTTTATTTATAGCCTTTCCACTTAATTGTAATCATTTTTTTGCACTTTGTAAAGATAATTACTAATTATCCATATCTTTTTTTCTCAATATTGAATTCACATTACCACGCCCTCTTCGTTCCTTATTTATTTTTTAGTATGGATAAATAAAGTACAATTCATAAAGTCAATTTTAGGAAGAAGTACAGCGATATGAAACAATTAGTATACAATCGTCGAACTGATAGATATGTGATTAAAGGAGAAGGAGATGAACGAGAATTGCATTGTGGTAGTATTTTTAAAGTTTTCCTAGACAGACAATGGATTACCACAACAATAGAAATGCAATGGACTAATGGCGTAGGTACATATTACCTTACGACGCGAGCGTTATCTTTGGAAAGTATTGTTGCCTATAAAGTACCGGTACGATAAAATAGCTGAACTAACCTGAAGCGGTATTAATAAAATCAATATAGCATAGCTGAGTGTGTTGTTGTTTTTTAGTGTGTGAGCTACAATATTAGTATTAAGGAGGAACGCAATCATGTTAAATGAACTTATCTTTTTTGAAGTACGTATCTTTAGAATGTTCTGCGAAAAATTGCAAGTTTCGTCTGCTGATACTAATAAATTGTTTGCGACGTATGGTGTATGGAAGTATATTGAAGATACGTATGATATGTTAAGGTTAAGTAGTGACGAGTGTGCTGTTAAAGATATTTTGGTGATGTTAAAAGTGAATGGTATTAAGCTTAGAGGTGAAACTTGTAATAAACCAGAAACTGTTAATGATAAAATTACCGAACAAAAAAGGTTTTGCGCCGATTTGATTTTGACTGATGCTATTATGGATATGGCTGACGAGGAAGGGATCATATTGCAAGAAGCTAGAAACAAAATTATAAATTCTAATGCTTATGCAGCCCTATATGATTTTGAAACTGGATTATGGAAAAACGGGCCAGATTACTTTAGAGACTTTTTTCAAAGGATGATATAAATTAATAATAGCTTTAAAGTTGAGTCCTGGCTATTAAAAAGCTAGCACTTTTTTGTGCAACGATATCATAAAAAGCCCTTTAACGTGGCAAACGACTGTGCTAAAATAAAATAAGGGAGTAACGATTTTTACGTTCTCTTCCTAGCGCAAGCGTTAGGCGCACTTATGGGTTTCTCCCATCAAGGCTACGCCTTGACAGAAACCCGTGTGAGAAAGCTAAAATAAAAAAAGTAACACAATAATCCTTAAGCAAGGAGGATGAGGACCTTTGGTCCCTCATCAATTGCAGATTATATCTGCAGGAATTGCTTAAGGATTTTTTTGTATTTTCAGGAGAAAAAAGACATGGCAACATATCATTTAAGCCTTAAAAATGGAAAGACTGGAACAGCAAAGAAACACGCAGATTATATATTACGCGAGGGGCGTTTTAGTGGTAGGAGGCGTGCAGAAGAACTAGTATATAAAGATGCAAATCTTCCGCGCTGGACTACGTCTGCGTCTGATTTTTTTGCGTATGCAGATAAGTACGAGCGCACTAATGGCAGAGCATACTCAGAATTTGAGATAGCATTGCCGAATGAATTAACGCACGAGGAAAACAAAAAATTTGTAAATGCTTTTATTGACGAACATATCGGCAAAAATAAAGTATGGGCATATGCTATACATAGTAAGCCAGCTACATTTGAAGATAACGAAGAACAGATACATGCACATATAATGTTTTGTGAGCGAACTGTGGACGATGGAATGGAAAAAGCTAAATCACCATCTAAATTTTTCAAGCGTTTTAATAGCAAAAATCCCGAAAAAGGTGGATACAAAAAAGATGAGCGGTTTACATCTGGCGATGCACGCGATATCATAAAGAAAATCCGTCAATCTTGGGAGGATATGATTAATGCTGAGTATAAATCGCGCGGAATAGACAAAGTTGTATCCTGCAAAACTTTAAAAGCGCAACGTGATATAGCAGCTGCAGCAGGAGATAATGATCTCGCCGATTTTTTTGATTGCGAACCCCAGGAGCATCTCGGCCCGGCTCTCGCCTATAAAACAAAAAAAATCATTGAAGAAAATGGTTATGATCAAGAAAATATCGACAACACCTTGGAGAAAATTTATAAAATGAGTGCCAAGGCTTTTGGCGTAATTATAGATAAAATTCAAAAGGCACGTAAAGCTGAAGAATTAAAACATAAAAAACAAATCGAGTTAGAGCGTAAAGAAAAGGAATATAGCGAAAAACGATTAGCCGAACTTACTATATCCGGCGAAATTATCAGAAAAGATTTTGTAAAGCTGCTTGAATCAGTCAATAACCAGATAAAATATAACGAATCTGCAATCATAAGAATTGAAAAAACAATAACTCCGATTGAACAAATGCCAAGTAAGGTACTTAATATTATGACCAGCGGCAGATTTGAAAAATTGCAAAAAGAAGGTAAAGCAGTAATCAGCCTTAAAACTAGACTAAAAGAAATCTTAAGCCTATACGGTCCCAAAGAATCTATGCCTGGTAATATACGAGAAGAGTATAACGAAAAAGGACGAGCTTACAGAATTCTGAAAGCTGATTATGAAAAGCAAGATGCAGAAATACGTAGCTTCATCAGCTCTGAAGCAGGTGATAAATGGTATAAAAAATTGATAAAAGAAATGCTCGAACAAAGTAAAGACATGGAAAATCAAAAATTAAATCTGCTTAAATTAAATAGTGAGTATCAAGAGCTACGGAATAAAGTTATTAAAATTGGAAGAAGTATTAATCCGAACCTACATTACAGGATGAGAGAAAAATACTGTGCTCCATCTCTCGGCAGCGGAGCATCAGCTATCAATGATGCAAATATGGATATAGATAAGCTATTACGTAATATCATAAGTGCAGGCAAAGAAAATATAAAACAAAACAAAATGATCGTGGACTTGAATAGTAAAAGTAAAAAAAATAATGGTTGGGAAATCTAATCTTAGCAATTGTGTAGTTATTAAAGTTATCTATGTTTGTATTCTAACTATAGTTACATCAATAATTGAAGTTACAAATTTAACTACAGGTATATTAATAATTCAAGTTATAATGCTAACTATAGTTATGTCGATAATTAATGTTATAACACTAATTATTATCATGTTCATAATTAAAGTTATGGTGTTTATATTGCTCTATAATATATATACAATAGACTGATGTATCATGCTCTGCTATAATAAAGGCAAGGAGGGGATGAGATGGACGAAAAGGTATTAATGTCGCTTTTATTTGCTGAAGGATTGATAGGATGTTTATTGGCAATTCGCTATTTTGAGCTAAAAATGACATTTTCATCCTACATTTGTATTAACAAATCGGGCTATGGCATTTTTTGGAGAAAAAGAAAGCTAGAAAAAATATACGATATTGTTTTATTTTTGATAAGCATAGCTTTATTCATACTCCCAGTAAAAATGCAGATTTATACTGATATTAATTTGTTGTATAAGCTGTTGGTTTTAGATTCTGTTATGATATTTATACTAGCTCGCATGAATGTTGTCTTCGACAAGACTTTAGTCCATAATGTCCTCTTGCATTTGTTGATAAGAATTGAAAAAGAAGATATTGTGAGAAGGTTTACATATTCAGAGGCTGAAGAGATTTTGGCTGATTATAGAAAAACCTTGCCATGGTACAATGAAGGTCTTACGATACTAGCATGCAAACCATTGCTAAACAAGTTATTGTTGGAAGAGCTACACTATGTAAAGTATAGATATTGTGGGTATTGGTGAGTTTGGTAAATATAGCGCGTTGGTATACATGAACAAATTCACTGATTTTGTCTTACATTCTTGAAGCAAAGGGTGGCCTATAACTATGTTAGCTATAAACTACTCTACTCTCAAAAACAATTTAAAAGATTATTGTGATGAAGCAAGTGATAATAATCAAACTATTATTGTTACTCGTAAAAAATCAAAGAGCATTGTTATTATGAGCCTTGATAATTATAATCAGCTTATGAAAAATGCCCGCAATGCAGAATACCTTGCTAAGCTTGATAGAAGTATGGAGCAAATCAAGAGCGGCTTTGGTGAAGTACATGAAGAAAAGAACCTTTAGATTATAGTAATAAGCCAGAAGTAAAAAACAGGCCTGGTTGTAGTAGACATATAGATTATTAATGATAAAGATAAAATTAGCAGAGTTGGTATGAAAATGCCGACTCTTTTTTTGCTTAGAGGTGTGTCCTTATTAAATATTTTTCAAATGATTGCTCCACCCTGTTGACTTACATCGTAATTATAAATATAATATTATTGAGTTGGTACAATTGAGGTGAGTGTATGGATTACATGACTGAACTTACCGCTATTGCAAAATCGCATGGCGGAATTATCAAAACAAAAATAGCAGCACAACATGGCATATCCAAAGCAATGCTTTATAAGTTGTGCAAAGAAAATAAAATACAACGCATTGTAAAAGGTCAGTACATTCTTCCCGATGATATGCAGGATGAGTTGTTGGCGATCAGTAATCGTTCTGAAAGAGTAATATTTTCTCATGAAACAGCCCTTTACCTTCATGGGATTTCCGACAGAACCCCATTCGAGCATACGGTTACTGCACCGTCCGGTTGTATTCCATCTGCGGCAATCAAATCTGAATGCAAGGTATATTACATCAAACCCGAATTATTTGAGCTTGGCAAAACAATGATGAAGACATCTGCAGGAAATGATGTTACCGCATACGATCTTGAACGCACGGTCTGCGATATAATCCGCAGTCGCAACAAGTTGGGAACAGAAACTTTCCTTGCGGCATTAAAACTGTATGCAGCTAACCCAAAGAAAGATTTGAACAAACTAAACTCTTACGCAAAAAAGATGCGAGTGTCTAATATCCTGCGTCAGTATTTGGAGGTGCTTCTGTGAGTAAAGCAATGAGTCTGAAAGCGAAAATTCGCAATATTGCCAAGCAGAAAAATATTCCTGCACAGGTCATTTTGCAGAACTATATGTTTGAGCGTTTGCTTGTCCGTTTGTCTGCTTCTGAATACAAAGAAAAATTTGTATTAAAGGGTGGAATGTTGGTAGCAGCGATTGTTGGTCTCGACAACCGCGCAACGATGGATATGGATACTACGCTCAAAAACCTTCCTTTAACACCGGAAGCAATTCGCAGTGCGTTGGAAGACATCTGCAGCATCGCATTCGATGACGGCGTTGTGTATGAAATTGGCACAATCTCTCCCATCCGTAAAGATGACATTTACGGCGGATATCGTGTCATGCTAAATGCCAGGTTCGATATTATGCTAACACCGCTTAGCATTGATGTATCCACCGGAGACGTAATTACGCCTCATGCGGTGCAGTACAATTTCTCCGAGATTTTTGATGACGAGAAATCATACGAGCTTTGGGCATACAACATTGAAACAGTTATGGCGGAAAAGGTGGAAACCATTTTGCGACGCGGCATATTCAACACCCGTCCAAGAGATTTTTACGATGCCTACATACTGACTACAACGCAGAAATTTGATATTACGGTCTTTGAGGATGCATTGAAAGCAACGGCAAATCACCGCGGTACTACAGATCAAATCGCAGATGTTCCAAGTATTCTTCATAACATTGAAGAAAGTCCGGAACTCAAAACGATGTGGGATAAATACCGCAAGCAGTTTTCCTATGCAAGGGATATTACTTACGAGCAAATTATGAATTCCATAAAGACTTTGCTCAAATATTAAGCATGTAGATAATATTCGGAGGGGAATAGCATGAATAACGACCTTCTTAAAAGATATATTGATGAACAACCTACAAAGATTATAACAAAGCTTGATTTTCCAACAGGAAAACTTTCCTATGATAAGATTGTTCGTAAGCGTCAAACAGGCACCCGTTAAAACGTCCCCATATGAAAAAAGACCGCCGCCGGCGGTCTTTTTTCACATTCAAATTATTTCACTCTCGTAAATTGCAAGAACAAGTTGCAGCAACATTAGCAGGAGCAGTTTTTACAGGTAGGGCTTGAGAAATCTCAGCAAATACAGGAGCAGCAACAGATGTACTTGCTTGTACTTCTGTAGAATATGATAAAAAAGTAGAAATCTAACATAGTGTTCAAAGGCTGGGGCTTGCCCCAGCCTTTTCTATCTTCGCTCAGCATTGGCTATAACTAAGTATTGCAAATCCACCACGCGCTCAGATGCATGAGACACGGCACTCAAAATAGATCAATACCAAAAGAAAAGCTCGTAAAAGCAGGCTATTATGAGTTAGCGAGCAATTACGAGCTTAAACAGATATAATTTAAAGCTCCTTGTACTAAGCAATATACAAGGTGATGTGAGAGATTTACAGCCTAAATAATGAGCATGTTAATCTGCTTTTTGCTGTTGCTGCAGCTTAGCGTTTTTCGCTTGCTCTTGTTTGTAAGCTTGTTCGAAAAATGCAGCTCTTTCTTCAGCTTGTTTTAATTTAGCCTTGAATTTTTCAACTTCTTCAGGAGTATAGGAATATAATATTGGCATAAGGATCACCTCTTTCATAATAAAAAAAGCACCTGTCAAGCTCGACAGATGCCACTGGCTCACACAGCAGGCACGAACTCAACGCTAACGCGAAGCTACCCGTGCAACTAAGTAAATTATATCATTAGAAGATATTAAGAGCAAGAGTTTTTTGGGCACATTAAAGTATCCTATTTGCCTCTAATTATGTCAGTAAAATCAGAGATATTATCCATTTTAAAGGCTTTGAGAGTTACTAAAGAAGATTTTAGCCAGGTAATCTTAGATAACTCCTGGACGAGCATGTAAAGTAAGGCCAATTGATTTTTTGACGATGTGCATACATAAACATTATTTGTTAAAGGCTTAAATCGAAATTGCACCATTACATTACGTATATTACTTAAAGCTTCATCGTATGGTAGTGATAAATTTGTTTTGTCGAAATCTAAAATAATCGCATATGCAGATTGCAAAGATGATAAATTCATAGTAGAACAACACCTCCGTTAAAACATTTAAATCAAAATTTCTCTATAGGATTATCAAAATGCAGCTTTCCATAATACCTTACCGTCTTTTTTGATGTTTTTGAAAAACGGTGTAATATTACCCCATTCATTAAATTGCTTGTTATATATTAGGAGCACGGATATAACTTTATTGTATTTTAGTTCTAAATCCACAACAAAGTCAATCATCTCGTCGTGCATTTTATACGTATAATCGTCTAGAATTACCGCTATATCTATATCTGATTCTGATATTGCGGTCCCTCGTGCAACAGAGCCATATAATAAAATTTCTTTGACATTTGAAGAAGTAAAGGTTTGAAGTAATTGTGGTATAAGATCAGAAATGAGCATGTCTATGTTATTCATGGCACAGTCTCCTTGCTGTGATTATAGCTTTTCACGATAATTATAGCATTATAACGAGTAATATAGCAATTAAGTAGCGCAGCTGGCGCAGTAAGTCAAGAGCTTTTCAGCTACGCTGCGCTTCGCCGAACTCTGCTCTATGACTAACTGCGTCAGCCACGCTGATGATTCAGGCATCTTAAAATAAAGGAGATGTCTGAAAATGTTTAATTTAAACCAACCAACCGTACCGACATTAGAATACCAAAAAACGCGTCAAGCGCATAAAGCACTTGGTAGAGAAGATCGCTTTTTGGCCCACATGCATTGCACCCATAACCAATTTATACGTCATGTATTGAGGCTTAGGCAGTATGGTCGTTGTCCTGTATGCGGCAAGCTGATTAGTCTAGAATCGCCAGCTAATGTACATCATATCAGCTATACACGTTATTGTGGCTCAAGGACAAGTGAAATCATATGCTTTTTTCCTAGAGACAATGGCATGATTTATGCAATGACGCCTAATTGTGAACTATGCTATTATGATTGTCCGGAGAAAGCCTCTGCGTGCTTAAATAATTTGGTGTTATTACACAGTGCTTGCCATGACAAACTGCATAAAACCAATTGTAGTGTTTAGTAATAAAGTTATATTTTGATTTTGCTAGAATGAAAACTCCTAAAGTAGACTTTTTATATTGCAGTCGTCTACTTTAGGAGTTTCCTGTTATTTACTCCCGTTTTTCCAGGATACCTTTCAGTACATCCAGCTCTTCTTTACTGAGCGTCACGCCCTTACCCATCTTGTCGTGTTCCGGAGACCATTCGCGAAGGTCGTACTTCGGCTCGCGTCCGTTCCAAGATATCAGGTTAAGCTCTTTAGCCCAGCCTTTCGTACTTGTAGAAAGAACGCCAAGAGTTTCAATGATTTCAAAAGAGATTTCCGTTTTAGGCATATGCAAGACCTCCAATCGTCCTAATCTTTGCGCCTTATAACTAACCTTTATTCATCACCCTGCTTGCCATACGCAGCAACGCCATCGGCAGCCTGCAGCTCTTCCTGCCTGCCGGGCTCCTGATACAGCATTTTAGTTTGCTTATCGCCTTTAAGTGCGTGATAAACCTCACCGGCGAAAATTCCCAGCACCTGACGCTTAATCTCATCATTATCCAAAAGCAAGCTGAAGAAGTCCTGGTTCTGCTCCAAGCCTTCTACCAAAGCGTCATCAACATTGTCAAAATAAGCAAACTCAAAATCTCTTTCCGTGTTATTCTGAGCGCTGGCACGCAGTTTTTCGGATTTCAGCATGATGTCTTTAATCTGCAGCATGGCCTTGACTGCAACGTCATTGTCGTAGTTTTTACCGGTTCTGCTGTTGATTTCCGCAATAATCTGCGACAGACGCTCAATCTTGGCAGGCGTAAGGCTCAACAGCTCGGATGTAGGCAGAGTAACAATCGGATCAGCCTTATGCTTGGTGTTAACAAATTCTCCGCTCTTTTTCTGCACGAAATTATCCGCCTTGATTTTGCCGGTCAGGTCAAAACCGCCACCGGAATGGCGTACTTTCAGATACGTCTGCAAGTAGGACAGGAACTTATATTTCTTATGGATATCAACGTCCTCGAAGCAGGTTGCCTGCACCAAGAACTCATAGCAGCGGATGAAATGGCGGATTGCCATATGGATTTCCTTCTGCGTCTGCTCGTCATTGTTCTTTTCAATGACGTTTTTGGCCTTCTGCAGGAAAAAAGTCATTTTCTTTTTATCCGCAGCAGTAACCTTTTGCTTGTACAGCAGCGTGTTAAAGTCCTCTACGTCACCGGGATCAAGGAAAAAATAACCATCGATTTTCGCGCTGATATCATAAATAGAACGCGGGTTAATGCTGTTGGACAGCAAGGTCACAGTGTAGTATTTGCTGAACGCCTTCTCGATATCCGCATAATCATTAGCAAAGTCCAAGACGAAGGTTTTCTTGTCAAACGGCGGGCAGATACGGTTCAGGCGCGATAAAGTCTGCACTGCATTTACGCCACGCAGCTTTTTGAGCACATACATAGCACACAGTTTCTTCTGGTCAAAGCCTGTCTGATATTTATCTGCTACCAGCAGCACCTGATATTCGTCCTTATCGAACTCTTTAGGCAGGTTCTTTTCAGCAATACCGTTCATGCCTACTTCCGTATACTCCTTGCCGTCAATGGTAACCTTACCGGAAAAAGCAACCAGTGCTTTCAGCCCGGTATAACCTTTGCGATTGATATAGTCCTCAAAGGCCTGACGATATTTTACCGCACCGGCACGCGATTCCGTAATGACCATAGCCTTAGCCTGACCGTTAAGCTCCTGCATGACATTCTGGCGGAAATGCTCGATGATTACCTCAATGCGTTGCGAGATATTTGTTTCATGCAGCTGCACGAAGCGAGCAATCTGGCGCTTGGCATCATTCGTTTTCATTTCCGGATCATCTTCAATCTCTTTGTTGAGACGGAAGAAGGTATCGTAAGTGATATAGTTCTGCAACACATCAAGAATAAAGCCTTCTTCGATAGCCTGCTTCATAGAGTAAATATGAAAGGCTTCATACTGTCCCTGCTCATTTACCCTGCCGAAAAGCTGCAATGTAGTCGGTTTCGGCGTAGCAGTAAAGGCAAACATCGACACATTAGGCTGCTTGCCGTTGCGATTGATTTCATCGGTAATAATATCTTCAACATCAACATCGGTTTCCACTTCGCCGGAGCCAAGCGACTTGGTAATCGCTGCCATGTTCTTGCCGGAGGTAGAGGAATGCGCTTCGTCGATAATTACCGCAAAATGCTTATTCTTCAAGCCTTTAACGCTATCCACGATATACGGGAACTTCTGAATCGTCGTTGCAATAATCTTAGTGTTACCGCCAAGCGCATTTGCAAGATCGGTCGAGTTGCACTGGTCGTCCATCACGCGGATAAGGCCTTCCTTATGCTCAATACCAAGCACTGCCTGCTGCAGCTGTCTGTCGACTACTACGCGATCAGTACAGATGATGATGTTATCAAAGATAATCTTGTTGTCTGCACTATGCAAAGACGCCAGACGATGTGCAAGCCAAGCAATCTCGTTCGTTTTGCCGGAGCCTGCGCTGTGCTGCAGAAGATAGTTCAGGCTGCTGCCATGCTCCTTAACATCAGCAAGCACCTTACGCAGCACATCAAGCTGATGATAGCGGGGGAAGATAACCGTTTCGTTCTTCTTTACCTTGCCGTTGGCATCTTCTTTTTCGCTGACCTCGATAAACATGAACTTGCCAAGAATTTCCAGCAGGCTGTCCTTTTGCAGGATATCGTCCCACATATAATGCACGCTGTATTCATCTTCCAGCACAGGATTACCGGCACCGACCTGAATACCTTCACCACAGCCCATATTGAAAGGCAGGAAGAAGGTACTGCTGCCGCTGAGCTTGGTACACATATAAACCTGTTCCAAATCCATAGCGAAATTTACCAAAGAACCGGCCTTCCACAAAAAGAGACGGCCTTTTGGATTGCGCTGCATGCGATACTGATAGATGGCATCCTGATAGGACTGTCCTGCAGCATTACATTTCAGTTCAAAGGTGATGATTGCAAGGCCGTTGAGGAAGATTACCAGGTCAATGCGTTCATCATCGCTCGCCCAGACCTCTTCGGAAACGGTAAAGATGTTCTTATGGTACAAAGCGTTGAGTTCCTTGTTAAAAGTCGTTGCAGGCTTCGTATACATCAAATCCAGATGAATATTGGCCAGCTCTACGCCATGCTTAAGCACATCAAGACGACTGCCGTTCGCCCTCGTTTCCTGCTGATTGATGAAGGCAACAAGAGTGTCTTCAGTTTTTTCCTTATAGATTTTGCGCAAAGCCTGCAGCTTTTCCGGCTGAGTTGCTTCAAGAAAAGCAAATAGAGCCTTGCGGTTCATAGCAAAAAGGCGGTCGAACTCCGCTGCCGGAGCTTCCACGTAACCGCATTCCTGCTTTACAAGCTGGTCGATGATATACCGCTGATATTCTTTTTCCGAAAGGATGTTATTCATGCGTAAGGATCTCCTTTGTACCAGTAACTTCAGGCTGCATAAAGCAATACACCCTTATGTCTGTGGCATTTATTTGTTTTCACCATAAAACCCTTTTTCACTGTCCTTTGCCCACTTCTCATACATTTCCAGATAGTGCAATTTAATGAACTTTTGAATCTTGAGAATTTCTCTATCATTGAGAACTCCTCTGTTTTGTATAATTGTGGAACCATCTTCCAAAACAAAAAACTTTGCCGAACCGCCTTCGGTAAGTTTTCTGTCACTAGCATGAGCATGCATACATTCAATAACACAGTGCTTTGTATAATAAAGGTAATATCCTGCAATTTTATCAAGAAAATATTTAGGCAATTTCATCCTCCATAAATTGAGCATTTTGTTTCCATTTTTTCAAAGCTATAACTTGTTCAATAGGCTCCATACTGCTTTCAAGTATTTTCCCGTCTTTAGTAATGACCATAACATGCTCGTCATCTCGGTTTAAGTTAACAATAGTTATGTTATCGTCTTTGCGTAAAAACGCATATCCGCCCACAATCATTTCAGCGGCGTCTGCTATAGCAATTTTTTTTGCTTCAGTCATAACGAACTTCGACCTCCTTTATTGGCGCAAGAAACTCCTCAGGTTCAATATACAGATTATCCAAAATCGGCAATAAATCTATGTAATCCTCTTCTAAATTATCCTCATTTTTATTCTTGCAGAGGACAACTATATAGCCATTATCCCATTCTAAAATTTTCTTATATTTTTCTAATCGTTTCCCTGTAAGGAAAGTTATCACTCGATCACGAAACTTAAAAAAAGTATATTCTCCATTATTGCTTAAAAAAGCTGTGTTTAATGTATTTTTCATAAGTAAACACCTCGATTCACTAACCATGCTGAATAAGCTCCTTCTTACTCAAAGTTTAGCACAGGCAAGAATTAGTGTCAAAAATCTTTTACAGGAACCTCCTTCTTGCCGGTAACGTACTCGTAGATGAGGGACTTTTTGTAGTCGGCAAGGATATCGAGCTGGCGCTTTTTGTCAGCGATGAGGGTGTCGATTTCGGAGCATTTGGAGTCTATATAGGCAACAATACTATGTAATTCTTCAATAGGCGGCAAAGATACAACAAATCTATATAATTGTTCAGAATACAATCTTGCGAATCCATCACCAACGCCAGTACAATCCCCTTTAATTTTAGCAACATACTTATAAGTTTTTAATAAATGTTGCAAAAATTTCGCAGTACATTTTTTATCATCAACAATATATACTGAAAAATCTGGACTTGTAATACCATCAAATTCAGAATTTCCGAATCTTGCTAATCCAGGATTTAATTTATTAAAAACCAAATCATCCTTTTTTACAATTTTATAGCCAATAAGACTATTAGCTTGCATAGTTCTATTGTAAATGTCTTTTGATGGAACAACTCCTTTATATTGACTTACAGATAAAAGCATTTCTTCACCAGTTATTGTTCTAATATTACGTTCAAGTAAAATATATTTTAATCTGTATTTGTTCCAATGAATTGGCGTTATTCCAATATATTCAATCCCGCTATCCTTCATCTCTACATCAGGATTCAGACCTTTGGTAACCGCTTCGGTGATAACAGATGTCTTATAGTCCTCCAAAAGAGAAATTTCCTTTTTGATATCTTCAGCGGTCGCGTCGATTTCGGAGCATTTGGAAGTAAGGAAATCTACTATATGTTGTTGTTCAACAATACTTGGTATAACAATAAAAACCGTCTTTAAATCTGTTTTATTTAATTTAGGTTGTGCAGACGAAATTGCTTTTTGAGCCAACTGTTCTTTTACACACTTCGTTTGTCCTAAATAAAACAAATAATGTTGTATCATTCTTTTGTTAGTGCGCAATAAAAACATGTTAGGTCCTAATGTAAAACGACCTTCTTTTTGTGGCATTTCACAAAATAAACCTGCATAAGCACCAACATTAGCTACTAAAATTTCACCACCAAACAACAAAGATTTAGCTAAATAATTATATGACTTCTCGCTTACATAAACACCATCATCATTCGATAAATCAAGACGTAAATCAGTTAATCTAACTAATCTTGCAAAACCATCATTATTCAAATAATGAACATTTTTTGCTAAATCAGCAAAAGAACCATTAGCTGTATAATCGGTCAACACTTCTATAATATTTTTTATACAGCCTATTTTCCAGTCCTTCGGAATCTCCCCAATCCACTCAATCCCGCTATCCTTCATTTCACGCATTACCATCACCTCATTTCATAAGGCGAGCAACACGCTCATTCACAGCCTTGTCGATTTTCAAGAACTCTGCCAGCAGCTCTGCACTCGGTCTGGGTGCCTGATATTTATAGAAGTAACGGGTAAAGGGAATTTCCGCACCGGTTTTGATTACAGGCTTCTTCTTCGTCAAATCCTCTTCCCAGAACCACTTGGCATCAGGAATATGCGGCAGCACCTCACGCGCCATATAGGTTTCAATATCCTCAGTATACTTCACAAGCTCTGTATCCTTGGTTTCCTTATCGTAGATAATGTTGCCCTTTTTATCGCGCTGGATTTCCGCAGTCTTATCCATAACGGAAAGTCCGTCCATGATTTTCTCAAAGAGTTTTTTATCAGCCAAATCGCCAAGAATAGCTTGCAGCACCGGTGTAAAAGCTTTAGGCGAAAGCCATTTTTCATCAGCAATATGCTCCTGCAGCTTCGCCAAAATTGCATCATAAACAGGCTTCGTAGCATAAAAGGCCTTCAGCTTGTTCTGGTACTTACCGCTCAAAGCATTGCCTTGTTCCTCGTATTCCGCAACCTTAGCTTCATCCCATAAGCCCTTCAGCGCACCCTTCTGCAGCATACGCTCAATGCTTGCCTCGGTGATAGAATAGCTGCGCTGCAAAGGCTGCATAACAGCATACTCACGGTACATAAAATCCTCGTTCTTGAAAATCTTGCTGTACTCGCTGTCAGCCTTGTCAAAATCGGTGTACAGCTTGGCAATCTGCGCTCTGTCCTCGGGGGAGAACTCGTTTTTCTTGTTGCCCACAGGCTTACGCAGCTTGTGATAAATATTAGTTGCATCTATAAGCTGCACATAACCCTTGCGCTCCGGGCGCTTGTTTTTGGATATAATACACCAATAGCTGGCAATGCCGGTGTTGTAAAACAAATCCGTCGGCATAGCAATAATCGCTTCCAGCAAATCGTTTTCCAGCAGCCAGCGGCGAATCTGGCTTTCGCCGGACGCTGTACCACCGGTAAAAAGCGGCGAACCGTTTTCAATAATCGCAGCACGGCCAACCTTTTCATCAAGCTTCGCAATGGCCGACTGTAAAAACAGCATTTGTGAGTCACCGCTACTGGGCAAACCTGCACCCCAACGGCTGTTTTCCTTAGCAGCTTCCTTAATTACAGCTTCTTCCTGTCCCGCTTTCGCATCTTTACCGCTCCAAGGAGTACCAAAGGGAGGGTTCATCAGCACGAAGCGCATCTTGGTATCAGCGGAAGGATCCTCTTTAAAGGAATCCGCATGCACAAAGTTCGTTGCATCCTGACCTTTAATCAGCATTTCAGCCATGCCCACAGCCCAGGAAACTCCCATAAACTCCACGCCAAACAGCTTAACATCGGCAGTAGGATTATAATGCTTGAAATAGCTGTACGCCGTGCTCAGCATACCGCCGGTTCCTGCTGCCTGGTCACAAATTGTAATGAGCTTGTGGTCATCAAAAATATCGTCGCAGCCTTCGGAAACAAGCAAAGATACGCCCAGCTTAACAATATCACGACCAGTGTAAAACTGACCGGCATCTACGTTCTGGAAGAATCTGCCGATAAGATTCTCGAAAATATAACCCATTTTAATACTGTCAAAGCACTCAACGGACAAATCCAATTCAGAGAACGCTTTGACCGTATTGAACAGGCAACCGCCTTCATCCATCTTCCTGATATGTGTTTCCATGTCGAGGTTATTCAAAATATCCTTAATGTTATCAGAAAAACCCTGAATGTATGCCTTAAAGTTTTCCGCAATATGGTCGGCATCGTTGCACAACTCCTGCAGCGTAAACTCGCTGACATTATAAAACTGATAACCGGAAATCCTGTACATGCCTTTCGCAGGATAATTAGGGTTCTCGTTGTATTTTGCTACAACATCAGCCTTAGTCTTTGCCAAAGCGCACTCAAAACGGCGGATAATCGTCATGGGGATAATAACATCACCATACTTATCCGGCATATACGTACCACGCAGCTTATTAGCAATACTCCAGATAAAATTCGCCTCTGCGCTTATATCGACGGGATTATCATCCCAAAGCACATCTATTTTCTTGATATCAGTCACGATAAAACCTCCACATAGAAATTTAGTTATAACCAGTATACAAGTTAACATATACACAAGCTGACACTTTATATTATATTTCAAGCTATATACTTATATTTTTTGGCTTTACTATGGTTAACATTTTTACTTTAGTTAGGTATATTATAGCACAAAAAATTGAGCAAAGGAGGCAAAAAAAGACACCTAGCCAGCTAATGACTAGATGTCTTCTTTTTGTTGCGTTAATCTTAAAATTAAAGTTTGTTTCAACACAGTATCCCTATAAAGGGATTGTAAATGCTATTCAGCAAACTGAAAATCAGCAACTGTACCAGCAAGAGATGGATTTTCATTTCAACTCACACACCCCGAAGGGTGGAATATGCAGCCAACGCAATCACTGCATGGTCTTATTATACACTAGGTATAAAAATCAGTCAAGCTGATTGTTATGTAAAATTGTGAAATAAATGTGACATGCTTTTCCATTACCATTAGCTCCCTCACACTTAATACGCAAATTCTAAAATATCGTATCGAATAATCTTCTATAATATGTTACAATGATATTGAGTGATAAATCTAGGTCTATTCATCTTGATACTAATCACATATCGTCGCAATTATACGTTGAGGTGTATCATTATGACATTTTTAAAAGACTTTTCGATGCGCTTTAGCATCTTGCGCCCTGCCCACAGAATATCTACTGCAATGCTGGCAAACATGTTAGGTATGAAGACGAACGGCAACATCACAATGATTGAAAAAGGTCAATGCTACGTTGCTCTTGATAAGTTAAACAAACTATCCGAAATCTTTGCTATTGAAATTTCCTGGCTATTCAGGCAAAGTAAGGTTCCTTATACTGAAAATACGATGCCAAGATTCGAGGAAATTATTCGTGATTTTCCCATAAGCAAAAATATGCGCTTCATCCAATATGCTCCTGATTACTATCAGAACTATGAGGACAGAATCAAATTTTTTTCTTTGCAAGATAGAGCCAACATTGTTTTTCTAATGCACTACCGCAATACATTGACAGCTCTGCATCCATATCTGCTGAACGATAATACCAAGATTAAAGAGCAGCTAAATACGGCCTTCAGTAAGCTCAAAGAAAAGCTTAACTCCGGAACCTTTGCTTTTAGATTCAGAAACGTAGATATAGAATTAGAGTATATTGACCAAGCGCTCAATTATATACTATTTAACCCGAAAAGAATAACCCAAGATAATGAAAATATTATACCATCTACTGTATATATTCCCCCATTGTACCAGATATACGACTTTCAAGATGGTGATGAATTGAGAAATTCGTGGTATAAAAGGCCAAACGACAAATAAATAGTGATATATTAGTAAAAAGTGGAGCAAAAACTCCACTTTTTTTTGATTTTAGCGTTGTAATCAGTATTATTGAGTGTTATAATATTATTAGTAGCAATCAATATAATTGAGTGTAAAGGAGTGATAAAAATGGTTGAAAGTGAAAAATACTTACTCAATGCAAACGATGTAGTTGACCTGCTTGGCGTCAAGCGCCCCACAGCTTACAAAATCATTAGAGATGCCAATATACGGCTGGCTAAGGCTGGCAAATTGACCATAAGAGGCAAGATTAATAGGAGATATTTACTCAAGATGTTGGATGTCAGCGAGGTGTAAGGATGGTAAAACCAAAATATAATCCAACTACTAAAAAGTGGGACATCCAAATCAGGTATAAAGATACATTTGGACAATCAAGAAATACAACAAAACGAGGTTTTGACACTTCGCGTGAGGCAAAAGAGTATGCAACAAACTTCATTGTCAGCTTATCAAAAAAGCCAACAGCGTTATTTCGGGATGTAGTAATAGATTATTATGAGTATAACAAGGTACACAAAAAGGATAGTACTTGTGATACTCAGTACAATATAATTAATAATCATATATTAACAATATTCGGTACTCAAAAAATCGGTGACATTAACTATGACATGATTTTAGAGTGGCAGAGTCTAATATCGCAAAAACAACTTGCTCCAACATATATGTATGAAATAAATTGTGTTCTTGAATCCATATTTGCATTTGCCCAACGAGCATATCATTTAGCCAACAATCCAGTAAAAAACATCAAAAAAATAGGCAAAGCTAAAAATCCACATAACGATTATTGGACAGTGGATGATTTCACAAAATTTATTAATGCATTATCTGATTCTGAGGCCAATAAAAAAGCTCAAATTCGACGCAAAATCCCTAATGAACCTTACATCATGGCTTATCATCTATTGTTTTACCTAGGGTTACGTAAAGGTGAGCTATTGGCAATAAAAAAAGCTGATATAAATTTTGAGAAAAAAGAGCTAACAATCAACCATACTTATAGGCGGCATAATAAAATGGATTACAACACCAGCCCCAAAACAGCTGCTAGCAAACGGGTTCTGCCTATCCCTAGCAAGCTATGTAACATGCTCAGCATATATATGTCTGCTCTTGCTAATCTACAGCCTAACGACCGTATTTTTTATATGCTGACTAAAGACAGCTTGCGTCGTGCCATGATATCTAGCGCCAAAATCGCCGGGATTAAAATCATAAGACTCCACGATTTACGTCATTCTACCGCATCATTGCTCTTCGCTAACAAAGTTGAAGCAAATGTTGCAGCCAAAATACTTGGTCATAGTAGCATCAAGACAACCCTGGATATTTACACACATTTTAATAACGATAAGGTTAATGAAGCAATTACAAAGCTTGATAATTTAATTTGACTGCAACTTATCACCATAAATTGTAGTCAAAACGTAGTCAATCCACGAAATCAAAAAACTCCGACACACTATATATAGTGCATCGGAGTCAGGATTGCAGACGAATCAACAATCTATTGTGCTACTAGCGTAGCAGCAAGATTATTTAACTTCTACAGTTGCGCCAGCAGCTTCCAGTTTCTCTTTCAGAGCGTCAGCGTCAGCTTTGGAGATTTTTTCTTTGATAGCTTTCGGAGCGCCGTCAACCAGCTCTTTAGCTTCTTTCAGGCCCAGGCCAGTAGCTTCGCGAACAGCTTTGATTACGCCGATTTTAGAAGCGCCAGCGGAAGTCAGGATTACGTCGAATTCAGTTTTTTCAGCTGCAGCAGATTCGCCGCCAGCAGCCGGAGCAGCAGCAACAGCTACCGGAGCAGCTGCGGATACGCCGAATTTTTCTTCCAGAGCTTTAACCAGTTCGGACAGCTCGAGTACGGTCATGGATTCAATAGCTTCGATGATTTGATCTTTATTCATTATAGTTACCTCCAATAATAAGTAAGTTTTTATTTTTTAAGCTGCCTTATGCAGCATGCCGCAAATTAAGCGGACTCTTTTTGTTTGCGTACAGCTTCCAGAGCGTATACGACATTGCGGATAGTACCTTGAAGTACATTGACAAAACCGCTGATAGGAGCATTCATGCTGCCCAGCATCTTGGCAATAAGAACTTCTTTCGGCGGCAGAGAAGCCAGTGCTTTGATTTCGTCAGCACCGATAACTTTGCCATCAAGAACGCCAACTTTAACTTTCAGTTCTTTGTTTTCTTTTGCGAATTCGCAAACGATTTTTGCAACTGCAACAGGATCTTCCGGGGAAACAGCGATAGCGGTGTTTTTCTCCAGAGAAGGTTCCAGACCTTCAATACCAGCTTGTTCTGCAGCAATACGCAGCAGAGTGTTCTTAACTACATTGTAGTGAACGCCAGCTTCACGCATTTTGCGACGCAGCTCGGTATCCTGAGCAACAGTTAAACCGCAGAAGTCAACTAAAATAGTGCATTTGGAGTTAGAAAGCAACTCTTGAATTTCAGCAACTTTAGCTACTTTTTCAGGTCTAATAACTGCCATTTAGATTGCACCTCCTTTTTTTGATGTTTTTATTAAATCAAAAAGACCTCTCGGCCGTAGCCGGAGGTCGGAAGGTCTAATATATCTTCACGCTCCAGCCTCGGCAGGCGTAGTTAAAACTTACGCACGTGGCACCTGCTGTCTATGGCCCGATTATCTTCTGATTTAGTAAAATTAAGTAAAACTACAATTATTTGTCGCTGTTAGCTTTCAGGACATCAACTTTAACGCCAGGGCCCATGGTGCAGGACATGGTGATAGTTTTCATGTACTGACCTTTAGCACCAGCCGGTTTAACCTTAACCAGGGTATCAGCCAAAGTCATGTAGTTTTGTAACAGTTGCTCTTCAGTAAAGGATGCTTTACCGATAGGAGCTTGTACGTTGCCGGATTTATCTGTACGATACTCGATTTTACCAGCTTTGGATTCCTTAACGGCACGGGTTACGTCCATGGTAACGGTACCAACCTTCGGGTTAGGCATTAAACCACGAGGGCCAAGGATTTTACCAAGACGACCAACAAGACCCATCATATCAGGGGTTGCGATGCACACGTCAAATGCCATCCAGCCGTTCTTGATTTTATCAACATATTCTTCACCGCCAACGAAATCTGCGCCAGCAGCTTCTGCTTCTGCAACTTTGGGGCCTTTAGCAAAAACCATAACAGTCTTGGATTTACCAGTGCCGTTCGGCAGAACCAGTGCACCACGAACTTGCTGGTCAGGGTATTTAGGGTTAACGCCCAGACGGAAAGCAACTTCAACAGTGCTGTCGAATTTGGTAGCAGCGGTTTTCTTAACCAGAGCTACAGCTTCTTTCGGAGAGTAGAATTTGTCAGCTTCGATTAATTTCAAAGCGTCATCATACTTTTTGCCCATTGTTATAAAATCCTCCTATGTGGTACAAGCGGCTTTTGCCTCCCACTAAATTGAGAAGACTAATTAAAATTAGTCTTCGATTACAATACCCATGCTACGTGCAGTGCCTTCTACCATTCTCATAGCAGCTTCAACGTTTGCAGCATTGAGGTCTTGCATTTTGCTTTCTGCGATTTCGCGAACTTTGTCACGACCCAGTTTAGCAACTTTCTTTTTGTTAGGTTCACCAGAAGCCTTTTCCAGACCAGCAGCTTTTTTCAGCAGAACTGCAGCCGGAGGGGTTTTGGTTACGAAAGTAAAGGAACGATCTTCGAATACAGTGATCTCAACAGGAATGATGAGGCCAACTTGTTTCTCGGTACGTGCGTTAAATTCCTTAACGAAGGCCATGATGTTAACACCAGCCTGGCCAAGTGCAGGACCTACCGGAGGAGCCGGAGTAGCTTTAGCAGCCGGTACCTGTAATTTTACCATTTTAACGACTTTTTTCGGCATTTAATTACACCTCCTTACTCAATTTCTTCAACTTGTGTAAAGTCAATTTCAACAGGAGTTTCGCGTCCCATGATATCAACGAGTACCTTCAGTTTACCCTTTTCTTCGTTGATTTCACTGATTGTGCCTTCAAAATCCATGAAGGGCGCAGTCTTGATGCGGACTCTCTGATGTAACTGAAAATCAATTTTTGCGGGTTTTTCAGTTGCTTCAACTTCCATACCCATCGAAGGCATAATCTGCCTTACTTCTTCAGCTGTAAGCGGAGTCGGATGGGTAGAATCAGAACCGACGAAACCAGTTACACCTGCAGTATTGCGGACAGCATACCAATTGCGCTCATTGACAATCATTTCCACCAGTACATAGCCTGGGAAAACTTTATGCTCGACAAGCTTTTTCTTGCCATCCGAAGTGATTTCAACCTCTTTTTCCGTAGGTATTTCAATACGGAAAATCTCATTTTCCATACCCAAGGAATGAACTTTTCGTTCCAGGTTTGCGCGCACTTTATTTTCGTAGCCAGAATAGGTATGGATTACATACCAATGTTTTCCTTGCTTTTCTTCTTCCATGAATAAACGGAAAGCAACGCTTCCCCTTCCCTCCTTACTTAAGCTTTACAGCTCATTATTGCAAAATTATGCGGAATAACATACTAAAGATGGAATCAATAATCCAGATTAGAGCTGCGCACAAAACAACTGCAATAATTACCACTATAGTGTTAGCAATAAGCTCTTGTTTGGTAGGCCAGGTAACCTTTTTTAATTCTACTTTAGTTTCACTAAGAAAGGTGGTAATACTAAAGCCCTTATTCTCAGTGTCTGTAGTTTCCGGAACGGCCATCTTGTCACATCCTTGCTATTACTACCCGGTTACGCACGAGCCAATATTATTTGGTCTCTTTGTGCAGAGTGTGTTTTTTGCAGAACTTGCAATATTTATTGAGCTCGATACGATCAGGATCGTTCTTTTTGTTTTTGTTGGTTTGGTAATTTCTCTGTTTGCACTCAGTGCAAGCCAAAGTAATCAGGTTACGCATTTAGTTACACCTCGCTTACGTACATAATAATAAAACCAATCACAAATTGTCGCTAATATAGAGTAACACAGTTAACACTTTATGTCAACTATAAATATCCGTCTGACGCAAATTTTTTCTGCACAAACAGTGCTTAGTTACGCTAAAGCGTTTCTTTGACAATCAGTCTTAAAAATCAAGACCGGCCATAAGCTGACCGGTCTTGTATTTTGCATTACTATGCCGGAAAAATTATTTCTCTTCTACTTCGGAAACAACGCCGGCGCCAACGGTACGGCCGCCTTCACGGATAGCGAAACGCAGACCTTTTTCGATAG
>OLNQ01001251.1_pt1 | contig 24818 bp, 22 predicted proteins | sample 1672821 | NCBI WGS metagenome assembly OLNQ01 (sample SAMEA3136727, study PRJEB25190) | human gut metagenome | biome: human gut; feature: human-associated habitat; material: faeces | place: Austria | collected 2013 | reverse complement strand
CCACGTGGAAAATAAAAATTCTCCACGTGGAGATTTCAAAATATCCACGTGGAAAACCGTTTTTCCCCGACATAGCACCATATCGATATGTAGTCGGGTCTAAATTATTGTAGCAAGCTGGCGTCGAGTTTGCCCTGTTTTTTTGTTGTTGATGGTTGGTTGGAGGTGTCGGAACCATCGGAGCCATCGGAGTGGATCGGAGTGATCTGAGCCAACAGCTAACAGCCAAAGGCCAAGAGCTAACCTCTTTTTCGTATCTTTGTCTTCATAATAATAAGTATAAGCATCAATATGGCATCACAAGAGGATCTCTTCAAGAAGATTGTTTCACACTGTAAGGAGTACGGCTTTGTCTTCCCCTCCTCGGATATATATGACGGACTCAGCGCCGTTTATGACTATGGTCAGAACGGAGTTGAACTCAAAAACAATATCAAACGCTACTGGTGGGAGGCGATGACTCGCCTACATCCTAACGTCGTGGGTATAGACTCGTCCATCTTTATGCACCCTGATATATGGAGGGCTTCGGGACATGTGGATGCTTTCAACGACCCACTGATTGATAATAAGGACTCCAAAAAGCGTTACCGTGCGGATGTCCTCATCGAGGACCAAATAGCCAAGATAGAGGGCAAGGCGGACAAGGAGATTGAGAAGGCGCGCAAGCGCTTTGGCGACTCCTTTGACGAGTCTCTCTACCGCACGACCAATCCTCGTGTCAAGGGCTACCTCGACCAGGCGGAGGCATTGCGTCAGCGCATGGCTAAGGCGCTCAACGATAACGACCTCGAGGAGCTACGCCAGATTATCGTCGATGAGAAGATCGTCTGCCCTATCAGTGGCACGACAAACTGGACGGAGGTGCGGCAGTTTAACCTCATGTTTGCCACCGAGGTTGGGTCGACAGCTGAGGGTGCCTCGACAATCTACCTACGTCCCGAGACGGCGCAAGGTATCTTCGTCAACTACCTTAACGTGCAGAAGACGGGACGCATGAAGCTCCCCTTCGGTATCGCACAGATCGGTAAAGCCTTTCGCAATGAGATTGTGGCTCGTCAGTTTATCTTCCGTATGCGTGAGTTTGAGCAGATGGAGATGCAGTACTTTGTCCAGCCAGGCACTGAGCTAGAGTGGTTTGAGTACTGGAAGAAGCTACGCCTGCACTGGCACTACGCTCTAGGCTTCCCACATAGCGACTACCGCTACCACGACCACGAGAAGCTGGCTCACTATGCCAATGCAGCTACTGACATAGAGTATCTCATGCCTTTCGGCTACAAGGAGGTGGAGGGTATCCATAGTCGCACGGACTTTGACCTATCGCGCCACGAGGAGTTCTCGGGCAAGAAGCTCCGCTACTACGACCCCGAGACGAAGGAATCCTATGTCCCCTACGTCGTGGAGACCAGTATCGGTGTGGACCGTATGTTCCTATCGGTGCTCTGCGGGGCATACAAGGAGGAGCAGACGGAGAGTGGCGAGACACGCGTAGTCCTCTCACTTCCTCCCGCACTAGCACCGGTCAAGCTGGCTGTCCTGCCGCTCGTTCGCAAGGATGGCCTGGATGAGAAGGCGCATGAGGTAGTACGCTTGCTTCACTTAGACTTCGCCTGCCAGTATGACGAGAAGGATAGTATCGGCAAGCGCTACCGCCGTCAGGATGCTATCGGTACGCCTTACTGTATCACCGTGGATCACCAGACGCTCGACGACAACACGGTCACGCTCCGCGACCGAGACACGATGCAGCAGGAGCGCATCGCTATCTCTGAGTTACACGACCTCATAGCTGAGCGCACCAGTATCAATACCCTACTCAAGAAGATCGAAGATGAAATATAATCTCTCCCTCAGAGTAGCCCTCGTGGCACTACTCTCCCTAATCCTCGCCTCTTGCGAGGACCCTATTGACGCATCTACTCAGTGGCGCATCACCAATGAGAGCGCATTTAATGAGTATAGCTCTAAAGAGGAGTACCAGAAAGCCTCCATCGAGGGCTCATCGGCTTACGTCTATATGAAGTGGCTCGCCCACGGAGATGGTAAGGAGTATCCTATCGAGACTTCACGCTTTAAGTGCCACTACGAGATGAGACTGCTCGTGGGCGACAAGGTCGTAGACGGTAACTACGGCTCGGAGCGCCCAGCGGTCTTTGCAATCAACCGAGGCCTGAAGAACCAACTTGTCGAGGGGGCCCGCATAGGTCTCCAGCAGATGGTCGTAGGCGACGAGGCTGAAATCATCATCCCCTGGTACCTCGCCTACGGAGAGAGGCGCTCTGGCGACATCAATCCCTACACGGCGCTGAAGTTTCGCGTCAAGCTCGAGGAGATTATCCCCGAGGGGCAGCGCTCCGCCGTATCACACGACTGAATCTATCAACCTTTAAATCTACACAATGAAGATACTATTAACTAATGACGACGGCGTCCACGCGCAGGGGATCCGTGAACTAGCCGAGACGCTCTCCCAGATAGCGACGGTCACAGTCGTCGCCCCCACGGAGCCCCGCTCGGGTGCCTCCTCGCAGATTACCTCTCGCACGCCACTACGCCTCTCTCTGATGGAGGAGAGCGAGCAGCTGCCCTACCAGCTATACAGTTGCTCGGGTACACCTGTGGACTGTGTCAAGCTGGCACTCAACACGCTCTTTGCCTCTGAACTCCCTGACCTAGTGGTATCGGGGATTAATCATGGACGCAACGATGGTATCTGCGCTATCTACTCCGGGACCGTCGGTGCCGCACTGGAGGCTGCGATAGCTCGCATACCGGCGGTCGCCTTTTCGCTAGCTGACCACAGCGACAAGTGCAACTTTAGCGAGGTGTGCGCCTTCGCCAAGCAGCTTGTTCCGCAGGTGGTGGAGCGCGGATTACCGCACACGACGATGCTCAATGTGAACTTCCCGAAGGCGCCAGCCAAGGGTGTCAAGTGGGCTCCTCAAGGTACGGGACGCTTCGTCAATGAGTATATGCGTGCCGAGACGCCGCACGGCTCACCCGTCTACTGGATGCAGGGCGACCAAGAGGATCCCGACCAGCGTGTGGGGACAGATCACTACTGGCTCCTGGAGGGCTACGCTACGATTGCGCCCCTACAGGTGGATATGACAGACCACTCGTTTCTCGAGCGGTCAGCTAAGGAGTGGACACTAGAGATCTAGCGTCTACGCTCTGGTAGGCTATGAAATATCTACTCATAGCTGGCGAAGCCTCTGGCGACGAGCATGGTGCACGGCTCATCGCCTCACTCAAAGCGGTCGATGCGAAGGCCGCTTTTGCCTTTATTGGGGGTGACAAGATGGCGCTGCAGGCGGGTGTCGCCCCGCTTTACCATTACCGTGAGATTGCGGTGATGGGTTTTACGAGTGTGCTGCGCAGTATGAGCAAGATAAGACTGGCAGCGCGCTTACTACAAGAGGAGATGAGCTCGAATCCGCCAGATGTGGTCATCCCGATCGACTACGGGGGCTTTAATCTGCGCTACACGCTCCCGTTGGCGCATCGTCACGGCGTGCCGGTGGTTTACTACATCCCGCCGAAAGTGTGGGCATCGCGCCGTAGACGTATCAAGCAGCTCAGACGATACACAGACATCTGCTTGACGATTCTTCCCTTTGAGGCGGACTACCTCTCGCAGCGTGGCGTCAATGCCCGCTACGTGGGCAACCCGAGCATACAGAGCGTGGGCGACTTGCTGGCGAGCAATGCTAAGCTATGCGACACGGCACGACCTTACATAGCACTGCTACCAGGTAGTCGTGAAGCGGAGATAGCGCGTAACCTACCGATCATGTGCCGAGCAATTGACCTCCTGCCCGCTCCCTGGCGAGCCGTCATCGCAGGAGCACCGAGCATTGACCCAGCGCACTACACACCCTATCTCAGCGAACGCATAGAGTTGGTCACCGATAAGACGCTACCGCTCTTGGCTGGCTCCTCAGCTGCGCTGGTTACCTCTGGAACGGCAACGCTAGAGACGGCACTTATTGGCACGCCGCAGGTGGTTGCTTATCGCCTTCCTGCGGGGCGCTTAGCTCGTTGGTCTTTCGACCATCTCTTACCGATCCGCTACTTCTCACTGGTAAATCTGATTGCAGAGTACCCCGTCGTAGAGGAGCTACTCGGTGACCGGGTGACACCGCAACGACTCGTGCAGGCTCTCGTCCCGCTCCTCGACCGCGAAAGTGTTGCCTACCAAGCGCAGCAACAGCAATACCATAACATACGACAGCACCTCCGTGGCGAACTAGTCGCCGCCGAAGGTGCTACTGAGATTATCTATCACGCCCTCACGACGCAGTGGGAGCCCGACCGCTGGACTGGAGACGTAGAGGATTGACCTCTTAGTCTGGGGGTGCTAGACTGGTGGGGCCGCTAGGCTGGTGGTGCCGCTAGAAGTTCAGCGTGAATCCCATATCCAAGCCTATCCGATGTATCAGGTTTGCGTCTGAGTAGATGCCCATTTTGTAGTTAACACCAGAGCGCCACGCCACGCGCGGTGTGATGGCGTAGGCGACACCGCCCCCGACACCGATGGCTCCTCCGACAAAGTTATAACCAGAGAAAGCAATCATTTGGAGACCTGCGAAGGCATCCAAGTAGAGGTTTATGTTACTTTTGGAAGGGAAGTAGTAATAAACCTGTGGACCAAGGCCGAATGCTCCCAAGCTCCCTGTCCCCTCGTAGTAGAGCGAAGCCCCTACGGATAGGTTATCCTTGACGAACCAGCCGATGGAGGGGTTCAGTAAAACGTTGAAGACTCCGAAGCCATCACTGCCTGCGACTGTTGCTAGGCTAAGCGTTCCCGCAACTTCACGGCGACCGGTCTCGCGCTGTGCCTGTAGCGAGCAGACGCTTAGCAGGATTACGACTAGAGCAATAAGTAGTCTCTTCTGTTTCATAATCATTATACTGTTTGGTGAGTGAATAATTTCTGACCGTAAGCCTCACTGATTGTGAGTTCCCTAGGCTACTAGCTTCAGAGTCAGCACGGTTGTGTTGCAAAAGTACAAACAATTTTCTTCTCACCTAAGGCAGTAGCATTCACAGATGAGCCAAGTCTTATTGGGAGCTGGGGAAGAGAGTGACCTCAAGAGAGGGAGAAGCTCTCGACTACTACCTAGCAGTCTATGGCTTGCGTCGGTAGACTTGTGCTGAGCGGGCGGGAAGATAGAGGCGTAGCTCGGTGCGTCCCTCGGCATTGCTGCGGGTATGATGCCGGACGGAGCTGTCGATACGTCCGAATCCTCCGCAGGCGACTGCGTCGCTGTCGAGTAGTAGCTCATACTGACCCGTCGGCACCCCCTCAATGGCGTAGTCGCAGTAGCTCTCTGTCGGACTGTAGTTGAAGGTAAAGAGGAGTGCATCTCCTCTCATGAAGGCGATGACCTGTCGCTCCGTATGACTATGGTAGCAGTAGTCTGGTAGCTCAGCAAAGCAGGGCTCGAGCTGGCAGAGCGCGAGCATCTTCTCGTCAAAGTGAGCCAGCTGTGCGTACCTCAGGAGTCCATTGGCCCGTAGTGACCACTGGCGGCGAGCGTATTGGTAGGAATAGCCATTTCCCTGTCGAGGGAAGTCTATCCACTCGGGATGTCCGAACTCATTTCCCATAAAGGTCAGATAGCCCCCGCACATCGTAGCAAAGGTCATCAGGCGAATCATATTACAGAGAGCGATGCCCCGCATGACTCGGTCGTGCCAGTCGCTCTGCTGCATGTGCCAATACATATCGCTATCGATGAGCCGGAAGATGATGGTCTTGTCGCCGACGAGCGCCTGGTCATGGCTCTCGGCGTAGGAAATCGTGCGCTCCGTGGGACGGTGGTTGCGCAGTTCGTACCACATATTCTCGGGGTTCCACGCCTCGTCTGGTTGCTCCTTGATTAGTTTTATCCAGTAGTCCGGCACATTCATCGCCAGGCGGTAGTCAAAGCCGTAGCCCCCGATGGCAAGGCTCTCGCAAAGCCCCGGCAGACCGCTCACCTCTTCGGCAATGGTGGTCGCTGAGGGTTTGACCGTGTGAACCAGTTCGTTGGCAAGGGTTAGGTAGGTCAAAGCATCCCGGTCTATACAGCCATCGTAGTAATCCTCGTAAGTAAGGAACGACCGCTCCAGTCCGTGGTCGAGATAAATCATCGAGGTGACCCCGTCGAAGCGGAAGCCGTCGAAGCCATACTCCGTCAGCCAGTAGTGACAGTTGGAGAGGAGGTAGTGAACCACTTCGGAGCGCCCGTAGTCAAAGCATAGGGAGTCCCACTGCGGGTGCTCACCTCGGCTCCCCTCATGGAAGAAGAGCGTCCGTGTCCCATCGTAGCGAGCTAGGCCTTCTGCTTCATTGCGCACCGCATGCGAGTGAACTAAGTCCATAATGACGTAGAGCCCCAGGGCGTGCGCCTCGTCGACGAGACGCTTCAGTTCGTCGGGAGTTCCGAAGCGACTGGAGGGCGCGAAAAAGTTGGATACGTGGTAACCGTACGAACCATAGTAAGGGTGCTCCTGAACCGCCATGATTTGCAGCGTATTGTATCCCGAGGAAACTATATAGGGTAGGCGTTCCTTGCGAAACTGCTCGTAGGTAGCTACCCCCAGCTCCTCGCCGCTCATCCCGATGTGACACTCATATATTAATAGCGTGTCGGGTCGCTTGGGCGATGGCGCCGTCATCCTGTAAGGCTGCTCGGGCGACCATACACGCGTACAAAACGAGTAGTCGCGAGGGTCCTGTACGACATAGTTGGCATAGGCGGGGATACGCTCTAGCTCCTCGTCGGCAGTGCAGATGAGAAGCTTGTAGTAGTCGAGATGATGTAGTGCCGTGGCGGGCAGCTCGAGAGACCACTCGCCACTCGGTGTGCCCTCGCTGGAGTGTAGCGGGGTGAAGCGGTAGGCATCTGCTTTTTGCCAACCATTAGCATCACACAGCAGGTAGATGGCTCGGGCTGCTGGCGCATATTCGCGAAGCACCCACCCAGTCGTAGTGCGGTGCAGCCCGAAGTACAGATGTCCACAGGCCCAGGCTGCCAAACCACCCCTCGTAGCTAGCGAACCGAGGAAGAGCTGTCGACGCTCCTTTATATAGCGTCGCCACGCCCGAATCTCCTCGTAGTATGGAGCGAGCCACTTATCTTGCTGCGCCCAGAGCGGGGTCTCTCGGTCAGGATTAGCGAAGTGGGGATTACGGCTATCGGGAGACATAGTCAGATGCTTTTACCAAGGTAAGGAACAGTCTGCTCAGCTGGTCTCTGGAGCGTGGGCAGTTGTAGCATCGCCTCGTCAATGTCTAGGATTAGGTAGGCGGGCAACTCGCTAAGTAGCTCCTGCTGTGCAGGCGTCAGCGTAGCCCACGCGTCGTAGGCGATGAGTGCGAAGTCGTAGTGATTGAGCTCCACCTGTCCAGTGAAAGTCTCCGATGACCAGGTCACGCGTGAGTTAGGCTCCGAGAGCGGATTGGTCAGGTGCCCCGTGAGAGACATCAAGGTGATAGGACTCTCTACGTCCCTAGTCACCTGCTGAGCTATGGGCAGTAACTCTCTGTCCTCTGGCCGCTGCATCAGCACCAGAGGATGAGCGATTTCCGTCTGCCCGTTGTCCACATAGATACCGACTGTGCAGGCTGCTTCCTGAGCGAAGGTCTCTATAAGCTCTTCAAAGGAGTGCGAGCTCTGCTCTTTTCTAGCTTGACGGCGACGCCCAGTCACGAGCTTCCACCTGCGGGTCAGCTTATCACTATAGGCGACTAGGTCGCGGTCTTTCTTGTCTTGCGAGAGGTTGACACTCGCCCCGAGGAGCAGGAGATTGCTCTGTATATGGTTGGCGTGAGAGAGGACCGCTTCGGGGACTGAGTCGGCGATCTCATACTTGCGCTCCACTGCAAGGTCCAGCTGCTTAGCCATCTCCATTGGTGCTGCAAAGCTACTAGCATAGTAGTGGTCAGCATCGATGGTGCTAATATCCGTATCTGTGGTAACGTGCATCAGCGTACAGGCCACCTGTGGAGAGGTACCCCCGCATAGACGGTGGAAGAGCTCTAGGAGTGTCACACCCGTCTCGGCACGCCCGAAAGAGATGAGCACATGACCGGTCGACTGCTCCACGCTCTGAGGGTTTTTCTTCTTTTTAAGGAGCCAGTCTATCAGTTGTAGCATCGGAGCCGTCATAATGGTGGTCACGAGCGTCATCATCACGAGAATAGCAAAGAGAACTGGCGAGAGAACCCCCAGGTCTAGTCCTATACGTAGCACAACCAGCTCCATAAGCCCGCGCGTATTCATGTAAGCACCGAGGTAAAGGCTCTCACGAGGCTGGATGCCACAGCAACGTGCTGCCACAAAGGTGCCTCCCATCTTGCCGATGACCGCCACAAGCGTGAAAAGCCCGAAGAGCCCCCACAGCTCTGGTGTATTGACCAGACCCAGCTGCGTACGCAAGCCCGAGCTAACGAAAAAGAGTGGCAAGAGCAGGAGAAGTGCTAGGTCTTCGATCTTCTCTTTCACGATGACGCGAAAGTCAAGGCTCTCCGGCATTATAAGTCCCAGCATAAAGGCGCCGAAGAGCGCATGCATACTCATGATTTCAGTAAAGTAGGCACTCGCCATGAGCAGTATGAAGATAAGCCCCATCAGCGACTTAGAGAGTACCTCACGGTTCCTCACCCGACGACCGAGGAGTCCGAAGAGTGGGCGCAGTACTCCGAAGATAACCCCCAGGTAGAGCGCTAGAAAGAGCAAGTTGTAGAGTGCACTGGTGAAGCTCCCTCCCTGACTGACTGCCATAATAGCGGCAAGCATGAGCCACGCGACGATGTCTCCCATAGCAGCCGTCGAGAGTGCCATCCGTCCCAAATGGCTATGCGCGAGCGACCGCTCCTGTATGATGCGCGCCAAGACGGGGAAGGCCGTAATACTCAGCGAGATACCTACAAAGAGAGCTAGCGACAGGAAGCTACTCCCCTCGGCAACTATATCGGGATGCGTGTAGAGACTGTAGGTAAGGATGACCCCAAGGATAAACGGGATGATGATACCCGACTGACTAATCACGAGCGCTTGCTGAGCGTGCCCCTTGAGATCCTTCATCCGTAGTTCCATACCGATGGTAAACATGAAGAGAATTAGCCCAAACTGACTCAGCAACTCCAGGTTGCCTAAGCTGTGCTCAGGGAAAAGCGTTTCCATAGCCTCCGGCCAAACCGCGCCCAGCAAGCTAGGACCCAAGAGGATACCCGCGAGGATCTCTCCGATGACCGTCGGCTGTCGCAGGCGAGCGAAGAGCCATCCCACGACACGTACCACCAGCAGGATGACCACCAGCTGTATGAGCAGCATCCCAATGTCAGACGCCATGTGACCTCTTACGGAGCTGAGGAAGGAGTCCCACGCTGTCGTCTCAAGCCCCACAGCGGGAGAGGGTAGTAGCTCTTCGCCACCACCATTCGAGAGCGCTCCCGTCGTAGTAGCGACGGATGTCTGCGTTGTAGCGGTAGGGGTAGAGTTCCAACGCCTATCCGTAGCACCGACCCACCAGAGGATTGCCACGAAGAGAGCCATCAGTCCACCGTAGAGCCACCAGGCTCGCCGTCGTTGTTGTGTATTCATCGAGAGTACGACTAAGGTCCTTGTAGTAGCGAGGGTGCCAATCGGGCGCACCCCCTCACCTGTGAGGACAAAGGTACGAAATTAGCACTTAGCCCTTAGAGATTAGAAACTAGAGGTTAGAGGATGAAAAAGTAGATGCTGAAGAGTTGGTGCGTAGCAGTGCAACGAGCAGCGACCGTGCGTCCTACCGGTCGTTACACGTCACACCACACCCGTCGAATGAGACTTCCGCAAAAGTCAAATCTCATTTGCGGAGAAGTCGAGCGACATTTGCGGAGAAGTGAAATCACTTTTCCAGAGAAGTCAAATGACTATTGCGGAAGAGAGTTTTGTTCTGTGGGGTCGAGCCAGAGGGTCATCATGCAGCGCTGGCAGTCGGTCTCGACACGAAGGCGGTCGCTCCCACGGACGAGGTAGAGAGGTAGGGCGAAGGGAGGCTTGCGCCCTGTGCGTGTGCAGTAGCCTAGCTGATGACGCAGGCAGTGGCGAGTGAACATGACCGGTATGGCGCCCTCGGGCCGCTTGACCTCGAGTGCGGAGGCGATGGCCCCTGTGACGCCAAGCTGGCGGTATAGCTGAGCAGCCGACGCGTTGGCAACGTTGTAGGTGAAGTCTAGCGTGTCGGGAAGGCCATACCGCTCACGAGCCTCTGGGGCGGTATGGGCGAGAGCTTCGAGACGCTTCGTCTGGAGCTCTCTCCCGATTTTGTCTCGCGCTTGTAGTGCTTGCGTCTGACAGAGCTCCAGTAAAGCCTTGCAAGCGTCTCGGCGCAATGCGGTAAGGAGTGAGGGTGGTACGAAGAGCCCCTCGAGCTGTAAGGTGATGCTCTCGGCACGGTATGGGGTGTCGCCTAGCTTGGCGAGGGTACGCTCTAGATGCTCGGTGTTGCCCCTCTGGGCTGGCTCTAGCTGAGCCGGCTGGGTGATGGTGACCGATAGCTCGGGAGCCTCAGCGAGCTGCATCTGGAGTGTGAGCCGTGTGGGTTGCGCCTGGAGGGTAAAGAGTACGGGGAGTGTGCGCAGGGAGGCATCAGGGCGTAGGAGCAGGCTCTCGAGCTGATGGTCGCGATTGCGCCAGAGGGTGGCACTACGAGGTAGCGCGAGTGGCTGTGAGAGCCGTAGGCGATAGTGGTCGGGCTGGGCTAGTGAGGTCACCTGGTTGACCTGCGCGCCGAGGAGCCGTCTGTCGGAAGAGTAACCGACGAGACCATCTCCATTAGCGAGCTGGAGGTCGCTGCGGAGGAGCTTGACGACTATTTCGCGCCCCTTGCTGCTGAGGACGGTGCCGATGGCTTGACCCAGGCTCTTATTACTATAAGGCGTGATGCTGTCGACCGGTATGGGACGACCCAGCGGGGTATTGTAACTGGTGAAAGGACGTGCAAAGGTCGCCTCGGGCTGAGGGGTGAATGCGAAGCGCTCCCTGCCCCACGAGGGACGCTGGAACTGGTCGCCACGATGCGCCAAAATCTCGTCGAGCAGCTGGCGGTAGTGGGCTGTCACATTGCGCACGTAGGGGATCGCTTTGAGGCGCCCCTCTATCTTGAAGGAGCTGATGCCGGCGTCCATCATTTGCTCGATAATCTCGGAGCGGTTGAGGTCTCTTAGTGAGAGAAGGTGCTCCCCCTGGCGAAGCATTTGCCCCTGAGCGTCGACGAGGTCATAGGTCATCCGGCAGTACTGGGCGCACTGCCCTCTATTGGCACTGCGCTGCGAGAGCGCCTCGGAGATGAAGCACCGCCCGCTGTACGAGACGCAGAGCGCACCATGGATGAAGGCCTCCAGTCTCAGCGAAGTCTTGTCGCGCACCGCTGCTATATCCTCTAGGCTCCACTCACGAGGTAGAACAGCCTGCTCGAAGCCTAGCTCGGAGAGCATCTGGAGCTGTCCCAGTGAGTGGTTGTGGCACTGTGTGCTAGCGTGCAGCGGTATGGGCGGAAGCTCCTCGCGGAGTAGCCCTAGGTCTTGGATGATTAGTGCATCGGCACCTACCTCGTAGAGCTGATGTGCTAGCGCGACTGCGTGAGGTAGCTGGCTATCTGTGAGGATTGTGTTGAGAGCGACGTAGACCCGTGCGTGAAAACTATGGGCGGCACGGCAGAGCGCTCCTATATCCTCTAGCGATACCCCCACAGCACTCCTCGCACCATACTGAGGTGCCCCCACATAGATGGCGTCGGCTCCGGCGGAGAGTGCCACCAGTCCACCCTCGAGTGAGGAGGCTGGTGCTAGTAGCTCTATGTCACGACGTATAGACAAGGCGCAGGGAGAGGAGCTAGGGGCTAGAGCTTGGAGCCAAAGGCTAGGTCACCGGCGTCTCCTAGACCAGGGACGATGTAGGCATGCTCATTGAGCGCGGGATCGATGACGCCCACCCAGAGCGTGACGGGAGCGTCGTCGTCAAACTGTGACTGGAGGAACTCTATCGCCTGTTGGCTCGCTACGATAGCGACCATGTGCGTGTGTCGCGGGACGCCACAGCTCTTGAGAAGTGCCTGCCAAGAGAGATGCATAGACCCACCAGTGGCTAGCATCGGATCGACGAGGAGTAGCTCTTTGTTCGTTAGGTCAGGCGCAGCAACGTACTCGACATGGATGTCAAACTCATCGTCCTCCTTGACCTTGCGATAGGCCGAGATAAAGGCATTCTCCGCCCTATCAAAGAAGTCTAGGAAGCCGTGATGTAGTGGTAATCCAGCACGTAGGATGGTCGCCACCACGAGCTTCTCATCCAGCACGGCTGTAGGAGCGGTGCCGAGCGGAGTCTCTACGGAGCGTGTCTGGTAGTTGAGTTGCTTGCTGATTTCGTAAGCCATAATGTGGCCTATGCGCTCGATGTTGGTTCTGAAGCGCAGAGGGTCTTGCTGTATCTTCTTGTCCCGTATTTCTGAGATGAAGTGGGTCAGGAGTGACGGTTGGTCAGATAAATTATGTACCTGCATGAGCTGGGCTGATGTATAGTTGGATGCTTAAATTAGGCAAATATACAATATCTTTGTCGGATAGACGTTTGATTTGCATAGTGTATCTGCACTCATTTTGAAATTTGTGTTGAAGTATTCTCGAGATAGTCGTCAGACCTATAGGCTAGGTCGTCGCTGCTGGCAAGTGGGGCTCCTGCTCTTGCTGCTGGTGGCGCCGATGGCTCTGCCGATGCAAGCGCAGACGGCACGCCCGATGACACGACCCTATGCCGATCATAGACGCTTCAACTGGGGCTTTCACGTGGGGGCGCATGTGGAGGATTTGGTAATTGACAATATGGGTCCGACGGAGACGATGCCCGAGCCGCTCTATGCAGCGGTGCCGAGCTACAGCCCGGGCTTTAGCGTTGGGGTCATCGCCAACTATAATCCGCACATCGACTGGAGCATTCGTCTACTGCCCACGCTACACTTTGGGGAGCAGCGACTGCTCTTCCGCACGAACGACGAGGGGACGCTCGAGACAATGCCGATGCGAACGAGCCAGATTGAGTTGCCTCTTCTAGTTAAGTATAGTTCTGTACGCTTCAATGATACGCGCCCCTATCTGATTGCTGGAGCTTATGGTCTGCTTCACATGGGACAGAAGAAGGGTGCCCCCCTGCAGTTTGCTCCGCTCTCGGCTGGCTGGACCTTTGGCGTGGGGTGCGACATCTACCTGCGCTACTTCAAGCTCTCGCCAGAGCTGCGCTTTGACTTTGGCTTTACGGACCTCATACGGCACCAGCGCCCTGACCTCGACGATGGGGCTAGTCGTCGCTACACAGACGCACTGCGTCGTGGCACGGGGCGAATGATTATGCTGACTTTCTGCTTCGAATAGACGTCTGACGAGGAGAAGACGGGCAGGGCTGACGTATTATATATAATGAACTCATCTATCCCTCGCTGGTCGCTATCTGTAGCTCCTGACAGAGCGATGATGACGCGTCAGCACTAGCTAGGCAAATTCAACGCTGACTCGCAACAATAATTCAGACCCGACTACATATCGATACAGAGCCGTGTCGGGAAAAAGTGATTTCCACGTGGATATTTCGAAATCTCCACGTGAAAATTTTTTATTTCCCACGTGGGGAAGAAAAAATTCCTCGGAGGAATCAAATGAAACTTCGGAGGAAATGAATCACGCCCACGTGGAAAATAAAAAATATCCACGTGGAGATTTGAGATTTCCCACGTGGATATTCGAGAAAGGAGGGTAATTAGAGATTAGAAATTAGAGGTTAGAGATTAGAGGGCGGGGATTAGAGATCGGATCATTCTGATAGCTCCGATGGTTCCGATAGCTAACAGCCAATAGCTAACAGCCAATCCAGGGGTGACACATTATATATATATGTAGTAACCTCATCTACTCCTCTCTGGTCGCTATGTGTAGCTCCTGACAGAGCGATTAGAGAGACTATTGCATAAAGGCGAATCGCTGTGTCGCTTTCGGGATTCGGCTTCGGTCACATACGGAGGTATGTGAGCTTCAGACCTCACCCTCAGCGCCTTGCGCTTCATCCTTTCTGCAAAGTCTAGACAATCTTGCCTGCAAGATTGTGAAACTGTTGACTTTTGCAACAGTCTCATTATAATGCGTCACCCCTGAGACGACGGGCGGGAGCTTTTGTAGAGTGTAAATTTCTTTGTACCTTTGCGCCTAGAAATGCATCGTCGTACTCATTGTCGCCCCGCAGAGGTGGGGCATTGGGTGGCGAGGATGTTATGAATGTCTCACAAATAACCTCATAAAAACAGATGTACCTAGACAGTACCAAGAAGCAGGAGATCTTCGCTCAGTACGGAGCCTCCGCACAAGACACCGGAAGTGTCGAGAGCCAGGTAGCTCTCTTTACCTATCGTATCCAGCACCTGACGGAGCACCTGAAGGAAAACAAGAAGGACTTCTCTACCTCTCGTAGCCTTAAGATGCTCGTAGGTAAGCGTCGTCGTCTGCTAGACTACCTCGCTAAGAAGGACATCGAGCGCTACCGTAAACTCATCGCCGACCTGGGTATCCGCCACACGACTAAGTTTTAAGTCGGTGGGGCAACGGTCCCCTCGGTGATTAGGCTACTGATGGAGTGACTCTAGATAGCGATCTGGAGCGGAGTCAGAGCCACGACTGACTAGCAAAATGGCATCGATTCTTTCGCAAGAGAAAATTAATTTGCGAAAAATCTTCCCAAGCTATTGCAGATTCAAAAAGTTTTCGTACCTTTGTACTCACAAATCGGCAGGGCACCTTTCCGTCGCCTTCCTATGATAAGGTAGATGGACTAGTCTCATAGCTCCAAAGTCTTCAGTAGACTAGCTATAGAGCGTGTCAGAGGAAGCCTCCCGATATGCGGAAGTAGCTCAGTTGGTAGAGCACAACCTTGCCAAGGTTGGGGTCGCGGGTTCGAGTCCCGTCTTCCGCTCTCTGTTATTTTATCTTGTACAGAGATATTGGTTTAGAGTAAGAGCAAGATAGGCATAGGAAATTCCTATGCCTATCTTTTTTTTGTTTATACTTTAGATGGTTGGGGAGACAAGCTTAGCTGGATGGGGGGCTAAGCTTAGGGGAAATGGACTTGCCTGTCGGGCTGACTGGCTACGCGCGCTTACGGTAGGTTAGGATGGCGGCTCCTGCGTTGACCACGGCAAAAACGGAGAGTGCCGTCAGCTCGCGCCATAGCTCGGTGAAGGCTACTGGCTTGAGGTAGTAATTGCGCATCAAGATGCTATAGTGCGTGAAGGGATGCGACACAGCAAGGGCACGTGCCCACGACGGCATTCCCTCGATTGGGGTGAAGAGCCCTCCGAGGAGGACGAGAAACATCATAACGAAGAAGAAGGAGAACATCGCTTGCTGCTGTGTATGCGCAAAGTTGGTGATGAGCAGTCCTAGTCCGCTCATAGCAAGGACGTAGAGCACGGTCGCTACCATCATCATACCCATATTACCATGTGGCCACAAGCCGTACAGTAGCCCCACGATCGGTAGCGATATGAGTGCCATACCGACAGCTATAACTAGATAGGGGAGTGCCTTAGAGAGCATGAAGACGAGCGGGTGGATCGGCGTGACATTCATCTGCTCGATGGTGCCGATCTCTTTTTCCTGTACCATATTGAGCGCCGGCAAGACGAAGGCTGTGATCGTTATGAGCATGGCGACAAGGCCAGGGATGATATAGTTCTTGTAGTTCGCCTCAGGATTGTAGCGATTGACCTCGACGATGCGGAGCGGTATGGTGGCTAGCTCCTCTATTCCTGTGGACTCGTTGAGCTGAGCGACAAACTGCTGTACGATCTGCTGTGTGTAGCCCCCGGCGACGGCACCTTTTGTAGCGTTAAAAGCGTTGATTCGTGCTTCGAGCTGAGCCTTCTGATAACGCATGAGCTGCTCCTCAAAGCGTGGCGGGATCGTTATGATGAGATCGGCCTCGCCATCCTCTATGAGCTTCATCCCCTCCTGAAGAGTAGGTGGCAGTTGCTCTTTCCAGGCGTTTACAAAGTAACCTGAGCTAAAGAACTGCTGCTGTAGTCTCTGTGAGAGCGATGTATGATCGTGATCGATGACGACGGTCTGCAGGTTCTTGATATCCGTGGTCGTAGCAAAGGGGAGGAGCAAGAGGACGACGATAGGATACATGACGACCATACCGAGGAGTAACCCGTTGCGAAGGAGGTTGTATATCTCTTTGCGTATGAGAGCTAGTAGCATAGGATATTAGGGAGGGTTTACTCTAGTTTCTTCTTAAAGTTGAGCAGTGCTAGGATGACCAATACGACGCTCATGCCTGTCATAATGAGCGACTCCCATAGAATCGAGGACCAGCCGAGACCCTGTATCATCAACTTTTTGACCGCTATAGAGTACCATGTGGCGGGGATGGCTCGTGCGATGTATTGTAGCAATATCGGCATACTCTCGATCGGGAAGAACATGCCCGAGAGCATCGCCACGGGAAGTAGTAGTCCGGCACCACTGATGAGCATAGCGGCGGTCTGATTGTCCGTGATGGTGCTGATGAGCATACCGAGGAGGAGCGACACGAGGATGAAGAGGAGCGACACGAAGAAGATAGCACTCACCGACCCTAGCAGTGGCACTCCCAGCACGAAGCGTGACAAGAGTAAGATGGTGATCACGTTGAAGATGCTCAAAGTGAAGTAGGGGACGGTCTTAGAGAGCAGTATGGTGATCGGATTGACGGGCGAGGTGAGTAGGACCTCCATAGAGCCAAACTCCTTCTCCCGAACGATCGAGACAGAGGTCATCAAGGCGCAGATAATCATCAGGACCAAGCTCATGACGCCTGGCACGAAGTAGTAGGGAGCCCGCATCTCGGGGTTGTAGAGTAGCGTCGTGAAAGTCTCTATCTGATAGGGCCTTCGCTCTGCCATACGCATCGCCATGAGTGCGCCAAACTGCTCTAGGTACTCCTGCACAGTCGTGTAGATAAGCCCCTGTATCTGTGCGCTGATGAGCGCTGAGGTATTAGGATCGCTCGCATCAAGACGGAGCTGCACGGTAGGCTCGGTGCCTGCGAGTAGCTCTTTGTCTATATTGCTTGGCAGGACGATGATGACGTGCGCTGCGGCTGTGCGTAGTGCCTCGTCCATATCTTTGTGCGGTGTGATCAAGCTGACGGAGCCTACTGCGTCGCTCTGGTCAAGGTGTGTAAAGAGTCTCTCGACAAAAGGGGTGCGCGTCGGTGTCGCTACGACCACATCGATCTGCTTTACCTCAGAGGTGAGCGCAAAGCCGAAGGCTAGCACCAAGACGATGGGCATGCCTATCAAGAGCATCAGCGTAAGCGGATCCCTGAAGATGTGGATGAACTCCTTGCGGACGAACTTGAAGAAGACGCGCATGATTGGCTGTTAGCGATTGGCTGTTAGCTGTTGGCTAGTGCTCCTAGTGACACTAGAGCCACTAGGAGACTAGATAACTATAGTTTGTAGAGAAAGCCCGCGGCAACCTGCTCAGCAACCTTACGACCTGCTACCTCCTCGAGTAGTCTGAAGGCAAAGGGCAGTGCCAGCGCCGGACCACGTCCCGTGACGATATGTCCGCACACCTCTACATCGGCACCTGTCAAGACGAAGCCTGGTACCTGCTCCTCAATACCTGGATAGCAGGTCGCACGCATCTTGCCATCGCCGATACCAGCTGCGCCCAGTACTCGTGGAGAGGCACAGATAGCAGCGATCGTACCGTCCGCCTCGTGCTGACGACGTATCAGCTCGAGGAGCGGCTCACACTCGTTGAGCTTGGTCATCCCGCCAGGTAGGGCGATAGCCTTGGGGAGCGTGCCGCTCTGTAGCTCCTCGAGGAGCATATCTGCTTGGATAGTCACATCATGCGAGCCTCTTACAGCGAGAGAGCCTGTGATAGAGACTGTGGTGACGGGTTGATTGCCACGTCTGAGTACGTCAACGATGGCGAGTGCCTCGACCTCTTCGAAGCCCTCGGCGAGGAAGACTAGTATATTGTTCATGTTACTCATGCTATTTGTTGTGAAGTTGTTAGATAATTAAGAGTCTCTTGTCAGGGTTGCTCAGCAAGCTAGCCCTTGACATCAAAGTGATAGGTGATCGTGCCCTTTTGGTCAGGCACACCACCCAAAGCATTAAAGCGAGTCTTGCGAGCTGCCTTGACAGCCGCCTCTCGGAGTGCACTGTCTACCACGTTGGTACCACGCAGGCGCACCTTAGCGTCAATCACCTGCCCAGCAGCATTCACCGTGATCTCGACGACGACCGTACCACGTATGTCGGGGACTCTTGTCGGCATGACAGGTCGTCCGCCATTGCCCACAATCGAGCGACCGTCGAGCGACCATCCAGCGGAGGAACCAGCCCTCCCCTTGTCAGCGACTCCGCTACCTGTGTCGCTCTTGCCCGTACCAGACTCAGCGCCTGTCGGCTTCTTACGATCGAAGAGTCCAGCCACCTTGTTATCCACATCACGCTCAGAGGGACCAGTAGGCTTCTGCACGGCTTGGGGCTTCTCTTTTGTTGGCGTAGCTCGTGCAGGCGTAGGCGTAGGACGTGGGGTAGGGGTAGCCTCAGGAGCCTTAGGCGCTGGTTGCTGAGGAGGCGCAGGCTGTGCGCTCTGAGAGGCAGCAGAGGCAGGGCGAGCAGAGGTAGATGCGGCAGCCACCAAGTCTCCTTGATGCTCGATCTTGTCGCCAAAGTCGGGGTCTACACCTACGGAGATCCATATCTCCTTATCTCTCGTGTGCTTTTGCTCAGAGGCATCCATACTGAGCCAAAAGAGCAAGCCCACGATGAGCAGATGTAGCAGCAAAGCTACACCTCCAGCGATCCATCTATCAGAGCGAACCTTAGACATCTGTCTTCGTACTGTTATCTTGTAAAGCTTCTGTCGCCAAGATCATACGTAGTCCAGCGGTAGCCGAGGCGTTGAGTACCTTGACGATCTCACCATACGACACCGATTTGTCGGCGTAGAGGACTACGTAAGGATCCTCCTCCTCGTCGTGTGCAACTCCTATCTCGTAGAGTCTAGCCTCTAGCTCCTCGACAGGTAGCATCGTCACTTCAGGTGCGCTCTCTGTGGATATGTAGTAGTAGCCCTCGGCATCGATGGTGATGCGTGCCACCGGCTCTTGCGTTGTGGCGGTCGACTGCGAGGAGGGTAGATTGACCTTGATCGCATTCGGTACCACCAGCGTGCTGACCACCATAAAGAAGATCAGCAGCAGGAAGATGACATCGGTCATCGATGCCATACTGAATACAGATATATGCTTACTGCGTCTCTTGATACTCATGAGCTTAGCATTAAGGGGTGTAGCACGATCGCTTACAGTTCGTTGATCACATCCATAAAGTCTAGCGTATTAGCCTCTAGACGATTGACGATGCGGTTGATCTGTCCGACCAAGTAGTTGTAGAGAAAGAGCGTCACAATACCGACGATCAGACCGCCCACGGTCGTAACCAGTGCTTGGTAGATACCGCTCGAGAGAAGCGATACATCAATGCCACCAGGCGCATTAGCTAGGTCAAAGAACGCCTGCACCATACCGGTCACCGTACCTAGGAAACCAATCATCGGAGCACCCGCAGCGATGGTCGCTAGTAGGGGTAGTCCACGCTCGAGACGTCCTACCTCGTAGGAGCCTACGTTTTCGATAGCGGGGAGTACCTCAGAGGCAGGCTGGCCGAGACGCTTGAGTCCCTTTTCGATCATGCGCGCTTCGGGGGTGTTCTTTTCTTTGCAGAGAGCTATCGCACTATCTTTGCGCCCCATCTGGAGGTAGTCTTTGATGCGTGCGATAAAGGAGTCGTCAGGACGATTGACCTTGCGCAGCTCGATATACTTAGCTACAAAAACGTAGATAGCAACGAGCGAAAGGAGCAGAAGGACGATCATAATCCATCCGCCAGCGCACGCCAGCTCCCATAGAGACATCGTAGCGGGTTCGGTAGTTGTCTGCTCAGCTACTGTATTGGCAATCTGAAGTATAGGATACATAAGTTATTCTTGCAAGGGTATGTTTATGAGTTAGAGTGAGCTTGTTTGAGATACTGTGCGATGGTCTCCTCGAGGCCTAGGTAAAGGGCATCGCTGATGAGTGCATGTCCTATGGAAACCTCATCTAGTGGCGTCACATGCTGGACGAAGTAGGCGAGGTTGTCACGACTTAGGTCATGACCCGCATTGACTCCTAGACCGACACGGTGAGCCACCTGGGCAGCCTCCGCAAAGGGAGCAACGATCACCTTCGGATCGCCACTCTGCGCCATCTGCGACGCGTAAGGCTCCGTGTAGAGCTCCACACGATCAGCACCGATTTCTGCGGCGGCCTCTATATGCCGTGGGTCGGTACCGACGAAGAGCGAGACACGTATGCCCGCCTGCTTCAGACGCTCGATGATTGGCTTGAGCAGGTCACGACAATCATCCACGGCCCAGCCACTATCGGAGGTGAGCGCGTCAGGCTTGTCCGGCACGAGCGTCACCTGCTCAGGACGTACCGAGCAGACGAGGTCAAGGAAAGAGTCAGAGGGGTAGCCCTCGATGTTGAACTCCGTGGTGACCACCTCTCTGAGGTCTCTCACATCTTGATACGTGATGTGCCGCTCGTCAGGTCTCGGGTGTACTGTGATGCCCTCGGCACCAAACTCTTGGCAGCGACGTGCTGCTAGTACTACATTAGGCGTGTCTCCGCCACGTGCGTTGCGGAGGGTCGCTATCTTGTTGATGTTAACGCTTAGTCTCGTCATCTGAAAAGTCAATCTACATTTCCGATGCTACAAATATATAGCTTTCTAGCGAAATAGGGCGCAGAGGACACCTTTCCGTACATTCCGCTCGTTCTTGCGAAATTGCATTAGCGAGTGGAATGTGTGGTGTCGGGAAACGAACGTACCTTTTTTGTAGTTATAAAGTTTTTTGTTACCTTTGGTTAGGAAACGGTTGTTCTCGTCTCTCTCGCTACACTGTTAATTCTCACGAATTTAGTCTGTGCTGAGCGAACTTGTCAGGGCTACTCGTGTGGGCGTGTAGCTGGGGCTGAGAGTCGTGTGTCGTCTTCTCTAGAAGCTGTGGGGGGACACCCTAGTGGTGTGCTTCTGATACACTAAAACTAAACAAAGACTGCCTATGCCTTTATTTAACCCACCTGAGCATCTCTCTTGCCACCACTATGCGACGCACGCCAATAGTGGGTGGCTTCTCGTCTCTGCCTCTGAGCAGAGCACCTATCGTGGAGAGACAGAGTACCACATAATCCTCTTCTGTACGAGTGGCTCCGTGCGCATAGCTGCAGCGGATGAACTGTATAGGCTACAGGAGGGTGAGATGAAGTTTATCGCTCGCGGCACATCGGTGCGAGCTATCCTGAGTAGTGATGCGGAGTTGCTGGTCGCCTACTTCGACGTTATTGACTTTGTCTGTGACAAGATTTCACTGCAACAGCTGGAAGAGTTCAAAGAGACGGTGGACTACCTCCCGAAGCCTATGGAGGTACGTGGCGCGATTCACTCATTACTTGCGACGCTTCGGATATACCTTGGGGATCAAGCGCAGTGCGCCTACCTGCACGAGCTTAAAGTGAAGGAGCTCTTCTGGAATCTGCGTGCCTACTACAGTCGTGAGGAGCTAGCCTCGTTCATCTGGCCGATACTGGGCGTGTCGAAGTTTCACAATGATGTGATTAACGCATTCTCCTGCAATGCAAAGGTCGCTGACCTGGCGGAGCGGGTGTTTATGTCTACGTCGACCTTTTATAAGCGCTTTAGGAAGGAGTTTAGTATGTCCCCAGAGCAGTGGGTGCGTATCCAGAGTAACAAGCAGATTCTCTTCTTAGTACAGGACAGCGACCTCTCCATCGGGGAGATAGCTGCTCAGCTGGGCTTCACCTCTCCGTCTACATTCTCCCGCTACTGCACGAACAACTTCACACTCTCTCCCACGGCACTTCGCCAGAAGCTTCAGGACGGCACCTCCGCTGATGAGCTCCTACAGGCGAGCTATGAGGAGTAGCTAGGCTTGCGATAACAAATTAAAGTATCCGATGTCAGAGTACTACATCATCCGCAGTAATAGTCCGGCTGGACCCTTTACGATAAAGGAGCTGGCTGCGATGGCTATCACGCCCGATACGATGGTCTGGATGGAGGGTGAGGCTGACTGGATACCCGCGGGTAGTGTCGGTGAGCTACAGTCGCTCTTTGTCTCCTCGACGGGTCAAGAGCCACCGCTCTATGAGTCGCCCTCCTATGGGGGCTCTCAGCCGTTAGCCTCCTCTGCTGTGTGGCAAAGAGAGAAGACTTTCGAGCGTCCTCCGAAGCCTCGCACCTACCTCGCTTGGAGCATTGTTGTGGCACTCCTCTTCTCCCGTATCATAGGTATCATTGCGCTTGTTTACTCTGTACAGGTCTCCTCGTGCTACTACGCTGGTAACTATGAGGGTGCCGCCTATGCTAGCCGGAAAGCTCGCTTCTGGGTTCGGCTCCCACTTTACATTTATCTAGTGGCACTCCTCATCGCTCTGATGGCGATGCTGATTCATGGCTTGTCGAAGTTGTGATGCTCCTATCTCATCCGCTTGCTAGCAACGCCGAATGTGCTACCTTTGTCATATAATAACCTAATCAATCTTCGATGAATCAATACTACATCATCCGCAATGAGCAGCAAGCAGGCCCCTATACCCTAGAGGAGCTTGCCTCGATGGCTATCACACCTGACACGATTGTCTGGACTGAGGGTATGGCCGACTGGGCTCCGGCCCGTGAGGTGAGCGAGCTACAGACGCTCTTTGCCCCTACCTCACAGACGCCTCCTCACTATAGCGCGCCTACTTACGGCATGCCCACGGCACCACACTACAGCAGTGCACCGCAGTATGATAGTGCCCCTCAGTATCATAGTAGTGCGCCACAATATAATAGTACCACACCGCAGGGGGCTCCCGAGCAGCGTCCTCCTATGCCGCCTAACTATCTCGCTTGGAGTATAGCTGTGACGCTCCTCTGCTGTCTCGTCGGCGGAGTCGTTGCTATCGTCTACTCTACACAGGTCTCCTCACGCTACATGATGGGTGACTATGAAGGTGCCGAGGATTCTAGCCGTAAGGCGCGCACGTGGATCATCGTCTCTGCTTGTCTTGGCTTCGTCTTCTCGATTGCTTATGCGGTTCTTTGGATTGCTGCAGGTGCATTCGCATCTTATTAAGTCTCGGGCAGTCAGTTACTGCGTCTGAGCAATCTTCATCAGGTCGGGGAGTCGCGAGGCTTCTCGACCTGATTTGCTTTAGGAGGCTGTTGCAAAAGTCTCTTTAGAGCCTAAACAGAGCGGTCCCCCTACCAGAGCCAGGCGGCTGAGGATAGGGGGACCGATGATGGAGAGCCGTCTCAGGTGGAGACGGGTAGTGCTAGTGGACTATAGGAGAGCGTCTAGCCCACGCTTGAGGTCTGCGATGATGTCCTCGACATTCTCCAGACCGATGGAGAGACGTACCATGCCCTCGCCAATGTCTGAAGCAGCACGCTCCTCTGGGGTGTAGGGCGAGTGGGTCATGCTGGCGGGGTGCTCGATGAGGGTCTCAGCATCGCCTAGGCTCACGCAGAGTGTGGCGAGGTGGAGCGTATTCATCAGGGTCCTACCAGCCTCTAGACCGCCCTTGAGCTCGAAAGCTATCATAGCTCCTGGCAGACGCATCTGCTTCTGTGCTAGCTCATACTGGGGGAAACTCTTGAGCCCTGGGTAAGCAATGGAAGCGACAGCGGGATGCTGCTCGAGGAACTCGGCCACCCGCTGTGCGTTGGCGCAGTGACGCTCCATACGTATCTCTAGTGTCTTGAGACCACGAGCGATCAGGTATGCCTCAAACGGTCCGAGGACGGAGCCTGTCATATCTTTGACAGCAAATAAGCGTACTTGGTCTATGTACTCTTTTGAGCCAACTACGAATCCGGCGATGACGTCTCCGTGTCCGTTGAGGTACTTCGTAGCGGAGTGTACTACTACATCCGCTCCGAGCTCGAGTGGGCGCGTGATGAAGGGGGTGCAGTAAGTATTGTCTACCATGAGCACGGTACCTTCCTGACTGTGCGCAATCTTGGCCGCGCCTGCGATGTCTGTCAAGTACATGTTGGGGTTCGCCGGTGTCTCGATGTAGACGAGCTTGGTATTCGGACGCATAGCAGCCTTGATTTCCTCCAGATTGCGTGCATCGACGAAGGTCACCTCGACGCCAAAACGAGAGAGCCCGTGCTCCAAGAATGAGTAAGTACAGCCGTAGAGTGTCTTACCGGCAACGATGTGGTCGCCAGCCTGTACTAGAGGATAGATGGCAGATGTGATGGCTCCTATACCAGAAGAGGCGCTCACGCACGCTTCGCCTCCCTCGAGTGAGGCGACCTTCTGCTCAGCAGCTGTGCAGGTGGGATTGCCTAGACGGGTGTAAATGTAGCCGTCCTCCTCAAGTGCGAAGCGTCTGCCGCCCTGCTCTGCGGAGTCGAATACGAAGGTAGAGGTCTGATAGATAGGAGTAGCCAGCGTCCCGTGCTGATTGTGCTCGCTACCAGCGTGGATGGCTCGCGTAGCGAAGCCCATCTGCTGTAGTTCTTTTGGATCGATCATATGCTTTTGTCTCAAAGATTTTATATGCTCTACGAAGGTACGAAAAAAAGCGCACGGGGACCCCATTTGCAATCCGCCCCTCAGGGCTGACGCATTATAATTCTATTTCGAAGATTTCCTCTGGAGTCATACGTGC
>OLNQ01001249.1_pt1 | contig 24862 bp, 28 predicted proteins | sample 1672821 | NCBI WGS metagenome assembly OLNQ01 (sample SAMEA3136727, study PRJEB25190) | human gut metagenome | biome: human gut; feature: human-associated habitat; material: faeces | place: Austria | collected 2013 | reverse complement strand
TGTACACGAGCTTCAGCATAAGTCAACAAAACCTCAGCAGGTGGTTGTGGTGATTCATCATTATCTGTAGTGGATGTCAATTTCTATGAAAGGGAAATATTTGATATGGTTCCATTTAGAGTAACTGATGATGAATTAAATGAAGAAGACCAAAAAAAATATTGGTTTAAACGTAAAGAAAGTGATGGTAGAACATCATATTTCTTAAAAACTTTTGAACAAGATCCTGTAATTAAAGTTTTATGGAAAGATGGGGATGAAGACGAAGATGGTTCTGAAGTAAGTAGTGGAGTACATGATACTCAACGTACAGAACCAATAGAAACTTTTATTGAATTAATATTAAAAATAACTAAAAAAGATGTTAGAGAATATTTTGAAATAAATGGTAATATAGAAGAAGCGAGAATAAATTCTATAGGATTATTTACTGGTATAAAACAACCTATGTCAGATGGTAGTGAAGATTATAAACAAGTTAAATTATTTTCTAAATTAAATATACCTAATGAAATGTTAGTTATGAATAAAGACATGACTATCATCTATAGAATTTATACTTCTTAGGAGGTGTGGTGATGACTAGAAGAATAACCGATGCAGAAAAAAAAGAATTACTAAGTATTAATTGTGATGATATCAATTATACTTTATTAACAAATTTATTTGTTAAGAATTTAGTTAATGGAAAAGTACAACAATCTAGATTTGAACCTCAAGATGTATTTACATTAAAAAAAGGAGAATATTTAAATAATGATACTATAGAAACAACTGTAGGAAGTTTAATATTCAATAAGTTTATAATAGAACCTAGATTTTCAAAAGTAATGAACTATAATAATGAAGTTATAAATAGTAAGGGATTATCTAAATTAGAAAGTAAATTATCAGAACTACTAAAAGATGATAAGATAACAACTGAAGATTTTGCCGATTATTTAAATAGACTTCAATGGTTGGGTAATAAATTGCATGAAGTGATTGCATCTTCTTTCACTATGAGAGGAATGAAACCAGTTCCTAAAGTTATAAAAGAAAGAGATAAATTAATAAAAGAAAATAAAAAAGCATTAGAAAAAGGTGACATAATTACAATGTCAAATATAGAAAGTGAATTAATAAAAACGGCAGAAAAAGAAATAGGAGATGATCCTTCAATGGATTTATATTATTCAGGTGCTAGAGGTTCTATTAGTAATAACTATAAGCAATTATCTATTGTAAAAGGTCCTATAATGAATTTAGCATCAGGTAAATATGAATTTATTACAAAAAATTTTTATGAAGGATTAGAAAAAGATGAAATACCAGCTACAGGTTCAAATGTCGTTAATGGTGCATTCCCTAAAACTTGTGAAGTTAAATATACAGGATATAAAACTAAACAAATGAATTCAGCATTACAATCAATAGTATTACGAAAAGATGTTGAAGATTGTGGTTCTAAAGGTTATGTTGAAATATTGTTAACAAAAGAAGTTGCTGCTAAATGTAGCGATAGATATATTATAGATGGTAATAAAAAAGTACTATTGAATAATGAAAATATGCCTAAATATATTGGTAAAAAAGTTAAATTACGTTCAATAATGTATTGTGGATGTGACTATGGTGTTTGTTTAACATGTGCAGGATTAAGTCTTAAAAAAATAGGAATTGATGTTGTTGGTTTAACAGGTAATGCATTAACAGGTAGTCTGGTTAATATTAAAATGAAATCATTCCATGATACATCAGTAAAGACAAATGAAATAAATTTAGATGATATAACTTTTTAATAAAATTATAACAAATTATTAATATTAAAAAAATATAAAAAAGGAGGCAGTGAAATGGAAGAAAATAAAGTTTTTGAGTATTCGTATAATATAGATGATATTATATCAAGTTGGAAAGAAGTTAATTTAACAAGAGAATCAAATAAAGATGTAATAATGAAAGAATTCATATGTATGGTTTTAAAATATGAAGTATTTCCTATCATAAATATTGATTTAAAAGATTATGATAAATTAAGAATACGTATTACAAAAAAAGATTATAATAAATATGGAGAATTAACAGAAGTGGTATTTTATGAAAATTTATACGATTTGGTTGAAATGAGAAAAATAGTAAATATAGAACATGTTAATTTTGAAAATTTTATAATAGGAGCAGACTAATAAATTTATATTATCCCATCTAATATAGATGGGATAATTATATCAAATAATGTAAAATATAAAAATAATAATTATATATTATATAAATGAATGGAGGTAATAAAATGGAAAAAGAAATTAAATTTATAAAGTGTAAAACATAAACATTTCAATTATATATTATCACAATGTGATAATATATAGATTGGTTTGTGTGTAGTGTGTTTTTATTATTTCATAATGAAAAAGGAGGTGTTTAAATAATTATATGAAACATTATGTATAGTACAAAATGATTAATATGATAAAATAAAAGGAGGTAAAAAGATTATGAAAAAGAATATAATAATAGGATTATTAGTTGCAGCATTAGTATTATCAGGAAGTTATATAGCAGTTTTATTAAATCATAATACTCAAGAAACTAATTCTGTAGTAAATGAAAAACAAGAACAAACTATGAATAATCAAAAAGAAACAAAAGACACTAAAGAAGACAATAAAGAAGAAGTACAACATACTGAAAAAGCAAAAGAAAATACACAAGTATATAAATATAATTGTGATAAATGTGGTAAAGGTACTGATAAGAATTACGCTCCAGAAGGAGATATGCTTTTATGCAAATCTTGTGCCGATGCAACACCAGTATATATTTAACTGACAGTGAATGTGAAGGTTTATATGGATCTAGTTATATGTGTCATACATGTGGTAGATTCTTTAGCAAAGCAAGTAATAGAGACCTATGTAATCATGGTGTATGCAAAGTTTGCCAAAGATATGGTAAAATAGAATTAGACTCATCTGATAATGAAGTAATATTTATAGACGGAATAGGAGATATGTGTTTAGTTCATGCTACACAAGCAGAAAAATCAGAAAGCAGCCAATATTAAAAATTATATATGATTCAAAAATAATATGTTAAAATAAAAGGAGGTAAAAAATGTTAATAACTAAAAACAATGGAGTTCAAAAAGGAGCGTATAGATTATCTATATGCGACTTAGATAAAGAAGCTGAATTAGATTTAAGAACAGGCAAAGGTATGATAATAACTGAACCAATAAAAGATAAAAAGAGTTCTGATAACACATATAATAAAGGAGGTATTAGAAGCGATTTCTTTTATAGTGAAATGCATACTGATAATGCATTTAAAGAAAGATATAGTTGTAAATGTGGACATTTAATGGGTAAATCATATGAATCTGCTTTATGTCCTTATTGTAGAACTCCTGTAAAATTAGTAGATATTGATTTACAAAAATTTGGTTATATTGTGTTAAAAGATTATAGAATTATTCATCCACAATTATATATGTTCCTTGATAATATATTTGGAACAAAAAATAAGAAAAGTGTTTTGGAAAATATAATGCGTATTCCTAAACATAAAGATACAGGAGTAGATGCTAATGTTGTAAAGGATGAAAATAATGAAGATGATGACCAATTTAAAGACCAACCTTTTGCAAGAATAGGCATGTTAGAATTTCAAAAAAGATTTGATGAAATCTTTGAATATTATGTTAACAAAAATAAACGTAATGTTAACATGCAGGGAAATGCAGAATTTGTTAGACAAAATAAAGATAAATTATTTATAAAATATATTCCTGTATTTAGTTCAGCATTAAGATTTTCTGTAATTCAAGATGAAATAAATTTTGTTCATGGAGCTGATAAAATATATAATATATTATTTAGTACAGTATCTAGTTTAAATAAAACTAAGGGTGTTAATATGTCAGTAAATAAAAAATTAGCATATATACAAAAACAAATGCAAGAATTATATGCTAAAATGTTCTCTTTATTGAATAAAAAAGATGGATTTATTAAATCAGGTGTAATTGCAGGTAAGATGAATTTTACAGGTAGACATGTAATAATTTCAAATCCAGATTTAGCAGCTGATGAAATTATTGTACCATATATGTCATTTTTAGAAGAATATAAATTTGAAATTATTCATATATTATCTGAAACACAAAATATAACTGAATCTCAAGCATATGATGAATGGTATCAAGGTTGTATAAGTTTTAGTAATAAAATATATGAAATAATGAAAACTATAATTGCTAAAGGTGCATATTATGGTATAAATAGACCACCAACTATAGATCATGGTTCAGTTTTATTACAAAGAATAGTTGATGTAACTCATGAAATAGATGATTTAACAATGTCAATATCATTTATGATTTTACCAGGATTGAATGCTGATTTTGATGGTGATAATTTAACAGTAATGAAATTATCAGGTAAAGATCAGATAAATGATTGGGTTAGATTTAATCCTAGAAAATACATGATGATAAGTCATGACCATGGGTTATTAAATGAAAATATGTTGCCTATACGAGATTTAGCTATAGGCATAAGTGAATTTAATAAGATATAGTATATATAATAGGGGTAGAATTCTATCCCTATTATTTTTTAAAATATTTAATGAAAAATTTAAAAAATCACTTATATATTATATAAATAGAATAAAATAAATAGGAGGTTAATATGCGTAAAGAAATAATAAATTTAATAAAAGAAGATATATTGCCAAAATATGATGAAGTTAAATGTGGAGGACATGGTAGAAATCATATCGAAACAGTTATAAAAAGATCATACGATATGGCAATTGAATTCAATCAGAATCCTGAAGTATGTTGTATGGCAGCTGCATTGCATGATATAGGATTATTGACAAATTCTAGAAAATATCATCATATAGGTTCAGCAATATATGTTTGTGAAAATATACAAACATTAAGAAAATATTTTAGTGATGACGAAATATATATAATATTTAAAGCAGTATTGGAACATCGCTCAACATTTAAAGATGAATATTTCTCTATCGTATCTAAAATAGTATCAGATGCTGATAGAAGTGATGACATAGTATCAATGATAACTAGATCATATGAATACAGTAAACCAAATTATAGTGGGATTGAACTTCAAAATGTAGTATATGAACATTTGAAGGAAAAATATTATGATAGACAATATTCATTTATATCAAAAAAATTACAACATGATTTAGATGAGGCAAAAAAAATTTTATCAAATAAAGAATTATTTGATAAATATTATGATAAGATAACAAATAATAAATGATAAGTATAAAAATAATGAGATGGAAATCTCATTATTTTTTTATAAATTAATTTATTATCTAACAAATAACTAAGATAAATATTATAGGAGGTATATATTATGATAAATAAAAATCAATTGGATGAAATTATAGTGAATTCATTGTATTTGATGGGAGGATATAATAAAACCCCTTTTAATGATATAATATTTTTTGATGAAGAAAAGGACATAGATAAAGGTATATATAGTAAAACATTGAATAATCTTTATGATAGTGATGACGAATATCTATTTTCAGATCTTATTGACGAATTTGATGAAAATGATGATTATGAAAAGGAACATATTGAAATTAAAGAAGAAGAAGAAAATACAAAAAAAGAACAATTTCCATTAAATGAACCTATTATAAAATTAGATCCCGAAGTTTATAAAGATATTGATGTTAACAAATTCGATTTATCATTAAATGCATTAAATGAAGAAACTGTAGAAGAAATAGCATCAATAGCTATGTTACTATCTAAGTTATATGATAAACACAAAGAAATGTTAGATATGGTTTCAAAAGGAATAACTGATAAAGATAAATATTATAAAAAACACTTAGAGAAAATGAAATTGATATATGATGTATATAATAAAATGGTAGAAAGAAAAATAAATGATATGACAAAAACATTTAACGAATTTGGTAAATATGTAATAAGTAGTAAATATTGTAAAAATAAACCTGGAGTAGTAGCAATGATAGCCCCTACTATAGTTTATACTAGAAGTGTGTTAATTAAAGGATTGGATAACACTTTTGAAACATTTTTAGAACAAGCAACGACTGAAACTGATGAAATATTAGTATTAGTAGATTTAATTAAATAATTTAAAATAACAAAGTGAATTCATTTTCACTTTGTTATTTTTTTATTAGAAAACAACATTATAAGTACTTGAGTTTAGATAAATATAAAAGGAGGAATTGTATATGAGATATTCTATGTCAAGTGCCAGTATGGCACATACTTATGGAAATGTCACAACATTAATAAATCAGTGGTTGGTTAGATTATTTCCTAAAAAATATTTTAAAACAAATTATGTTAATTCTACGATAGCATATAAAGATTTTGCAGAATATACTAGTAAGAGAAGTGAATTTCTTAAAAAGAATAAACCAATGTTAGTTATGCGTCCTAGAATAGAAACAGATACATTAGATGAATTGCCTATAAATCAAACGTATTTAGCTAACAGAATATATGATATGGCTAATGATGATATTGATACAGGAAATTTACAAAATTTTTTTTATGATGAAGAAAATCATAGACAAATACAATTTTTAATGACAGGATTAAGAATAAATTTTGATGTTACACTGATAGTTGATACTATGATGGAACAGATAAATATATATCATTATTTTAAACAAAGGGTTCGACAAGAGTGGACTTCAGTTATGATAGCAGATTTAGAATCATTTATTTCAAGAGATATAATGTATTTATTAGCAGTAGATGCTGGATATGAAGATGTGTTTATTGATGGTAAACGTATGGGTGAATTTTTATCTTATGTTAATTCTCATTCAATGTATCCTGTAACTATGAAATACAAAAATAGTTCTGGTAGACATGAATTTTTTAGATTTCATCCATGTCATTTAAATGTTACTATTCAAAATTTAGCAATAGATGAAGGTAATAAAAAAGGTCAAATATATGATAGTTATAATGTAACATTTTCTGTAAGATGTGATTTTGTTACAGCTGGTTTATATAATTATGTATCAGATAATGATAAAATATTTGATATGGAATTACCTTCTAGTGATATACTAACTGTAGATAGTATAATTCCAGTTATAACTCCACAAGAAATATATAGTAATTCAAGAATACCTGAAGGTTGGAATTTATACACAGCTCCAGCATTTGATTTAAGTGATTTTAATGAGAAACCTCCATATGAATTAAGTTTTAAAGAATTTATGAATACGAGTCTAAATGAAGCTATTAAGTATCACAAACAAAACGGTATTCCTTTAAATACTTTTATGAATATTGAAGTACAAAAAAATGGTAGAACTATGGATATTAAAAGAGGAGAATATAAAATAGACTGGGAAGAATTAAAATTGTTAATTTATAATTGCAATGTACATGAAGATTACAGATTAATTATAACTGTATTTACAAAATATTTAAATGATTTATTAGACGATATTATTCATTATTCAGATGAAAAATAGGAGGTGAACAATATGGATATAAGTTATGTTAAATCAAATATAAGTAAAGTAACTCAGTATGATTTGATAAAAATGATTGTTGATTTAATATTAATGAATGCGAGTGATATAGAAAATTATAATGTAAATAAAAGGTATATGATAGGAGATAGAATATATTTAGGTCAAAATAATGACCATTGGGTATATCAATGTATAGTTAATAATACTCGAGGTACATTTGATTCTACTAAATGGGTCCCTATATGTAAAATGTATAATGGACCAACATTAACATTCAATACTATTAGAATTAGAGAAGAAGTTTATATACCAACTAGTTCTGTTAGTAATTATACTATTAAATTAGATTTTAATACTAAGCAAACTTCAGTTGCAATTTATAGAGGAATGACTCGTTTTGCTAGAGGCTATGATTTTGAAATAAAAGGTAAAGATATAACATTTACTAATCCTTTAAAAGCTAATGAAAGAATAATAATAGAACTTAGAGAAAGATTGGGTATAATAGCAAATGTAATAATAGGTATAGTATTATATGATAAGGATGATAATCCTTATAATGTTATAATAACAGATAGTGGAGTTACACAAGTTATGCGTATAACTGAAAAGGATCCTATTCGAGATGTTAAAAGAGCTAAATTATTATATGGAGAAAAAAGATATTATTTAATGGTAGATAATAGTAAAACAAAACCAGTATTAGGTTTATTTGAAGATCTTAGAGAATTTATAGAATCTCAAGATGGAAAAATTTATAGTATAACAGTTTCTTCAAATAATAAATTGACATTAAAACATGAACCAAATGTTACTGAAGGAGTTAAATACTTGATGGGTACTGATAAGAAATTTTATAAATTTAATATAAATGGTTCAACTATAACTCCTGTGAATTTTACAGATAGTTCTTTAAAAGTAAAAGATCATAATGTTGGTTTTACTATGAAATCAGATGATTTCAAAGATAAAATGATAGATGTCGTTAATGGTAAACTTAGAGTTATAGATTATTTACCAAACACACCATTTAATAATATAAGATTGAGATCTAAATTAAATAATGTAATTTATAATTTAAATTTAGATGATAACTTATTTTTATATTTAAATAATACAACTTCATCTGATCAAACTTATAGTGATATATATGATGAGTTATACTTTTATAATCAAGATCTTGAAAATTGGAAATTGTATATAGATAAAAAAAATAATCTAACTTTTGAATCTTGTGGTGAAGTTAAAGTTAGAAATTCTAGAGGTATTAATATAATATCCAGAGGAGGTATATTATCTAAATTTATACTTCATCCAAATAGAGAAGTAGAAGTTATACAATTTATAGACCTTAGTAAAAGAGGAACTTTTGCAGCACCTTTAGAATATGGTTTTGTATATAGTAATAGCAAAATGATAACTATTGATAATAATAACATAGGATTAACTATAGGAAATAAACCTTCAGATATTGTCTTTACTTATAAAAATCATTATTTATTAGGTTCAGATAATAAAGTATATCAAATGGTTCCTGTAAATAATTCATCAGTTAATATTGTTGAATGTAATGAAAATAATTTTGCTATTGAAAATAAAAAACAAAAAGTTGTTGTTAAAAATAAAGAAATGATAAATATAGTAGACATAGTTAATAATAAGGTTAATATTAAACCAATATCTACAATAACACATAGAATAAAATCTTCAGATAATAAAAAATATTTATTAGATGTTATTGGTAATAGAGGTAATGAAACATTATCCTTATCTGAGATAACTTCTTCGCATCAATACTATAATTTAGGAGCAGGATATTTATATTTAAAAAATACAAGTGGAAATTTTTATATAGGTAAAGTTGTTAATAACAAGTTAACATTTGAAAAAACTACTGAAGATAAATTAATTTTATATAATATATCTTCATTAATAAGTTCATCTAAAGGATGGTATAATATACAACTTGAAGGAACTAATATTAAATTACAAAAAATATTTAATAATATTTATAGTAAAGCATTATCATATAAAATAAGTAGAGATTTTGTTATGGAATCTGAAAATAAAGTTAAATTCTCATTATATGCTAATGGGAATGGTGATATTATTACTGAAAAGATAACAAATATAGATTCGAAATATATATTATTCCGTAGTGATAATGATAATGTATACTCATTAGGAGTAAAAGATAATCAATTAGTATCATATCGTTCATATATGGAAAAAGATGTTAAAATAGATAAAGTAATATATCTACGTGATGCAGTTACAAGAAAATATTATATGTTATATATGTCAGGTGATGTATTACAAATGGAACCGATTTCAACAGCACCTACTAATGCTGTTACAGAAATATTTGTTTATAATAATTATGATGATGAATTTATATTGACTATAATTAATGGTAAATTAGTTTTAGTTAAAGATATAATTGATAAAATAGTTGATAAGAGTGGAAATATGTACTCAATATCAATTGATAATAATAACTTAATATTTAATAAATATACAGGAAGTACTTCAGGTATAACAGTAGGTCCATTGAAATTACATGATATGGTTACTAATGTGAATTATAAATGTTATGTTAATGGAAATAACATCGATTTTGAAAATACTTCAGAAACATTTGAATCTCCTACACAAGCTATTAGAACTATAGATGGTAATATTTATATATTAAGTTTATTTGAAAATAAAATTTCTATGTCAATGATAAATGCTAGTAGTACTTTAAGAAAAAGTAGAGCAATTAGAAACAATAATAACAATAATACAGTAATAAAAAGTTATATAGATATGCGAGTATACAATAATATAATGAATACTCAAGGTAGTATCATATATAATAACAATAATATTATTTTTGAAGATAATCAACTTAAATTAGTTGATGTAGATGATACTACTTCTGTTTATAAAATATAAAGGAGGAGAAAATATGAATAATATAAATGATTTATTCAATGAAAGAGATATGATAATAGAATCTATGGGTTATTTTAATCCATTGATTCTAGAAGAAAATAATGTTATTCTTACTGAAGGTATTGTTGGAGGATTAGTAGAAAAAATTCAAGCATTATGGAAAATGATAAAAGGTTGGATAACTAAATTAATAGACTTTGTAAGTAGTAAGTTTAAAAGAAACAAAAATATATCAAATAATTCTAATAAAGTTAATAGTGAAATAAAAGAAATTGTAGATGATATAAACAAACAAACAGAAGAAATTGTAAATGAAAGAGATGAGATAAAAAAACAAATCGATAAAAATATTGAAGACACACAAAAATTTGCAAAAAAAATACAGAATGATTTGGATGGCGATAAAGCAAAAGAATTGAGAAAAGAAATAGATTATACTAAAAAAAACATATCAACAATAAGAGAAGAAATAAAATATTTACCTAATGCAATAAAAGAGCAACAAGAAAGAATTGATGATTTTGAAGAAAGATACAACAAATCTGTTAATAAGATATATGAGATGCCAGATCTAATAGATGCTAAAATGGCAATAAGTATGATAATACATGATTGTACTAAAGCAATGCAAACGAATAAACCTTCTGAATATTTTAATAATAAAAAAATAAAAAATTATTTTCTTAAAAGTAATAATAAGATAAAAATACCAGCAAATGAATTTTTAGAAAATGAAATATATAAATCATATTTATCTGATGCTGGTGACGAATATGTTGATCAATTAAAAACATATCAACAAAAATTAGATTCATCATATAAAGAATTAGAAAACATAGCTCAAAGAATTTCTGAATCAGATACTCAACGTTCAAAAGAATTATTAAATAAAGCATCAGAAATAAATAAATTGACACAAAGAGTATTGAAAGAAGCTATTGTAACACTAGATAAATATGTACAAGAAATATCAAAATATTTTTTTAAAATAGATTATTATATATTTAATAATGACGTTAATCTTAGAAATGCACGATTAAAATTAGATTCTTTAAGACAAGATTTAATAGATTTTAATGCAATGATGGGTGAAAATATTCGAACACTTAAAAGTTTGGAAAGTCAATTAAATGAATTAGAATAAAGGAGTTTGATTTATATGGATAATATAAATACATTATTTATTGAAAGAAATAATATATTAGAATCCATATCATACTTTGACCCTTTAGATTATCTATATGAATCAATAGATTTACTATTAGAGGTAGATACTAGTGCTACATCTAATAAGGATAATTTAAAAGAAAATGATAAACGTATAAATATAGATACTCGAAAAATTATTAAAGATATGATAAAGATTTTAATAGAGTGGTTTACAAAACTTAAAAATACTATGATTAATTTTTTTAAAGGATTTAAAAATTTAAATCATAAGCAATTGATAAAACAAATATTTGTTAATGAAAATAATCATAATAAAAAAATAAGAATTAAAAATTATATTAATATGAGAAATGGAATTTCTAATGTATCAAAGATGATAGACAAAGTTGAACAAGTTTTTAATAATATGCGTTCTAACAATAATGCTGATACATCTGAATATAAAAATCAAGTTGTAAAAGCATTGGGTATAAAATCTATAGCAGTTCAAGATCTTAGAAAAGGAACTACTGGTTGCTTTATTAAAAATAATGAAACAATTAAAATTACTATTGGTCAATTAAATGAACAAATAGTATCAAGTTATTTATTAGGATCATCTGATGCTGTTAATATTATAGAAAGATGGAAAAATGATATTAGATCTACTATGCAAAAAACAGATATGGAAATATACCAAGATTCTGCATCTGGAAAAATAGATCATCAAACATGTCGTCGACTTACTTCTTTATTAAAAACACATACTAGTATGATAGAAAAAATATGTGTTTTTACTATGAAATGTATAAAACAAGGATTTAAAGATTTTAATAAATTAGTTTTAAGATACGGTACTACAGAAAATCTAGATAATGAAGAAAATGGTGAATAACAATGAACAATAATTTTAAAAATAGAGTAAAAGAAATAATTGAGTCTATATGTTATTTTGAGCAATTTCAATATGATAATGAATCAATAAGAAAAGATTATGAATTTGAAGAAATGCTAGATTTTATAGATAATACTATATCTGAAAAAGATAAAAAAATTTTGGAAATAGATTATAAGTATGATGATCTTAAAATGAAGAATTTTACTATGATTAAATATGAAGGAAATATTATAGGTTTTTTATATAAAGATAAAAAATTAATAGATATGATATATATAGATCCTAAATATAGAAATAAAGGAATATGCACTGATTTATTGCGTAGATTTGGTAAATCTGGAGATATTGCTAAAACAAAAACATACAATAAAAAAATGTGCAATATATTAAAAGAAAACGATTGGAAAATTATAGATAAAAATTCAGATACAATAACGTGGAAAAAATAGAGGTGATTGTATGAGTAGTTCTATAGAATATATTAAAAAAGCTTTATGTAAATTAGATAATGATAATTTAATAACCTTTTTATTAGATGTTATTACCTGTGGAGGTATAGAAGAAGTTACAGATTTTAATGTAAATAAGCAATATCATAAAGATGAAAAAGTATATAAACAAGATAATGATGGTACTCATCATATTTATATATCTACTGTTGAATCTCCAAAAAAAGGTGTTATACTTGCTAGTGAATGGGTTGATTTATTACAATCTTTCAGAAGACCTATTATTAATGCAACTGATGTTATATCTACTTGTGAAATGATTGAAGAAACTATATTATGTACTATGACTAATCAAACCCAATTTACTGTAACAACACCTAGTGTGGAAAATAAAATATATACTATAAACGTATACCATCCAACTAAAGGTAGATTAGCTCAAACAGATTGGACATTAAATGGTAGAGTCATTACTTTAAATTCAGGATATTCAGTACCTAAGATAGGTGATAAACTGATAATAGATTTATTAAAGAAAAATTAAGATATATGAGGATAATTCCTCATATATCTTTTTTTATCGTAATTTGTGAAATTTCATTACTATATTATAATAGTGAATAAAAATATATAGGGGGTTTTAAAAATGAAAGAAAAAACATATTTAAAAGATTTATATGAAAGTGAAATATCAGTAACTTCTATAGAAGATTTAGAAGAAGTTTTACTTCTAGACCAACACTGTAAATTTAATTCATCAAAAATATCTAAAGAAAGAGTTTTGGCTCTTGAATTAGAAATATTAGAAAGAAAAAGAGGTGAATTTTAATCACATAAAATAAACAGGACTTCACATCCTGTTTATTTTTTTATTACAATAGAAAATAATTAGATACTTAACAAAATATTAAAATAGAAGGTCTTGAATTCCAAGACTTTATTTTTTTCTATGTTCCTTGTGAAAAACGTAATATAATCAATTATATATTATATAAATGAATAAAATAATATATGTAGGGGGTAAATTATATGAAATATAATGAATATGTTAAATCTAAACAAGAGGAAAAAAACAATAGAAAGAAAAACGGAAATAATATAATGGTAACATTTTTTAAGAATTTACCAAAATTAGCTTTAATAGTGTTAAAGACTTGTTTTAAAATAATAAAAAATGTGTTAATGCACACATGGTTATTATTAAAATGGTTAGTCGATCAATTATTAGAATTCTTAATGTTATTGAATCAATTAATGATTCAAAAATCAGAAAAAAGTCAAAAAATAGTTATAGGATCAATTCTAGTTATAATTCTAGTTATAAGCAGTTGTTTTATGTTTGTAAAACATCAAAACAATGAATTAAATGATACTATAAGTAAAATGTCAGATTCAATTGAAACAGGAAACGGAAATGATAATACTAAAACTGACGATAAGAAAAATAATAATAGAAATAATACAAAAGCACAAAAGAAAGATTATTCAAAAGCTAAAAAAGCAATTGATAATGCAAACAAAGCAAACATGTTCGGAACAATATCTATTAAAAATAACATAGGTTCAGTTGATTCAGGATATTATGGAAAAGGTACAGTAAGATATAAAGTTAATGACAAAATAAAAGTTGACAATTGTAAGACTTATGGGATAGGGGAATTTACAGATAATCCTAAATCAGGTTTAAGATATGTTAAAAATGTTACTGATTATATTAAATCTGTAGATAGTGAATTTTATAATAAATATTTTAGCAATGTTAATGGACCAGGAACTGTAACATTCACTACTGGTTGGCAAGATGCATCATCAGAAGAAGAAAAATTTACTAAATTGCAATTTGATTATTTATATATTAACTATGTTGAACCAACAATGACAGCATTAGAAAAACAATATAAAATAGATAGTAATAATAAAGCAATGAAAGAATTTATATTTAGTACTGCTGTTCAATATGGGTATAAAGGAACTTTAACATTATTTGATAAAGCTGGAATTGAAAAAGGAATGAAAACTAAAGAAATAATAGAAAAAGTTCAAGATGAAAAGATAAACTCATTGAACACATACACTTATACAGATGGTTATCAATATAGTGATGAGGATAGACAAAATATAAAAACTAAAATTCAAAATGAAACTGAAGAATTTTTAAAATTAGTTTAATGGTATTGGATAAAACTTATAACAGAGGATTATTCCTCTGTTATAAGATAATATTTTAAAATTATTTTTAGGGGGTAAATATATGAATAATAATAAGTTGGATCCAAAAGTAAAGAGAATGTTTGAAAATGAAGCTAATAAAAAAGCTAAAAAGAAACAATTAGTACAAAAAACACTAGTTGTTGGAGCAACTACAATAATGTTAGCTGGAGCTGGAAGTTTTATTGAAGCACATGCCGATACAGTTTATGATTTATCAAATTATAGAGGTGTCGGTTATATGATGTCAGTAGATGAAGTTGGCATAAATGGAAATGGAGGTACTATAGGACTTGTAAAATCAGATACTGGTGGGGTATCTTATGGTATATGTCAAATGGCAACAAATGCTGGTACTCCAGATGATTTTGTCAAATGGTTAAAAAATTCAGAAGACTTTAGTGATTATTATAAATTCTTTGAAGATGCTGGAAATCCAAAAGCTGGGACAGAAGCTTTTAGTAATGCATGGACTAAAGCTTATGAATCAAACAACAGAGGTTTTGAAAAAGCTCAAATGGGTTATATAGAAAAAGTGTTAGTTCCATCATCTTATAATAAAGTAAAAGATAATTATGGAATAGATATGTTAAAAAGTAGAACTAGAACTGAAATATTATATGCAACTGCAATTCAGTTCGGTCCTAAAGGAATATGTGAATTATTTGACCATACAGATATAACAGACGATATGGATGATCAAACTTTTGTTGAAAAGTTTGAGACTGCAAAGTATAAATCAGTAGGAAATTATAAATTTATGTATTGTAATGACAAGGTTAGAGCTGCAGCTAGAGATAGATTTACTAGAGAAAAAGTTGAATTATTAAAATTAGCAAAAGAAGAAGCTGGTCCATTATTAGATGAAATGCCAAATGAAGTAGAAACTACAACTGAAGAAGAAGGAGTTAGTCAAGAAGAAGTTATAGAAGATACTGCTGCTAATTATCAAGATAAAGGTATAACATATTCTTTTGGAGAAAAAAATGTTAAAACTGGTAGTTTAGATTGTTCAGGATTAGTTAGTCAAATGATGAATGATATCGGTGTTGATGTAGATGCTGGTAACACTAATGCTTTAAAATTCTGTAACGACAGTAAGAAAATTTCTAAAAAAGATGTTGAACCTGGTGATTTAGTTTTCTGGGTAGATGATAAACATGATGGTAGTAGACACAATTCTGTTTTCCATATAGGAATGTATGTGGGAAACGACACTATAGTTGATTGTAGTCCAGCACATAGTGGTGTAGGTACAAGAAAATTGTCAGAATGTAAAGATGTTCCTGGTGATTTCCATTATTCATATGGTAGATATGAAGAATTAGAAGACAAATTACAAGATTATGCTTCTAAAATAAGTGAATCAATAAATGAATTTGATGATGTAATAACAGTTGATAATAAAGATATACAAAAAGATTATGAAAAAGTTGAAGAAGATTTAACAGAAATAAAAGATACAATACAAGATAATAATCAAAATGAAGATAATAATGATTTAACTACTGATGAAAATCAAGATGGAGAATTTGATTCTGTTATAAATGATAAACCCAGTGAAGACGCTAAAGACAAGAATAGTGGTAACCAAGAAAGTGAAGAAAGTGAAGAAGACAAAAGTGATAGCGATAAACAAGACAAAGAAAACAGTAATCAAGAAAGCCAAAGTGATGAAGAAAACAAAGATACTAAAAATCAAGAAAATAACAACGATGGCAGCTTAGATAATACTTTAGTAGTTGGAGACAGTAATAGTAAAGGTTTAGAAAAAGTAATAGAAGACAATTATGATAATACTCAAGTTGAAGCTACTGTTGGAGCATCAGCATATGTATATTTAAATGACACTAAAACTTTTGGTGAAGCATTATTAAATACTCTACCAGAAAATAGTGATGACATAGAACAAATAGTGTTAACTTTAGGAATAAATAATATTGAAGGAGCAACAAATAAAGATGATGTAATTAAAGTTATAGAAAAACTTCAAGAAAAATATCCTGGTAAACCTATTCAAGTAATAAAAGTAAATCCTGTCGGAGATCAATATGACGGGGATACTGAAAAAATAAATGGTTTAGTTGATGAATTAAATAAATCTTTAGAAGATTATAGTAAAGATAATGATAATGTCAACTTAATAGATGCAACTGATGGATTAGTTGAAGACGGTAAATTAACTGAAACTAATGATGGGTTGCATGTTAAAGATAATGAAAAATTCTTAGAAAATATAGAAAATGGTATTAAAGATGCAGATAATAAACAACAAGATTTGGAAGAAATAAATAATGATAGTGATAATTATGATGAATTCGATTCTGTAATAGAAGAAGATAATAAAGATACAGAAAAAGAAGAAACACCAATAGAAGATAATAATGGGCAACAAGATTTGGAAGAAATAAATAATGATAGTGATAATTATGACGAATTTGATTCTGTAATAGAAGAAGATAATAAAGATACAGAAAAAGAAGAAACACCTACTGTTGAAGAAACTCCAGTAGAAGATAATAAAGATACAGAAAAAGAAGAAACACCTACTGTTGAAGAAAATGATAATACAGAAAAAGAAGAAACACCAGCAGTAGAAGAAAATCAACCTACTCAAGAAGTACAAGAACCAGTAGTTGAAGATAATAAAGATACACAAAGAGAAGAAACTTCAGTAGAAGAAAATGATGATACAGAAAAAGAAGAAACTCCTACTGTTGAAGAAAATGATGATTCAAATGTAAAAGATAATGCAGATACAGAAAAAGAAGAAACACCAGCAGTAGAAGAAACTCAACCTACTCAAGAAGTACAAGAACCAGTAGTTGAAGATAATAAAGATATACAAAAAGAAGAAACACCAACAGTAGAAGAAACTCCTACTGTTGAAGAAAATCAACCTACTCAAGAAGTACAAGAACCAGTAGTTGAAGATAATAAAGATACACAAAGAGAAGAAACTTCAGTAGAAGAAAATGATGATACAGAAAAAGAAGAAACTCCTACTGTTGAAGAAAATGATGATTCAAATGTAAAAGATAATGCAGATACAGAAAAAGAAGAAACACCAGCAGTAGAAGAAACTCAACCTACTCAAGAAGTACAAGAACCAGTAGTTGAAGATAATAAAGATATACAAAAAGAAGAAACACCAACAGTAGAAGAAACTCCTACTGTTGAAGAAAATCAACCTACTCAAGAAGTACAAGAACCAGTAGTTGATGAAACTCCAGCAGTAGAAGAGAATCAACCTACTCAAGATAATAATAATGTTCAAGAAGAAGGAAATAGTAAAACAGATGAACTTCATAGTAGATTACAAAATAATTTATTTGGAAGAATATTCTTAGGATAAATGTAATATTTGGTGATGATATAATTTATATCATCACCAAATTATAATTGAATTATTTATAAGGGGGTATAAAATATGAAAATTAAAAAAATAATAGTGTGTGGTTTAATATTGATTATAATATTAACAAGTGGGTTTGTCGTATATAAAAAGATCTCAAATAATGATAATAATAATAATTTAAAATTACCTGAAAAAGTAGTTGTTGATGAAAGTAGTGATGGTAAAAAAACAACATCTGTTGTAATTTCAGATAATAGATTAATTGAAAAATCTTTGAAAAGTTCATTAACAGGAAAATTAATAATTTTAGAAAGTACAATTGATGTTGAACATAAAACATCATTTATAGAAAACTTTCCTGTTACAGCAATATTACCTGGATTTACGAATGGTGTTGTTACAGCTAAAGCTGAAGTAAGTAAAGTTGGTAGAGCAACTATAGTGTATGATTATTATACTGATTTAAATAAAGCAGAAATGAATATAGAAGGTAATACTATAAATATTATATTAGATAAACCTAAATTAAATGAACGAACTGTTAAAATAAAAGATGGCTCATTTAAAGCAGATAGTACACATTCAGATATATCATTCTTTGGTAGAATAAAAATAGCTGCAGAGGCATTAGGTGCAGATAAAGAAACCATTGATGGTAAAGCAGGTAAAAAATTAATGGAAGAAATTCCAATAGAAGCTAAGAAGAAAATAAAAGAAAATGAAAATCAAGAGGAATTAAATAAAAAAGCAATTGAAGCTTTTCAAGTAATAATCGATAACACAATGAAAGATAAAAATACTGATTATTCAATAAATATTTCTGTTAAAGAATAAATAATTAAAGGGTAATCTAATGAGATTACCCTTTAATTATTTTTTATTAAGTAACATATTATTAACTAAAAATTATTAAATATGGAGGTATTAAAATGAAAAAAATAATAAGTATGATAAGTATGTTTTTAATATCAACAATGTGTTTAGTAGGTTGTAATAACAATACACTAAATATAGATGTATCACAATTAGATACAACAAATATCCATAATTTTACAGATGAATTAGAACCTATGCTACAAGAAAAATATAATTTAGGAAATAATATTCATTTAGAAGTAGATGAATCTACTAATTTTATAATAATAACGACAAATATAGCAGATTCATTATCTATACAAGATGCTATAGATATGAGAACATTAATATCAAATAATGAAAAAGGTATGGCTGATATAATAGTTAATATATTTAATACAACATTAGAAGCATATCAATCAGCAGGTTATGATGTTAATATATCTTATGTAATAACAAATAGTCTAGATAGTTATATATTAAATTTAATATCAAATGAAAAAATAGATTCGACTATAGTTATGGATAAAGCAAGAGAAATGAATGATAACGAGACAACTAATGATAGTGAAGATTATGCCATAAGTATAATAAAAGATATTATAAATCCACAATTAGATAAAACATTATAAAATAAAAATTATTAAATATGGAGGTATTAAAATGAAAAAAATAATAAGTTTAATAAGTGTATTAATATTAACATGTAGTTTAATAGGTTGTACTGCTGAAAAACAATCTGAAGACAAGTATAATGGTTTTAAGTTAAATGTTGATGTAGATGAATTTGTATCCAGACAAGAAAAGGAATTACGAGAATATAGTAAAATTAATGATTTAACTATTAAGATAAATGATGAAAAGAAATCAATAGTGATAAATGTTCCAGTAGACATTTCAGGAAATACTGATTCTATAAGAAAAATAATAATATACGATCAAACTAAATTAGATATGATCAATAATTTATTTAATGAAGCATTAAGTACTTTTGATTTTTGCAATCCTATTGCTAATTATAAAATAGATCTAAATATAATAAATAAAAGTAACGAAGAAACTGTATTTGAAATAATTAGCGATAAAGAAATAACAACTAATGATATACAAAAAATATTAAAAAAATGATATGAAAGATATTGACAAAAAATAATTATAATAATAGTTATATATTAATAGAGATATAATTTATATCTCTATTATTTTTTTATTAGGAACATATAAAGTGTAAAACATAATATTTCAATACTATATAATAATCGTGAATGATGAGTATAATTATTAAATTTATACTCATCATAAAATAAAAATTATTAAATACATGGAGGTATTAAAATGAAAAAATTAATAAGTTTAGTAATGTCATTAATGTTATGTATAGGTATGGTTGGTTGTAGTAGTTTACAACCAATAGACCCTAATCAAATTCAAGATTCTAAATCACATTCTATTGATGATTTTTCAAAACAATTAGAAAGTGATTTAAATGCACAATTTCCACAAGGTAAACATGTGCAAATTGTAACTAATAATAAAGATACTGTCACAGTTTATTTGAAAAGCACTGAAGAAGAAATCAGTGTCGATGAATTTAAACAAAGTATCATTAATAACGATTATGACGTTTGTGATTCTATAACAAGTGATTTTAACACTTTGTTACACAAATATCATGAAAACGGTTTCAATGATATACAATTAGTTGTATGCTATGTTGATAGTAGAAATGTCTTATTAATGAGATTAATAGGATCTGAAGATATAGATTCAGAAACAGTTAGAAACTATTTCAATGATTTTAATGATGAAGATAATGATAATCAAAGTAGTAATACTGACAATAGTAATGATAATAATAATTCATCAACTAATCCAAATGTACAAAGTAATTCTGATTTACAAAGTGGATATGATTCAGGATTAATAAACACATTAAAAATACAAACTGAATCAATTAATAGTTATTTGGGTGAACCTCAAATAGAAGTTAATCATGAATCTTATATAGTAAGAATGACATATAATAATGCACCATCAGAATTATTAACATTAATTGAACAAGGTAGATGGACAGATGAAGATTATGTTAATGCATACAGTTATTTAGATGACAATGTTAAAGAAATATTTGGGCAAGATTATGATACTGTATTGACAATAAAATGTAATGGTCAAGTGTTATATGCAAATTAATATATAAAAGATAGGGATAATAAATTATCCCTATCTTTTATTTTTTTATTTTAGTATTAACAAATTAGTAAAGTAAAATAAGGAGGTAAAATTTATGGGGTTTACTGAATGTTTAACAATAATATTTATAGTATTAAAATTATTAGGTGTAATAAATTGGAATTGGTTCTTCGTATTATTACCTGAAATTTTAGCAATATTATTTTATATATTTTATATAATTTTTACAATAATATGTTTTCATAAATAAATTGGAGGGATTTTAATATGAATACTAGAATATTATATCAGGATGTGAGTTATGAAAATGGAGTATATACTAAAGAATATTTTGATGATATAACTTATATTAAATTTTTTTATATGTGTTATAAGGAGGAGAATAATGAGTAAAATAATAAAACAAACAATGTATGGTTATGATTATGAAATTGAAGTAGATGAAAGGGATAGACCTTTAATAACTCATAGAATAGAAAAAGATGGTTCAAAATCTTTTGTATGTTCTTATGAATATTATGGTGATATTATAAAATCATTCAAAAGAGAAGATGGATATGAAACTAATAGAGATATTGTAGATGGTAAAGTAGTTAGAGATTATGATAATAAAGGTAATGAAATATGTTTTAAATATGACGATAGAGGTAACATTATAGAAAAAATATCAAATACTATAAATAAAAAAGGTACAGAATATTTTAAATTTGATGAATTAAATAGATTAATTGAATCCAGTAATGACAGTGGTTATGTTAAAAAAATTTCATATTATGATGATACTGAAAATATAAAACATACTGAAGATAGTTTAGGAATGGAATATGATTATTATATTAATGGTAATATTAAAAATCATAGAGACATAACTAATAATATATCATATACAATGGAGTACTATGATGATAATAGTCCGAAATTTTATGCTGACAATAGAGGAACAATAATAGAATACAATATAGACGGAACTATTGCCAAAATGGTAAAATCTAAAAAATAAATAGGGGGTATAAATATGAATAAAGCTGATGTTCAATTTAAAAAAGCAATACAAAAAATATTAAATGATGGGGTTTGGGATAAAAATCCTAGACCTGTTTGGAGTGATGGTACTCCAGCTCATTCTAAATTTTTAACACAATATATAGAAAGATATGATATATCTAAAAATGAATTTCCTATAACAACTATAAAATCTACTGCATGGAAAACAGGTATACGAGAAATGTTTTGGATATATCAAGAACAATCAAATGATTTAAATGTAGCGAGAGATAAATATGGTATAAATTGGTGGGATGATTGGAATGTTGGAGATAATAGCATAGGATATAGATATGGTCATACAGTAAAAAGATATGATTTAATGAATAAACTATTAAATGATATCATTAATAATCCTTATGGTAGAAGACATATTATATCTTTATGGCAAGAAGAAGAATTTACAGATGAAAAATTAGGATTAAACCCATGTGCATTTCAAACTTTATGGAGTGTCAGAGATGAATATTTAGATTGTACTCTAATACAGCGTTCAAATGATGTTGTTGCAGCATATAATATAAATAATATTCAATATGTAGCATTAATGATGATGGTTGCTCGTCATTGTAATTTAAAACCAGGGCAATTTGTTAGATATGTACAAAACATACACATATATGATAGACATATTCCTGTAGCTGAACAATTTTTAAAAAGAGAAGTTAGTGAATTACAACCTAAATTGATTTTTGAACCTAAATCAAATAATTTTTATGATTTCACTATAAACGATTTTCATATATTGGATTATACTCCATATGAAAATATAAAAATAGACATAGCTATATAGGAGGAGGTTTAAAATTGTTAAATAAAGAGCAATTAACAACATTAAATAAAATAATGAAAATTGATTTTAACAATTATCAAATAAATAATATTATATGTATTTCTAGTATAATAGAAACGGTTAATTTTTCTAATTGTATATGTAGTGTAGAAATGACTACAAATATTGATGATAATGAAATAATAAAATTCTATAATTTAGTATGTGAATGTTATAATTCTGATGGAAAATTTCCATGTAATTTTATAATGCATAATAAATATGCAATAACTGCTGAATTAAAAATAACGAGTTATGATTCTAATATGGAATATATGTATATTTATAATTTAAGTATGAAAGAAAAGGAGGCAAGTTAAATGAATGTTAATGATATTGAAAAGATGTTGATAATAAATGCAAGTCCTAGGAATAATGGAGTATGTGAACAAATAGTTGATAAATTGATTGATGAATTTGCAGAATATATTTTATTATCTAAAATAAAAGTATTAGATGTATATGATTTAAATATAGAATATTGCACGAATTGTGATTATTGTGCTAAATATAAAGGATGTATACATGATGATGATATGGTTAATGTATATAAATACTTAAATGAATCAGATTCAATTATCATTGTTTCTCCTATTTATTTTAATAGTATACCAGCTCCATTTAAAACATTAATTGATAGATTACAAGCTGTATATAATAGTAAATATGTATTAAATGATTCTATGATAGATAGAAATAAAAAAAGAAATATAAATATATATTTAGTCGGAGGTCAAAAATATACAGAAGATCAATTTACAGGAGCTTCAGAAGTATTAAAAATATTTTGTAAAGCAATAAATGCTGATTATGAATCTGGGTACACAATTTCAAATACTAACAATACTGGTAAAATGAAAGATTGTGTTATTAATGAATTAAAATTATAAAAAATAGATGATAAAGGAAATTTCCTTTATCATCTATTTCTTTGTTTATAATTCAGTTTTGTTTAAAGCATGTTCACTATCTTTTATTCCTTTAGTTGTTGGGTCAACTATAGTATTATAAACAGATACCAATACCAATGCTAAACAATAAGGATTAGATATAGCTTGAACTATTACTTCAAATAATTTTTCCCAAGTAGTTAAATCTTCTACAGTTAATCCTATATAAGATAGTATAGGTAATATTATAGATAAAACTAATTGAGCTATAAACATAGGATTACTAAATCTTAGTTTCCAGTTTATATTTTTCATTTTAATTCACTCTCCTAAAAAAATTAAACGTACCATATATCTCCATCATCATCTTTGTATATAGTAACAGGTAATTTACCTGTAACACCATTTATAGCAGTTTGTAAATCTGAAACCATATTATTAACTTCAGTTTTAGTGTGATAATTACTATTATGATTATGTGATGTTATTGTACCTGTTAATTTAGCTTCTATTTCAGCTTTAGTTATATCACTATTC
>OLNQ01001226.1_pt1 | contig 25090 bp, 20 predicted proteins | sample 1672821 | NCBI WGS metagenome assembly OLNQ01 (sample SAMEA3136727, study PRJEB25190) | human gut metagenome | biome: human gut; feature: human-associated habitat; material: faeces | place: Austria | collected 2013 | reverse complement strand
CCGAAACACCCGATAACGGCGGCATTACGGTAAAAGAATGCAAACTGAAACAAGATTGGAATGGCAAATTCTATGAAATGCGTTTTAATGGTTTCGATAATGAAAATGATTTAGCTTCTTTCGTCGATAGCATTACAGAAGTGCAGGTTGGCAATGATAAGAAGTTTACAAAGGCTACTTTCAGTTTTTCCTTTAGTGAGACTGAATTTGGTACTGTAACAGAAAATTATAGCGTTGGTATCAAATTCTACGAAAGCAGCCTTGCAGATGTAGAGGATGGTACTACAATTACGATTAAGGGTAAAGTTAATGGTAAAGATGTAACGATTACATATTCTCTGGTAAAAGAATAAAAACCCTAAACAAAAAAAGTGATTTTCCGTTTGGAAAATCACTTTTTTTCTGTGTCCGCAGGGGTGTCCACACCCCGTCTTTTTGGTGTCCAATGGGTGTCCAGTCCAGTCCACTTTGTCCGGTAAAGTCCGCCGTTTTTATTGCTTTCCGGTCGAGCCGAGTCCGCCGCGATCCTCGTTCCCAAGGTCGTCTGTTTCCTCAAATGTCAGCGTCGGCTGATGCGCAAATATGCGGAACTGGCAGATTCTGTCATTCACCTCAATCACCGTATCCCGGAGCGCAAATGCCGGCATGAAGCACTGGTCATTGTTGCCGCAGTAGCTCTCATCCACGATGCCGCAGTGGTTCGTCTGGATGATGCCGAAGTTCTTGAAGGTCGAGCTGCGCGGCACAATATGCGCCTCAAACCCCTGTGGCAGCTGCATGGCAACCCCCAGCGGAATCAGCTGAAATTCGCCCTTTTTCAGCTCTACACGCTCTGCCGCACGCAGGTCAATCCAGTCGGATTTCCCGTCAATGTAGCGCAGTCTTTCGATTTTATCGCTCAGATATTTAATCTTGATTTTTTCCATATCTCGTTCCTCTCTCATTCTGCATGATATAAGTAAAGGGAGCTGCTTTGCAGGGATTTCTGCACATCAATGATGCGCTGATTGAAGCTTCCCTTCCAGTGCAGCTTGGTATCCTTCAAATCTGCGATGAATTTTCCATCCACTAGCACATCAATGTATTGCATCAGCGGCAGTGCGCTGATTTCCTCCCAGCGGTAGCCTGTATACAGCCAGATATTTTTCTCCGGGTATTCCAGCTTGACCTTCCTCGCCAGCCGTTCGATTTCCTCCCGATTGCCCGTATAAAGCGGATCGCCGCCGCTGAAGGTAATGCCGCTGATATAGTCGCGGGAGAGCAGGGAGAACAGCTCCTCCTCTGCCGCTGCATCAAAGACAAGCCCCCCCTCAGGGTCCCATGTGACGGCGTTATGACAGCCCTCGCAGTGGTGCGAACAGCCGCTCACCCAGAGCACCACACGCAGCCCCTCGCCGTTGAGCATATCGTCCTTTGTAATATTATGATACCGCATTACATACTCTTCCTTTCTGCGATTTCAGCCATTTTTGCGTCATTCAGACGGGTATCCCCCTTCACACGGGAGTAGGAAAGATAGCCGTTCATGCGCTCGATTTTTGTAAGATTTTTGCTGCCGCATTTCGGGCAAACGTCCATTTCCAGCTCCTGATGCCCGCAGTCATCGCAATAGGCAAGGGAAAGATTGACCCCCTCATAAAAGCCTAATTTCATGGCACGGCGCACAAGGGTGCGGATGGCATCCAAATTATAATCAATCGGGTATTTTACATATTGAATTTTGCCGCCGTTGGATAAATCCCAGAAGCGCTTTTCCAGATCCTGCTTTTCAATCGGGGTGATATCCTCGGTCACATGGCAGTGGAAGCTGTTGGAAACGTAGGGGCGGTCGGAAACATGCTCAATCACGCCGTATTTCTTGCGGAACTGCGTAATCTGTAAGCCGCAGAGGCTCTCCGCAGGCGTGCCGTAGATGGCGTAAAGATTGCCGTCCGCCTTCTTATATTCCGCAATTTTATCATTGATATGCTGTAGGGTATCAATGGCAAACTGCCCGTCCTCAACCAGAGATTTGCCGTTGTAGAGCTCCTGCAATTCATTCAGCGCCGTAATGCCGAAGGACGCTGTCGCCGTTTTTAAGAGTGGTTTAATCTTTTCATGGAATTTCAGGTGACCGCCGTAAAAACCGCCCTCACAATACGCCAGAGGGTTTGTAGAGGCACGCATTTCGCCGAGGTAGGCATAGGTACGGATATGCAGCTGACGAATCAGCTCCAGATAGTAATCCAGAACCTCGAAGAAGGGTCTGCTTTCCTGCTTTGCCTTGGCATAAATCATAGGCAGATGCAGGCTGACCGCACCGATATTGAACCGCCCAACGAATACAGGCTTATCCTCTGCATCGGCAGGCTCCATGCCGCCCCGCTCAAACCAGGGGGAGAGGAAGGCTCTGGAGCCCATGGGGCTGATGATGGCACCGTATTTCTTGTAAATCTCCGCTACATAGCCTTCGCCCGTCAGAGAAAGCCAATCGGGGTACATGCTCTTGGAGGAGCAGAGAATCCCTGCCTCAAAGACATCCTCCAATTCCTTTCCTGCGCCATGCAGGTTTTCGTCATAGAGGAACACCAGCTTCGGGAAAAGAACAGGCTTTTTGCAGTTCTTTTTGCCCTGCCCTTTTCTGCGGACATTCAGCATAGTGATGGATGCGATTTTCGCAAATTTGCCTGTGCCTGTGCCGAAGGTCATTGTGATGAAGGGGTAATCGCCGCGGCTGGACGCAACGGTATTGAATTTATATTCCCAGCCCTGAAAGCCCTGATCGAAATCCTTCTGGATATCCTTCATGGCTTCTCTGTCTGCGATGCGCGCGGTCAGACCCATATCGATATAGCGGCGGTAATATTTTTCGTAGCTTTTCTCCGCAAATGGCTCAAGGAGCAAATCCACGGAGGGCACAGTAAAGCCGCCGTATTGCTGGCTCGCCGCGGAAAGCACGATATCCCCGATGACATCGAAGGCAACCTCCAGTGTTTTCGGCTCGTTATACCAGAGATTCCCCATCTCAAAGCCGCCTGTCAGCACATCCTTCACGTTAAACAGGCAGCAGTTCATGGTATCCCTTCTGGCAGACATATCGTGGATATAGATATACCCATCCCGACATGCCTGCAGCTCCTCGGTTGTCATAAAGAATTTCTGATAAAGCTCTTTATTCAGCTGATTATAAATCAGAGAACGCTTGGTGGAAACAAGGGCACTGTCGGAGTTGCTGTTTTCCTTGTCCCCGATATACATGATGGATTGGCTTTTTTTATAGACCTCATCCAGCATTTTGACAAAATCCTGCTTATAATTGCGGTAGTCTCGATAGCTTTTCGCAACTTCGGGCTTGACCTGCTCGAGGGCGGCTTCGACGATATTGTGCATTTCTGCGATGGGGATGCCCTCACGCCCCAGAGAGCGCGCCTTTTCCTCCACGAAGGAGCAGATGAAATCCAGCTCCTCCTGTGTGAATTTTACCATGGCACGATAAGCGGATTTATTAACTGCAACCACGACCTTCTGCACATTCCATGCCTCGTGGGTATTATCCTTTTTGATGACATACATAAGCCTTCCTCCTTTTTCGGCAAGAAATAAAATTTTTGAGTATATCGAATACTATACTATATCTGGTGGTTAAAATCAATATATACGGCATATTTTAACAAGATATAGTTATTCTGCCTCATCGGAGAGCCTTGCCTGTCTGACCGCATGATGCCAGCCTGCCAGCTTTTCCTTGATTTTTTCACTTTCTGCCGCAGGGGAGAAGGCGGCGGAAACCTGCCAGTTGCGGCGGATTTCCGATAAATCTGCCCAATAGCCGACGGCAAGCCCTGCCAGATATGCCGCGCCGAGGGCAGTGGTTTCCAGTGTGGAGGGGCGCAGAACGGGTACGCCTGTGATATCGGACTGGAATTGCAGCAGGAAGGAATTTGCCGCCGCACCGCCGTCCACACGCAGCTCTGCGAGGGGAATGCCTGCATCCTGCTCCATAGCGTGGAGGACATCATAGGTTTGGTATGCCATGGACTCGACTGCCGCGCGCACGATATGACAGCGGTTTGCGCCGCGGGTCAGCCCTGTTAGGCAGCCACGCGCGTAGGGGTCCCAATAGGGCGCACCCAAGCCCACAAAGGCAGGCACGAGATAGACACCGCAGGTATCGGGAACCTCTCTGCAAAGTCCTTCTGTTTCCCCGGCGGAGGAAATCAGCCCCAATTCATCGCGCAGCCACTGGATGGCCGCGCCTGCCACAAAAATGGAGCCTTCGAGCGCGTAATTCACCTTGCCATCCAGCCCCCACGCGATCGTGGTGACCAGACCGTTGTTGGAAAATACCGGTTTTTCTCCGGTGTTCATCAAAAGGAAGCAGCCGGTTCCGTAAGTATTTTTGCATTCTCCCTCGCGGAAGCAGGTCTGCCCAAACAATGCCGACTGCTGATCGCCTGCCGCGCCGCTGATCGGAATCTGTCCACCGAACACATTTTCACTGGACATGCCGTATACGCAGCTGGACGGCTTCGGTTCCGGCAGCATGTGCTTCGGAATCCCCAAAATCCGCAGGATTTCATCGTCCCACTGCAGCGTATTGATATTGAACATCATCGTGCGGGAAGCGTTGGAATAGTCGGTCACATGCACCTTGCCATCGGTCAGCTTCCAAATCAGCCAAGTCTCGATGGTGCCGAACAGGAGCTCGCCGGCTTCTGCCTTTTGTCTGGCGCCCGGGATATTTTCGAGAATCCAGCGCAGCTTCGTGCCGCTGAAATAGGCATCGATCAGAAGTCCTGTCTTCTCACGAATCATATCGCTGTACCCGGCCGCTTTCAGCTCATCGCAGTACTCCGCGGTACGGCGGCACTGCCACACAATCGCGTTGCTGATCGGAATGCCGGTTTTTTTATCCCAAACCACCGTCGTCTCTCGCTGATTGGTAATGCCGATGGCTTCAATGTTTTCGTGTGTGCCGTTGATCTTAAGCAGCGCCTCCTGCGCCACGCCCATCTGCGTAGACCAAATTTCCATCGCATCATGCTCGACCCACCCTGCCCGCGGATAGATCTGCGTAAATTCCTTCTGCGCGACACTGACCATATTGCCTTTGCGGTCGTACAGAATACAGCGGGAGCTCGTCGTTCCCTGATCCAATGCCATGATATATTTTTCCATTCTGTTTTCCTCCCCGCGCGTCCGCGCTATACAAATAATTCCATAATTCGATTTGAAATATTCATACCCTTGAGGGTCAGGCGGATGCCCGCATCGTCCTCCTCCGCGCAGCCCGTCCGGACAAATTCCAGATAAGCATCGCGCGTGCTGCCGTAAATGTCCCAAAGCTGCTTGCCGAAACGTTCCTCAAAGCTCTTGTAGCTGATGCCCGCGTTCTTGCGCAGACCGGTGAAAATATATTCGGCGACATTGTCACGATACGCATTTTTGGTAAACTCATCGACCGCCAGACTGCCGAGCGCGTTGGTTGTGCCGAGAAAGGCTCCCGCACCCTCGGTATCACGTTCCATCGCCTCCACATAAGTCTTGACATCGCTGACATTCGAAAAGCGCACATTTTCAATGAAGGAATGCGCTGACGGTCCAAAACCCAGATATTGGCTCAAATCCCAGTAACCAAGATTATGCTTGCACTGGTGCCGCGCCAGCGCGACATTGGAAATCTCATATTGCCGCAGCCCCGCCTCCGCGAGCAGCCGCAGCGCGCTCTCGTACATCAAACGATCTGTTTCCGCTTCGGTTTCCCGCAGACGTCCCTCTCGGCGCGCGAGATCGAACCGCGTATTCTCCATGAACTCCAGGCTGTACAAAGAAAGATGTTTGGGACTCAGGCTGATCGCTTTTTCGACGGAACGAATCCAAGTCGTAAAGCTCTGCCCCGGAATGCCAAACATGAGATCGATGCTGATATTGCGGATGCCTGCTTTTCTGGCCTTTTCTACGGAGGCGACCGCCTCCTCCGGACTGTGAACGCGCCCCAGCGTCCGCAGCACTTCGCGATCGAAGGACTGCACCCCGATGCTGAGACGGTTCAGACCGTTTTTTTTAAAATTTTTCAGCTTCTTTACGTCCGCGCTCGCCGGATTGCATTCCATGCTGATCTCCGTACGCGTGGTGATCTTAAACGCGGCATCGATGTGCGCGAGAATCTCCGCGAATTCCTCCGGCGTGAGCAGGCTTGGCGTGCCGCCGCCGAAGTAAATGCTGCTCAGACGCCGCTTTCCCTGCGCACGATAATAGCCGCAGAGAATGTCGATCTCGCGGCAGACTGCCTTGACCAGTCGATGTTTTTGCGCGTTGTCCCAATGATCTTCCGAATAAAAATCGCAATACGGACATTTTCTGATGCAGAAGGGGATATGTACGTAGATACCTAATTTTTCCATATTCTACCTGCTTTTCTCCTGTTTTTCTCTTCGTTTACCCAAGCTTTTCTGCACGCCGCCCGGCGCGTCTCCTATTTGTTGTCGTCATATTTGAGCACAGCGGTGAAAGCCTCCTGCGGCACCTCGACGGTACCGAACTGACGCATCCGCTTCTTGCCTTCCTTCTGCTTTTCGAGCAGCTTTCTCTTACGCGAAATATCGCCGCCGTAGCACTTGGCGATAACGTCCTTGCGATAAGCCTTGACCGTTTCTCTGGCGATGACCTTCTGTCCGATGGCCGCCTGAATCGGTACTTCGAACTGGTGCATCGGAATGATCTCCTTGAGCTTTTCGCAGACAAAACGACCGCGCGCATAGGCTTCGGACTCATGCACGATCATCGAAAAAGCGTCAACCAGCTCTCGGTTGAGCATGATATCGAGCTTGACCAGCTGCGATTTTTGGTAACGATCGAATTCGTATTCGAGCGAGCCGTAGCCGCGCGTCTTGGATTTGAGCGCGTCGAAGAAGTCATAGATAACCTCGTTGAGCGGCATATCGTAGTGCAGCTGTACGCGCGTCGGTGTGATGTATTCCATGTGCAGCATCGTGCCGCGCCGCTGCTGGCACAGCTCCATGATGCTGCCGACATAATCATTCGGAATCATGATGTTCGCCTTGACCATCGGTTCCTCGATGTGGTCGATCTCCTGCGGTGATGGTAGATTGGACGGATTCTGCAGCATTTCGACTGTGCCGTCCGTCCGCACGACCCTGTAAATGACGCTCGGCGAGGTTGTGATCACGCTGAGATCGAATTCGCGTTCCAAACGCTCGACGATAATCTCCATGTGCAAAAGACCCAGGAAACCGCAGCGGAAGCCGTAGCCCAACGCCTGGGAGGTTTCTGGTTCGAAGGTAAACGCCGCGTCATTGACCTGCAGCTTTTCGAGGGCGTCCTTGACACTTTCATATTTTTCGCCCTCAGCCGGATAAATGCCGCAGAACACCATGGACTGTACTTTTTTGTAGCCCGGCAGCGGTGTCTCGGCAGGATCGGCGTCCAAAGTGATGGTATCGCCGACGCGTGCATCCGCGACCTGCTTGATGGAAGCGCAGATATAGCCTACCTCTCCCGCGCGCAGGGCTTTGACCGGTTTGAGTCCCGGCGCGCAAACGCCGACCTCGGTAACTTCGTATTTTTTGTTCGTCGCCATCATACGAATCACATCACCTTTTTTGACCTGCCCGTCCATGATACGCGCGTAAATGATGACACCCAGATAGTTGTCATATTTGGAATCGAAGATCAGTGCTTTCAGCTTGCCGTTCTCATCGCCATCCGGCGCGGGCACTGCGTCGATGATGCGCTCCAAAAGCGCCTCGACGCCCATGCCGGTCTTGGCAGAGATCTCCGGCGCGTCTGTCGCGTCGAGGCCGATGATTTCTTCGATCTCTTCCTTACATTCGTCCGGACGCGCGGAAGCCAGATCCATCTTGTTGAGCACCGGCAGGATCTCCAGATTTTCGTCCAGCGCCAGATAGACGTTCGCCAGAGTCTGCGCTTCCACGCCCTGCGTCGCGTCCACAACAAGCACCGCGCCCTCACAAGCCGCGAGCGAGCGGGAAACCTCATAGGTAAAGTCCACATGGCCCGGCGTGTCAATGAGATTGTAGATGTATTCCTGTCCGTCCTTCGCCTTGTAGACCAGCCTTGTCGTCTGCAGTTTGATGGTGATGCCGCGCTCCCGTTCCAGATCCATATTGTCTAAGAACTGCTCCTTCATGTCTCGGTCCGCCACCAGTCCGGTCTTTTCGATCAGGCGGTCGGCAAGCGTCGATTTGCCATGGTCGATATGGGCGATAATGCTAAAATTTCTGATATATTTTTGGTAGTCCATCTTTTCCTCTCATCAAAGTCCTTCTATTCATTAGCAGCTTTTTTGCGATTTTCCGTGCGTTTCGCGAGTATTCGGCGAAAGCGCACAAAATTCCATGTTTTATTTTAACCCAAATCCCGCTGTAATTCAACTGCTTTTGCGGAAATTCGCAGGATCTCCTCCTGCAGATCGTCGCAGGCCGCGGATACGCCGCTCATATCGGCGCAGCGCTTGTCCACCGCAAGCAGCGCCATCGTTCCGATAAAGAACAGCAGCGCGATGATGAGCAATTCTCGCACTGTACGCATGTGTTTTCCCCCTTTCGTCTTTTGTTTTCCACACCTTGCGCATGACGTTTCTGTTTCTGTCCGTTCTTTTTCTGTCCGTTCTTTCCTTCCTTTTCGCGCTGCGCATCAATACCCTGCTTTCAGCGTGTCCGCGAGAATTTTGCCGAAATACGCCGCCGTATTCCTGCAATCCGCGATGTCGTTACGGTTGTAGCCGATTTCCAGCAGGAGATATTTGTCGGAAAGTCCCTGGTTGTAGCGATAGCCGCGCTCCAGAATCCGCCCCGTGAATCCGCTGCAGGATTTTTCCGCTGTGCGGTTCAGCGCCTGGATGAATTTGAGATTGCTCCGATAGGTTTCCACCGCGTTGCTGACAACATAGGAATACTTCGCGCAGGTCTTACCGCCGACCGATACCGTCGCTGCGGGAGAGTCCGAAGCGATCGCGTCCCGATGCAGGTCGATGACGCAGACAATGGTCGGATATTTTTGAAGCAGTTTCTCTATCGTCTCGTAGGAGCGGTTGTAGGATTGGTTGTAGGATGGATTGTCATGCAGGGTCTGGTCGTGTACCACCCCGATACCGTTTGCCTCCAGCGTTTCCGCCAACGTCTCTCCGACATCGCGGACAGTATTCTGTTTCCCCTTTTTATGATAATTGCCGACAGAGGACGGCAGATAGGACTCCGTCGCGTGCGTGTGCACAATCAACACTGCCGGCTCCGTGCCGAACACGACCGGTTCCGGTTGTTTTTCCTCTGTCGCGATGAGGTTCGAAACCTTGCCCGTTTCCTCCTTCGTTCCGATCTGACGCAGCTCCTCGCTGTCCCGCGTTTCCGCATCTGCCTCCCGCGTCTGTCCATGCTCCGCGTTTAAGCGCGTTCCGTCCGCGAGATTAAAATTCGGATAAGCCGAAGAAACGCAGTACATGCCGAGCGCCCCCGCGTCCGGCCGCACCCGCTCCCAAACACGCTGCACACTCGGATTTTCCTTTGGAAGCACCGCGCAAAAAAGAAAGGTACTAACCAGATACACGCCCAGCATCACTTTCGCAAACCCATGTTTCATGCCTCACCCATGCCTCTCCTGTATGATTTCGCGCCCCGCGGCGCTCTTATGAATATATGCCGGGATGCAGCGTGATATTTATGGCATTTGCGAGGATTTGTGAAAAACTTTGGATGACCGCATCGATGTCCGTCGAGGTCACGATCATGTCAAAGGCTTCGTCTGCCAGATATCGCTCGAGAAAATCCGCGTGCGCTGCCTCTGCGTGCGTCCGGTTTTCATCCGCAGCCAGGTTCTCGCACCGCGACGCCTGCGCTATGCCTGCCTGTTCTGCCTCTGCCTCGCTCGCTTTGGCGGCATCCAGAATCAAAGTGCGCGCGTCGATGACCGTCGGCACTCCGATGGCAATCACGCGGCAGCCGAGCGTAGTCTCGCTGATCTCGCGGCGGCGGTTTCCCATGCCGGCGCCCGGCGCGATACCGCTGTCGCTGATCTGAATCGTCGTACTGACTCTGCGGATATTCTTTGCCGCCAGCGCGTCGATAACCAGCACCACATCCGGCTTAACCATCGAAACGACCTCCGCGATCAGATCTGCGGTTTCCATGCCTGTCACGCCGGTCACCGAGGGATTGAATCCGCTGACATTCGCCATCTCCCAGTCCCCGTCGCAGTCGAACATCTGAAACAGGTGGCGCGTGATCTTGACTTTATCGACAGTATGCGGTCCGAGGCTGTCCGGTGTAACCTTTTCGTTCCCGAGGCCGACCACCAGTACCTTGAGAAAATAGTCAAAAGGAATCAGTTTTTTGAGCTCCGCCGCGACCGCGCGCGACGCTCGTTCCCGAATGTTTTCTTTTTCCTCAAACAAGCCCTGTATTTCGATGGTCACATAAGTGCCGCGCGGCCTTTGGAACGCCTTTTCGCCCTCCTCGTTGAGAATCTCGATTTCGATGACTGCGATATCCTCGTCGAGCTGCCTCTGTTTTTTGATGTAGCCGGCCGCTCTCCGCGCGGACAGCTCCGCGCCGCTTCTCGTTTCGTCCGCACGTTCCGCGTCCTCCAAAAGTTCATCCGCCTCGACCGCCAGATCGGTTCTGTAATTCATTTTTTGCCTCCTGTCTGTCCGTTTTTTGAATTTTCTTCGATTTTCCTTGGAATTCTCGCCTTTATTTTGTATTTTCCCTTGCAATCCGCGCATTATTCGTTTATAATTCAAATTGCGAATTTATGTCTTGTCCCGGCGGCTTCTGCCTGCGCGGGACGCATGAAAATTTTAATAAAGTGGGGTGAAAAACACATGGCAAACATTAAATCCGCAAAGAAAAGAATCAGAGTCATCGACAAGAAAACTGCAAGAAACAGAAGAATTAAGAATCATCTTAAGGCTGTTCTGAAGAACTTCGACGCTGCAATGGCAGAGGGCAACTTCGACGTCGCACAGGAGAAGTTAAGACTTGCGGAAAAGAAACTGATGCAGGCTGCCGCGAAGGGAACCATCTCCAAGCACGCTGCTTCCAGAAAAGTTTCCAGACTGACCAAAAGATTCAACGCTGCGAAAGCGGCAAAATAAGTCTCACCCGTCCCCACCCGTGCATAAGTTAAATGCACAGCATGAGCAAACCTGAACCCACGGATGTGTCTCCCGTGGGTTTTCTCGTATGTATCGTATTCCGCGCGGCGATATCAGCCTCGCGCGGCGTTTCATAGACAAAAAGCAGGAAGGAGTTTACCCCGCCATGGCAAAAGAAAGTGTATTGACCAAACTCAGACGCAAGGTCGATAAGGAGTTCGCGGATGAGCTGCAAAGGCAGCAGGACATAGAGCAGCAGGAGCGCGAGCAGGCGAAAGCGCTTGAAAAACAGCAAAAGAAAGAAGCTGCCATCGCCGCCTATCGTGAGAAGCGAGACCTGACCGTCGCGGACTTTTTTCGCGTCGCCGGCCTGCCGCTGCCGGACGATTTTGCGGACATTGCCGATCACACCATCAACGATTTCACCGCAGACCCGCGCAGGCTGACGCCGGATTCGATTTTTTTATACTGGGGGAAATCCCCGATCTCTGCCGGTGATCCGGCATCGGTGCTGCAGATGGCCATTGACAGCGGCTGTCTGTGCGTGATCAGCAACAAACCGTGCGCGCACCCGCATACGCTGCTTCTGCCGGATACGACCGATGCGTTGGAGGGTACGAACCGGATCCGCGAAGCCTATATCAAAGCCTCTGCCTATATCCGCTCCCTGCACAAAGCCAAGGTCATTACGGTGACCGGGTCGGTCGGCAAGACCTCCACCAAGGAGATGATCGAAGCCGTCCTGCGGCAGCATTATAAGACGCCTTTGATCTCCAAGGGCAATAACAATTCCATGTTTTCGATCACGCGCAATATTCAGAGCCTCAAGCGGACGACGAATGTCTATCTGCAGGAGGTCGGCGCGTTCGCGCCGAAAACCATCGAATACTCGGCAAGACAGCTCGCGGCTGATATCGCGGTCTACACGAATATCGGCGTTTCGCATATCGAAAGCTACGGCAGTCAGGAAGCGCTGACCGCGGACAAATTATCGCTTTCGACCTTCGGCAAGCCGGACGGGCTTGCCATCATCAACTACGACGATCCGATCCTGATGGGTCACAGCTTTACCCAGCAGGTCATCACTTACAGCCTCAAAAATCCGCAGGCGATGTACTACGCCAAGGATATCCTACGCGCGGACGACGGCTATACCTTTACACTCGTCGACCGCGACGCCGCAGAGGAACATCCGGCACAGATCCACGTGCTCGGCGAGCACAATATTCTCAACGCCGTCGTCGCCTTTGCGGTCGGCAAGGCTTTGAAGCTGCCGGACGAGGAAATTCTCGCCGGCATTGCGTCCTACCACCCTTCCGGCATGCGTCAAAATCTGCTGCAGGCAGGTAAGTACCGCGTCTTCGCGGACTGCTACAATTCTTCCCTGCTTGCCGTCGACAACACCCTGAAAGTCCTCGACGAACTGCGTCTGCCGGACAAAACGAAGCGCATCGTCGTCCTCGGTGACGTGCTGGCGCTCGGCGACCTTAGCGAAGAAACACACCGCGAGATTGGCCGCGTCTGCACGCAGCACAAGATGGACCTTTTGATCGGCTATGGGATCGCGATCCGCTATGCCATCGAGGAAGCAGCCGCCGCGGGCATGCAGGCACATTACTACGCGGACCGCGCCGAGATGGAGGCGGCGGTCAGAGCCGCGGTCCGTCCCGGCGACATCGTGCTGTTTAAGGCTTCCCATGGTGTCAATCTGGGCGCCTCGATGGACAAGATCTTCGGCACAGACCTCAACGAAAGCTCCGCCATCGGACACAAACAGTTCCGCATCGAAGTCCATGGAGATTTTGAATTCTATATCTTCGAGAACAGCGCCTCGCTCAAGACCTACCTCGGTCACGATGCTGTCGTCGAAGTTCCGGCTTTCGTGACTGCTACCGTCACCGACGAGCTGCACGAAACCGAAGTCACGCGTGACCTTCCGGTCGAGAAGATCGGCAAGACCGCCTTTCGCGGCAACGAGGATATCCGCGAAGTCGTGCTGCCGGAAACCGTTGTACGCATTCGCGACGGCGCTTTCCAAGGCTCCGGTCTAGAATCGCTGGATGCACCGGACAGCCTGCTCTCCATCGGCGCACGCGCCTTTGCGGACTGCCCAAATCTAACGACTGTCAATCTGTCGGAAGCGACCGACCAGCTCGGCGATGCGGTGACTGAGAACAGCCCGCAAGCCATGATCATGTACAGATAAGTCTGAAAAGATGTCGGCATCGTGCGCCAATATCGCAGTTCGACATCGTATATCGTAATAAAGCAATCCATTAAGAGAAAGGAGCTATCGCTATGTCATTACACATCGCAGCCAAAAAAGGCCAGATCGCCGAGAGCGTCCTGCTGCCGGGCGATCCGTTAAGAGCAGAATTTATCGCAGAGAATTTCCTGCGCGGTGCCGAAAAATACACCGACATCCGCAATATGTACGGCTTCACCGGGACCTATAAGGGCGTGCCTGTCTCCGTACAGGGCACCGGCATGGGTATGCCGTCCATGGGTATCTACTCCTGGGAGCTGATCACCGAATACGGCGTACAGAACCTGATCCGTATCGGCACTGCAGGCGCTTTTACCGACGAACTCGCGCTCGGAGATATTTTTGTCGCGCTCGCTGCCTCCACCGATTCCAACTACCAGCATGCCTTTGATCTGCCGGGACAGTACAGCCCGTCAGCCAGCTGGGAGCTTTTAACCAAGGCACTTGCCGCAAGCAGTGATACCGCTATCCCGTTCAAGGCGGGCAACGTCGTCACCTGTGACGTGTTCTATGAATTCGGCGACTGGTGGAAAAAATGGGCGCAGATGGGCGTGCAGGCCGTCGAAATGGAAACTGCCGCTCGATGGAAGTATTAGAGAACAATTATTATCGTACAGTCGACAGACCGGAGCAACCACGTCAACGCCTTGTCGATGATCTCCATCAGCGACAACTTTGTGACCGGCGCCAAGAGCAGCGTGGAGGAACGCCAGAACTCTTTTACCAATATGATGAAACTGGCACTGGAAACCGCTGTGAAATAGTGCTATACTAGAAAGACAACACTACATGATAATCATGATCTAAGAGAGGAAGAGAACAATGATCGAGATTCAAAACAAAAAAGTAACCGATTGGGTCGCAGAATGCGCCGCCATGACCAAACCGAAGGAAATCGTCTGGATTGACGGCAGTGAAGCGCAGCTGGACGCGATCCGCGCGCTTGCAGTAGAAACCGGAGAAATGGTCAAGCTCAACGAAGAGAAGCTTCCGGGCTGCTACTATTACCGCACCGATCCGAAAGACGTCGCCAGAGACGAAAAGAGAACCGTCATCTGTACGACGGAGGAGAAGGATGCCGGTCCGACCAACAATTGGGTACAAAAGGACGAAATGTATGCCAAAATGAGAGAGCTGTTCGACGGCTCCATGGAGGGTCGCACGATGTACGTGATCCCTTATTCCATGGGCGTGGTCGGCAGTCCGTTCTCCAAAATCGGCATCGAAATCACCGACTCCATCTATGTCGTGCTTTCCATGCACATTATGACGCGCATCGGTGATCCTGTGATCGAAGAGCTCAACAAGGGCGCGGACTTCGTCAAATGCCTGCATTCCAAGGCAGAAGTCAACGCCGAAAAGAAATACATCGCGCAGTTCCCGGAGGAAAACACCATCTGGAGCATCAACTCCGCTTACGGCGGCAACGTCCTGCTCGGCAAGAAATGCTTTGCCCTGCGTATCGGCTCTGTGCTGGGTCAGCGCGAGGGCTGGATGGCGGAGCATATGCTGATTCTGTGCGTGGAAGCGCCAAACGGTGAGAAAAAATATATCTCCGCAGCGTTCCCGAGTGCCTGCGGCAAGACCAATCTGGCTATGCTGATCCCGCCGAAGCATCTGCAGGCGCAAGGCTACAAGGTCTATACCATCGGTGATGACATCGCTTGGCTGCGTATCGGCGATGACGGCAGACTCTATGCGGTCAATCCGGAGAACGGTTTCTTCGGCGTCGCGCCGGGCACCAACTCCAAGACCAACAACAACGCGCTGATGACAACCAAAAAGAACACCATCTACACCAATGTCGCCAGAAACCTCGACGACAATACCGTATGGTGGGAGGGCTTGGATACGCCTGCGCCGACCAACGGACTCGACTGGCAGAACCACCCTTGGAACGGACAGGCGGAACAGGCGAAAAAAGCCGCGGGCGAGGACTTCGTCAAGGGCGCACATCCAAACTCAAGATTTACCGCTCCTGCGGAGAACTGCCCGTCCATCGCACCGGAATTCTTCACTGGTGAGGGCGTGCCGATCAGCGCCATCATCTTCGGCGGCCGCCGCGCCAAGTCCGAACCGCTGATCTGTCAGTCCCGCGACTGGAACCATGGTGTATTCCTCGGCTCCAAGATGTCCTCGGAAACGACCGCAGCAGCCAACGGCGCGGTCGGCGTCGTCCGCTACGACCCGATGGCAATGCTGCCGTTCTGCGGGTATCACATGGCAGACTACTTCCAGCACTGGATCGATATGGGCAAGAAGATGACCAACCCACCGAAGATCTTCAACGTCAACTGGTTCCGTACCGATGACGAGGGTAATTTCATCTGGCCTGGCTTCGGTGAAAATCTGCGCGCGCTGCTCTGGGCGCTCGATCGCTGTGAAGGCAAGGCAGACGCTGTCGAAACGCCGCTCGGCTATCTGCCGACAAAAGACGCACTCGACCTCACCGATCTGGACCTGACCGATGCGCAGCTTGCCGAACTGCTGACCTTAGACCACGAGACTTGGAAGCAGGAGCTCGAAGGCATCAAGACCTGGTACGCGAAGTTCGACCATATGCCGCAGGAGCTGACTGACGCGCTGGCAAGACTGGAACGCGAGCTGTAAACGCGTGCGGTACTTTTTGGAAACATCGCAAGTGATGTTCCCCGAAATCATAGGAAGGTCTGCTTCGCTGCATAGCTTTTAGCGGTGGACTTCCTGCATATTTCCTACATACATAAGCAAGAGGGCTGCACCATGAACGGAAATCCTACGAGATAATCGTTCAGGTCTCAGCCCTCTTTTGGATTATATAGGATATATTGCGCAGCGATATTTCCTACGTAACGACAAAAGCACCTTGCGAAGCGACGCGCATGGGCGAGCGTCATGTGCGCATAGAAATCTCAGCTTTCGTTACGCGCACTTTTGTCCTGCCCTTTGCCTGCCGCATCTGTTGTTCCTATGCGCGGCGCTTTGCCTGTCGCGTCTGCCGTTCCTATGCGCGGCGCACTCACCGCATCAGCTCGGACAAGCGTACATCTTCAATGGTGCAAAGCTCGTTTTTGTTTGCCTCCATGTAATCCATGATATCGTCCCGCGAGCCGTAAAGGTAAAAATTCTTTGTCACAAACGTGTTCGTTTTCTGCGCCTCCGTCAGCGCGCTTTGTATGTGAGAAAGCGCGGTCTCTCCCGCCACGTAGGAGCTGTCCCAGCTAAGCCCCAGACCGTTCCAAAGCGCGTGATGCTCGGATAATAAGGTCAGGTTTTTGAGATACCGCTCCCGCAGCTGCGCGGCATTCATTTGCTCTCGCTCCGGCTCGTCATCATACAGGAGTACCGCACTCTCCAAGGAGATCCCGCCCATAAAGCCCTCGCTCTCCGTATCCATCTGCGCCCACACAGGCTCTATGGTGTCCCTGCGAAGCGCAAGAATTTCCTCCAGTGCTTTGGCTTCATGCAGTCGAACGTTCAACAAGACCCGCGCGGATTTTGGAAGCTCCGCCAAATCCTGCATTTGTGCTTCATTGTCTGCGGCAAAATCTCCGATTCCTTCCAGCTTCGCACTGGAAACCGTGGTATGCATGATATGCGTCAGCGCGTCGTCCGCGTCGCTTTTCACCTCGAGCTTACCGCGGGTCATTTCCAAAATGACATTCATCTTCCCTACATAGGTTCGCTGCGTGCGTGTGCTCACGCATAACGGAATTTCATATTTCCCAAACCCCGCTTTCTCAATTTCTCCGATCGTATGCAGCCTCGTCTGCGGATAGACGGTTTCCACATAAGCGGAAAGCGTTTGCAGCAGCTCGCTTGCGCGCCCCTCCTCGGCTTCATTCGCCCGCGCGGGATTGACATTGCAAAGATTGACCAGCGGATTCACCCCGAGAAAGACCAGCGCGAGCACCAGCAGTACCACGCAAACCACCTTGAGCGAGATACGTGTCATCATCTGCTTGACGCGCTTTTCAATCAGGCGATCCAGATCCGCCTCCGGTTCCAGCTTCATGTTCTCCAAAGCAAGGTCGAACTCGTCTTTTCTGTTTTCTGTCTTATTCATTTGCTTCCTCCTCGTTCGCCATCATTTTCATTAAGGCTTTCTTCGCGCGCGACCGGATCTGCCGCACATTGACCACAGTCATTGCGTGCGCCTGCGCGATTTCCGCATCGCTTTGTTCCAAATAAACGCTTTCCACCATGATCACCCTCTGACGCAAGGGCAGCGCCGCGATCATCGCCGCGAGCCGCGCTTTTTTCTCGTTGTGCATCAGATTTTCCATCAGGTCAAAGCAATCCGCCGCCTCCAGCATCTCCGCCTCGGTATCCGCGCGGTATTTCTCAGTCCGGAGAGAATTCAAAAAATCATTTCGAATGACCCGATTCGCCCAGGCGAGAAAGCTGCCCGCAGGCTTGTAGGACAAAAGCGCTTTCAAGAAAGCGTTCTGCACCAGATCCTCTGCCGCAGCTTTGTCCCGCGTGTAGGAACAAGCGATGACCATCAACGACCCGTAATATCGGCTATAAAGTTGTTCGATCAGTCCGTCTTTGTTCATACGTTTTCTTCTCCTTCTACTTACTAAACACAAGTGCGCGGTTTCTGTGACAGGACTGCCGAAAAAAAAGAACGCTGCGTGAAACAGCGTCCCGCAAGTCCTTGTTCAAAACAAACCAAGACTCTTCGCCGCGAAGATCCAGAGGAACATCGTGAAGCACGAAAACATCGAGGAGAACACGACCGCGTCTCCCGCCAGCTCTGCGTCACTGTCCATCTGCTGCGCCATCGGAAACGAGGAAACTGCAGACGGAGAAGCAAAGATGGCAATCAGCGTAACCAGCTCGATATCGCGGAAGCCGAGCAGGATGCCAACCGTCAGCCCGATTGCCGGAACCACCGCCAATCTGCCGATGACACAGATCGCGATGTCCTTTTTGCGGTTCGCGATGCTCTGAAAATCGAAGAACGCGCCCAGCGTCAAAAGCGCCATCGGCGTCGCGACGCCTGCCATCGAGGAAACCATGCCTTCGAGGACCTGCGGCAGACGCAGATCGATCAGCACCGCGAAAATACCCGCTACTGCCCCCAAAAGCATCGGATTCGAAGCGATCTGCTTCAGCACATGCGCGAAATTCGGCTTGCTGCCGCGGAACACTTCAAGTGTCACCACCGCCAGCACATTGTAGATCGGCACGATCACCGTAATCATCACCGACGGCAAAATCAGCTCATCGCCGCCAAAGATATTGGATACGATAGAAATCCCCATGATAACAAAGTTACTCCGAAAAATCGCCTGAATCATCGCGCCGCGCGTCTTGGGGTCCTTGCGGAGCCTCATCACGACAGCCACCGTCAGCGCGTAGACAGACAGCACTGCCAGCACGCCAAAGGTCATCAACTTCCCCTCTATCGAGCCGCGGATATCCTTCCCATATAAATTGGAAAACATCAGCACCGGGAAGAACACCATAAACACCGTCTGATTCATCTTTTTGACGTCATGCGCGTCTACAAGTCCCTTGCGGCGAATCAGCATGCCGATGCCCATGATCATGAAAATCGGCAGCACCGCCTCCAGTGCGATGATAAAATTGCTTAACATTCGATTCTGTTCCCCCTTGCTGTCAAACGTGTCTTTTCTTATCATACACCTTTTTTTCTCTGCAAGAAAGAGCAAAACGCGAAATACCGAAATAAAATGATAAAAATCGAAAGAAACCGAAAAAATCGAATACGCAGAAACAGCATGCGGCTTCTGCGGTGCTTCCGCAGATTTCGCATGCTGCTTCCATGAGGAAAGGTTCCGGCTCTTATACCGGAATTTTATGAATCCATCCGGCAGGTGCCTGAATTCTGCCCTGCTGAATGGCTGTCAACGTATCGTATAGTTTTTGGGTGACAGGTCCCATCTGTGTCATGCCGGACGGAAAAACGATTTCCGTTCCATGATCGACGATCTTGCCGACAGGACAAATGACCGCGGCTGTACCGCAAAGACCTGCTTCCGCCATATCCGTGAGTTCGTCCTTATAAATCGGTCGTTCTTCAACCGGCAGCCCCAGATAATGCTCCGCGACATAAAGCAGCGAGTGTCTGGTAACAGATGGAAGGATGCTGTCTGATTTCGGCGTGACAACTTTCTCGCTCTTGGTGACAAAGAGAAAATTCGCGCCGCCGGTTTCTTCAATTTCCATGCTTGGGTTAGTAAACACCACGCCGATGACAGCCGCGGCAATCATGAAATAAAGCAAAAAGCTGTTCAAATAATCTCTTGACTGCAGCAGAATCCAAACCGGAGCGACAGACGCGATAAAAATATACGCGAACACAACGACCAGCCAAAGGTTCTTGCTGAAATAAATCGGACAGTATATGCCGACTGCGATGCAAACAATCAGCAGCGCGACACCGACAATCGTGTTCAGCAGCAGATGGTCATGCTTGCGATTGAACAAGGCAAAGGCCACCGCCAACGGGATGAACAGCAAAGCGTCTCCTGATCAAACGGTGTTTCCTCTGTTTCCGTCAGAACGAAAAGATGTTCCTGACAATTTGCTTCCCAAAGCTTGGCTTTTTTTGAAAGCACATAGCCGGAATGATCCGCGTTAAAATGTCCGTATATCCGAAACATCCATTCTCCCGACGCTGCCTCTTCGGTCAGATCGAAGGCGGATGCGTATAATTTTTTCAATTGTTCAAGGAACCGCGCGTCACTTTCGTTCATAATCACTCCATTTGTATTTATAAACAATTCTTTTGCGTTTATTTTGTATTATTCAACAACTATTTTTATACTTTAATATGTTTTCGCGCAAATGTCAAGTTTTTTTAAAAGATTTTTTGTATTTTTTGAAGGACAAAAAACGCAGGGGCATATCGCGCGGCTGCGTGCCGTTCGAATCCCTCTGCGTTTGCTGTTTTGCCGTTTTCGCGGCCTCAATTCTGTTTTTCGTTTTTCCTAACTGCACTCCTCTTGATACGCGCGTTCTGTTTTTTCGCGCTTTTCTTCGAGTGCTTCGGCCAAAATCATGTCCTTCACCTTCATCAAACGGGTCTGGTTGCCGCGTTCATTTTCATCCAGCTTCATGCGGATATAGCGAATGGTCATTTCCATCTGCGGAATCTTGACGTATTCCAGCGCGTTAACACGCCGACGCGTCCGTTCCAGCTCCGCCGCAAGCATCTGCGCCTCTTTTTCCTTGGCTGCCAGTTCCAACATAATCGGAAAAATGTCGGCCAGTTCTTTGATTGCGGAATCAAGCTCTCCGGAGGTTGAAGCGTAACCGTAAGGGTAGATGTCCGACGCGTCCTGCGCCGTTGTCTCAAAGCCGAAACGCGGCACATCCACGCTCATCACATTCTTGCTTCCGACGGTCAGCGCAACGCCTTGCTTCGGGAACATCAGCGCTTCCTCCATAACCTCCTTGCTCATGACCGCGCCGGCAATCGAAAAACTGCCGTAAACATCAGCCAGCGCTTTCTCCACCTGCTCGCGGAGCGCTTTATTTTCCCGCGCAAGCTCCAAAAAGCCCTTCATCAGTTCATCGCGCTTATCCTTGAGCAGCTTGTGCCCGCGTTGGGCGGTCGCCAGCCGTTTCTTCAAAGTGGTGAGCATCATTCTGGTTGGATTTACATTTAACCGTTCCATTCCGTTTCCTTTCTCACACTGCGCGTCTATTTCAGATATTTTTCGATATATTCATCCTTGATACGTTTCAGCTCGCTCTTTGGCAGCATCGCCAGCAGCTTCCAGCCGATATCGAGCGTTTCTTCGATGGTACGGTCCGTATCGTAGCCCTGTGAAACGTATTCTTTCTCAAAGGCCTGCGAAAACTTCGCGTACATCAAATCTACCTCTGTCAGGGCTGCTTCACCGAGAATCGTGACCAGCTCCAAACATTCCTTGCCGCGCGCGTAAGCCGCGAACAGCTGGTTCATCGTGTCAGCGTGATCTTCACGCGTTTTTCCATTTCCGATACCCTTATCCTTGAGCCTGGACAGGGACGGCAATACGTCGATCGGCGGCTTGATGCCCTTGCGGTACAGTTCTCTGCTGAGGATGATCTGTCCCTCTGTGATGTAGCCGGTCAGGTCAGGAATCGGGTGCGTCTTGTCTTCTTCCGGCATCGTCAGAATCGGGATCATGGTAATCGATCCGTCATAGCCCTTCTTGCGGCCGGCTCTTTCATACATGGTCGCGAGGTCCGTATACAGATAGCCCGGATAGCCGCGGCGTCCCGGCACTTCCTTACGCGCCGCGGATACCTCACGCAGCGCCTCGGCATAGTTGGTGATATCGGTCAGGATGACCAATACATGCATACCAAGGTCAAATGCCAGGTATTCCGCCGCGGTCAGCGCCATACGCGGGGTCGCGATACGCTCTACCGCCGGATCGTTTGCCAGATTCATGAACAAAACGGTTCTGTCGATCGCGCCGGTGCGGCGAAAATCAGAAGCGAAGAATTCCGCTTCTTCGTGCGTAATACCGATGGCCGCGAATACGACCGCGAAATTGCCCTCGCTGCCTCTGACCTTCGCCTGCCGCGCGATCTGCGCCGCGAGATCCGCGTGCGGCAGACCGGAGGCCGAAAAGATCGGCAGCTTCTGTCCTCTGACCAAGGTGTTCAGACCGTCTATCGCCGATACACCGGTCTGGATAAATTCGGATGGGTAATCACGTGCAGCCGGATTCATCGGCAGGCCGTTGATATCCAGATATTTTTCGGCGATCAGCGCCGGGCCGCCGTCCTTCGGACGACCCATCCCGTCGAACACGCGGCCGAGCATATCCGGTGATACCGCCAGCTGCGTACCATGTCCGAGGAACCGCACTGTGCTTTCCTTGAGGTTGATGCCGGCGGCGCTTTCAAACAGCTGTACCAGCGCGTTTGAGCCGTTGACCTCCAGCACCTTGCAAAGTCTCTTTTCGCCGGTCGGCAGCAGAATTTCTCCCAACTCATCATAGGTAACATTTTCAACATCCTCGACGAGCATCAGAGGTCCTACGACTTCACTGATTGTCTTGTATTCTTTAATCATGCGAGCTCAGCCTCCTTCTGTACGATTTCATCAAACTCGGCAGTCATCTCCGCGAGAATCGCCTCGTACTGCTCCTGAATCTTCGCTTCTTCTACATATTTGAAACGGCCGATCTGTTCCCGCGCGCTCATTTCAGTAATTTTTTTGAAGGAACCGCCTTCACCGACTGCCTTGATCGCGGCCTCATGCCAGCCGAGAATCATCTTGAGCAGCAGATACTGCTTCGTCGTGGAAGTAAACGTATCGATTTCGTGGAACGCGTTCTGGTGCAGATAGTCCTCACGAATGGATTTGGCAGTTTCCAACTTCAAACGGTCGGTAAAGGACAGGGAATCCACGCCGACAAGCTGCACGATCTCGTTCAGCTCCGCTTCCTCCTGCAAGAGGTGCAGTGCCTTTTGCCGCAGCTTCGGGAAGTCCTTCGCGACATTGTTTTCGTACCACTCCTGGAGTTTATCCACATACAGGGAGTAGCTCTGCAGCCAGTTGATAGCAGGGAAATGACGCTTATAGGCCAGCGAAGAGTCCAGACACCAGAATACCTTGACAATTCGAAGTGTCGCCTGCGATACCGGTTCCGAAATATCACCGCCCGGAGGCGATACGGCTCCAATCGCGGAAAGCGCGCCCAAACGTCCTTCCTTGCCTAAGGAGATTGCTCTGCCCGCGCGTTCGTAGAATTGCGCCAGGCGGGAACCAAGATAAGCGGGATAGCCCTCTTCACCCGGCATTTCCTCCAAACGACCGGACATCTCTCGCAGCGCCTCTGCCCAGCGAGAGGTCGAGTCCGCCATCAAGGCAACCGAGTATCCCATATCTCTAAAATATTCCGCGATGGTAATACCGGTATAAATCGATGCTTCACGCGCCGCTACCGGCATATCGGAGGTGTTGGCGATCAAGACCGTCCGCTTCATCAGCGATTCTCCGGTGCGCGGGTCCTTTAACTCCGGAAACTCCATCAATACATCTGTCATTTCGTTGCCGCGTTCCCCGCAGCCGATGTAAACGACGATGTCGGCATCTGCCCATTTTGCGAGCTGGTGCTGCACGACCGTCTTACCGGAGCCGAACGGACCGGGAACGGCTGCAACACCGCCCTTCGCTATTGGGAAAAATGTATCGATGACACGCTGTCCGGTAATCAGCGGCATCTCCGGCACTAACTTTTCTTTGTAGGGTCTGCCGCGGCGAACCGGCCACTTCTGCATTAAGGTCAAATCCCGCATGCTGCCGTCCGCAAGACGCAGGCGGCATACGGTTTCATCAACGGTAAAGGCTCCGGTTTCGATAGACTCTATTGTGCCGGATACGCCGTAAGGCACCATGATTTTCTGCTCGACAACCACAGTTTCCTGGACGGTACCGAGGATGTCGCCCGCTTCTACTTCCTCTCCCGCGCTGACGCAAGGCACGAAGTTCCACTTCTTCGTTCTCGACAGTGCCGGCACCTTGATGCCGCGGGTGATATTCGTTCCGACCTCTCTGACCATTTCTTCTAGCGGTCTTTGAATTCCGTCATACATGGTTTCGATTAAGCCCGGACCCAGTTCCACGGACAGCGGACTGCCTGTGGATACGACCGGCGCGCCGGGTCCCAACCCTGCGGTCTCTTCATATACCTGAATGGAGGCTCTGTCTCCACGCATTTCGATAATTTCTCCGATCAGCCCCTGCTCACCGACGTGTACCACGTCGAACATATTCGCTTCTTCCATACCGGAAGCGATGACCAGTGGTCCGGATACTTTTACAACTTTTCCTTGACTCATTTTGCTTCACCTCCAAAAAGGATGTCTGCGCCTACGGCGCGTTCTACCGCGCTGCGCACATTCCGCATACCGATACCTAAACTTCCGTCCTTGCTCGGAATCGGAATCACAGCCGGCAGCCGCAGGTCTACATATACTTTGATTTCTTCGTCCATATACTGATAGAGTTCCTCTGTCACGTAGATGATCGCGAAATCCTCCTTGGCAATCTGTTTTAATATTTTTTTTGCTTCTTCGGCCTCATCACAAGGGAAAACCGTAAGTCCAACGGCTTTGAATCCGAGAATGCTTTCCCTGTCGCCGATCACGCCGATTTTATACATAGGTTTCCCTCAGCCTTTCTTTGATTACCGCGGGCTCCGTTCCGACCAGCTTGCCGGTCAGGATCATCCGCAGATTCTTGTTTTCGCTTTCCTTGGCGAGATAGAACGCCGCGATCGGTTCCGGTCCGAAGGTCACATAATGCGCGTCCTTCAAGAACCGCATGCGTCTGTCGTCGCAGAGCTTTTCGAGCAGGGTGAACTGTCCTGTATTGGCTGCCTCTACAGCGCCGCGGCTGAACAGCTCTCCAAAGCCGAACGGTGAGACCCGTTCCGCGAACTGCGGATAGGGTTCCTCGTAATTGCCGGTGAAGCTTTGCTCCCGCAGTCTGCCTCCCTGTAGGAACACCTTTTGGAAAAATTCCCATGGTTTGCCGACCTCGCGCAGTCGGACAAAGGTTCTGCAGTTCAGCAGATCCACCTCCAGCTCGCAGTAGTCTCTGATAAATGTATTCTCATGCGCCTCTGCCATCCGCCGCATCTGCGCGTAGCAGGCATGATCCAGCACTAGATCGATCTCCTGCGGGTCGCCGCTGTAGGGGGATAATGATAAAAATAGGCGCATAAAGCAATAGCAGAAGCAGCCACAAATACCCC
>OLNQ01001221.1_pt1 | contig 25102 bp, 17 predicted proteins | sample 1672821 | NCBI WGS metagenome assembly OLNQ01 (sample SAMEA3136727, study PRJEB25190) | human gut metagenome | biome: human gut; feature: human-associated habitat; material: faeces | place: Austria | collected 2013 | reverse complement strand
GTGCCGCCGCAGCCAAGGAACTGCGTGGCAAGCCGGGCGCCACCAAGGACGGCCATCTCATTCCGCTGCTCGCCAATGTCGGTAAGCCGTCCGATGCCGCGAAGGCGCTGGAATACGGCGCCGAAGGCGTTGGCCTGTTCCGTACCGAATTCCTGTTCATCGGCAACTCCGAGCCGCCGAGCGTCGAAGAGCAGACCAAGGCCTACACCGAGCTGCTCAGCCAGTTCCCGGGCAAGAAGGTCGTGATCCGCATGCTCGACGCCGGCGCCGACAAGCCGCTGCCGTTCCTGACTCCGGAAGACGAGCCGAATCCGGCCCTCGGCCTGCGTGGCCTGCGTACCCTGCGCGCCCACATGGACGTGCTCGAAGGCCAGCTCAAGGCGCTCGCCGCCGCCGACGCCGTAACCGACGCGAACCTGTGGGTCATGGCCCCGATGGTTGCCGACCAGCATGAGGCCGACTACTTCGTCAAGCTCGGCAAGAGCTTCGGTCTGAAGTTCGTGGGCGCTATGGCCGAAGTGCCGTCGATCGCCCTGATGGCCGACAAGGTGGCCGACGTGGCCGACTTCGTGTCCATCGGCACCAACGACCTGACCCAGTACACCCTTGCCGCCGACCGTACCCTCGGTTCCGTGGCCAACTACCAGACCGCATGGCATCCGGCGGTGCTGCGCGCCATCAAGATGATCTGCGACGCGGGCAACGCCAAGGGCATGCCGGTGGGCGTGTGCGGCGAGGCCGCGGCCGATCCGGATCTGGCGGTCGTGCTGGCCGGTCTCGGCGTCAACTCGCTGTCCATGACCCCGGTGGCGCTGGACGACGTCCGCGCGGCCCTCGCCGAAGTCACCTTCGAAGAGGCCAAGGCCAAGGCGGCTGCAGCCCTCAACGGCGACTTCTACAAGCCGGCCGAGTGATTTTTCCCCTTCTTTCTATCACTCGGCTATTCCGGACTTTGCGGCTGCGTTATCGTGGCCGCAGGGTTCCGCCACTGCAAATGTGCCTATGAGAGCGATTCGGTTCTGATAGGCCCTGTTTCCCGGAATGACCCCGTTCCGTGCGATCGCCGCGCGGACGGGGTCGTTTCGGCTGAGGGTTGCGCCGATTGCTGCGATTGCATCGATTGAGCCACCGGCGTAGACGCGTCATACGGCCGCGTCGCGTCACGCGCATGCGCGATACTGGAAGCATGAAGATTTCCGCAGATTTCACCGTCATTCCCGACGCGTTCGCCAAGGCGGCGCCGCCTGAGAACTGCATCGACGGCACTCCGATCGTTTCCTTCCCCTTCTATATCGACGAGCTCGACCCGTCCGTGCAGTTCCTGCATTGGGAATTCGTCGATCCCGATTCCATTCCGGTGTGCGGCTTCCAGTGGAACCATTGGTCGCTCGCCAATCTGCCCGTGGACGCGCTGATGTACGATTTCAACGATTCCCACGCGCTGGCGATTCCCGCCGACTTCTCCCGCACGGTGTCCGCGATGATTCCCGAGACGGTGCAGGGACGCACGTCCGCCGCATCGCCGTTGTTGAAGGGCCGCAGCAGCGATCCGGCCGTCACCATGCGTTACAACGGCCCGTACCCGCCCGACCAGGACCACGACTACTACCTGCACGTATGGGGCACCACCGCGCCTCTCAATGGTCTCAATCAAGGCTTCTGGCTCAACGAGATGGAACGCGCGTTGCGTAATTCCGGTGCGATCGCGGACCAAGGCGCTATCTTCCTGACCGGCAAGGCGTGACCGGCGAAACCGGCGAGAACAGCCGGCAAGGCGCAAACCGCGTAATCGCAAGAAAATACCAAAGAATACCGCAAACGTAAACAAAACAAACGAAAGGAACCTACATATATGGCATGCACCACGATTCTGGTCGGCAAGGACGCAAGTTATGACGGATCGACCATCATCGCCCGCAATGAGGACAGCGCGAACGGCGAATTCTGCCCGAAGCGCTTCATCGTCGTCAAGCCGGACGAGCAGCCGCGCCACTACAAGAGCGTGCTGTCCCACGTGGAAGTCGACCTGCCGGGCGAGCCGCTGCAGTACACGGCCGTGCCGAACGCGGATCTGAAGGAAGGCATTTGGGGCGAAGCCGGCGTCAACGAGGCGAACGTGGCCATGAGCGCCACCGAAACCCTCACCACCAACGAGCGCGTGCTCGGCGCCGACCCGTTCGTGGAACTCACCCCAGCCAAAGGCAAGAAAGGCGAAGACGGCTACGAGCCGGAAGTGCCCGGCGGTATCGGCGAAGAGGACTTCCTTACCCTCGTGCTGCCGTATGTCAAGACCGCCCGCGAAGGTGTAACCCGTCTCGGCGCGCTGCTCGAACAGTACGGCACCTACGAGATGAACGGTGTCGCCTTCTCCGATGTGGATGAGATCTGGTGGCTTGAAACCGTCGGCGGCCACCACTGGATTGCCAAGCGCGTGCCGGACGAAGCATACGTGACCATGCCGAACCAGCTCGGCATCGACGAATTCGACCTTGACGATGCCCTCGGCGACCAGGAGGAGCATATGTGCTCCGCGGACCTCGGTGAATTCATCGAACGCAACCACCTCGACCTGGCCGTGGAGAACGTCACCCCGTTCAATCCGCGTGACGCGTTCGGCTCCCACTCTGATTCCGACCATGTTTACAACACCCCGCGCGCTTGGTACATGCAGCGCTTCCTCAACCCGTACGACGAGCAGTGGGACGGTCAGGACGCCGACCACCAGCCGACCGCGGACGACATTCCATGGGCTCGCCAGCCTGATCGCAAGATCACCATCGAAGACGTGAAGTACGTGCTGAGCTCCCACTATCAGGGCACCCCGTACGATCCGTACGGCAAGCTCGGCGACCAGCATTCGCGCCACATGTTCCGTCCGATCGGCATCAACCGTCAGAGCCAGCTGTCCGTCATGCAGATCCGCCCGTACCGCCCGCAGGTCAACCGTGCCGTGCAGTGGATCGCCTACGGTTCCAACCCGTTCAACACGCTCGTGCCGTTCTTCCCGAACGTCGACTCCACGCCGAAGTACCTCGAAGACACCACCACGCGCGTCACCTCCGAGAACTTCTACTGGGAGAACCGCATCATCGCGGCCCTGTGCGACGCCAGCTTCGCCGACACCGCCAACGCGGTGGAGCGCTACCAGGAGAAGACCGGCGGCATGGGCCACCGCATGGTAGCCGCCACCGACGAGCAGATCGACCGACTGGTGGAAGGCGTGGTCGACGAATTCGACGCCGAAGACGAGATCGGCGACGTGCAGCCGATGGAACCGGACGAAATCATCGAAGCCGTCCGCAACAACGAAGCCCGCGAAGTGCTCGCCGCCGCCAACGAGACCATGGCCGCGCAGCTTAAGGCGGAAACCGACAAGCTGCTCGACTCCGTGCTCTACACCACCAGCATGAACATGAAGAACGGCTTCCACATGTCTGACTTCTGACGGTTCCCGCAGGCGTTTTCGCGATTGTCCATGAGCCGTCTGCGACCGCCCATGCATATATGAATTCCGGCTTCCGTACGGCGCTCGCCGCCGACCGTTTTCACATGACGGTCGGCGCGCGTCCGCTGTGTGGAGTCGGTTTTTCCATTGGTAATGCGGGCTTATTAGAATGGCGGTTGTCTTTGCTTTTCCGCTCGGGCCTGCGTTGCGTGCAAGAAACGTGCAGCATGCGTATCGCACGCGCGGCGCCGCGTCCGGCGGAATGCTTTCCCAAGAAAGGAACCCAGTGACCAGCATTGAGGATTTCACCAGCCAGTACGGCCTGGTGCAGAAGATTGATGCGTTCGGCTATCTCGATTACCTGAAGAAGAATCCTGATGCGCCGCGCAAGCATGGCAAGGTCGTTCTCGTCACCGCCGACACCCCGCTGAAGGCGTCCCGCGGCGAAGGCAAGACCACCACCACGATCGCGCTGATCGACGCGTTGCGCGAACGTGGCATCGACGCGGCCGCCGTGCTTCGCCAGCCGAGCATGGGCATCACCGCAGCCGGTTCCAAGGGCGGCGCCTCCGGTGGCGGCAAGGCCTCCCTGACCCACCCGGAGCTGATCGACTGGGGTCTGTGCGGCGAGATGGGCGCCATCGAGGCGGCCCAGAACCTGCTGGTCTCCTTCGCGGAGAAGGCTGTTGACGACGGCAAGCTGGACACCATCCTCGTACCGCGCGTCTCCGAAGTGCCGTCCCGTTCCCTGCGCCAGATCGCAGTGGACCGTGGAAAGGGCGACGTGGCTGAGCGTGTGGTGCTCACCCCGACCTGCGAGCTCATGCAGATCGTTGTGCTGTCGCGTTCCATGGATGAGATCTCCGAGCGCGTTGCCAAGATGGTCGCCGGCACGAAGGATGGCAAGGCCGTGACCTTCGGCGAATTCGTTGACCTGTGGCGTATCACCGGCATCCTCGGCGACGCCGTGAAGCCAGCCAAGACGGAGACCGTGAACGGCTCTCCGGTGTACGTGCACGGCGGCCCGTTCGCCAACGTGTCCATCGGCATTCCGACGCTGGTTTCCGTGGAAATGGCCTGCGCATTGCATGACGTGGTCATCGTCGAAGCCGGTTATGGTACCGACGCAGGCGCGCAGAAGTGGCTTGACATAGCCTGCCGCGAATACGACGCGCAGTGGCCGTCCGCAGCCATCGTCGTGACCCGCGCTTCCACGTGGCGCGACGATCCGGATCTGGCATGGCGCTACCCGTTCCACGTCCAGCGCCTCGAAGGTCTTGATATTCCTACCTTCCCGCTTATCAACCTGTGGGATGGCGAGGATGATCAGATTCCGGCGCTCAAGGACACCGCCAAGGAACTGGAATTCCGCGACCCGATCATCGGCAACCTGTACCGCGACGGTGGCGACGCGCTCGCCCCGCAGCTCGATGCGTTCGTCGATGCCGTGACGAACGGCTCCATGCCGGCCGAACCGCACAGCCACAAGGGCATGGCTCTGGTGGAGAACGTGCGTTGGGTGGCCGAGCATGCGTATGGCGTTCCGGCCGACCGTGTGATTCTGAAGGACGGTTTCGCCGAGTCGTTGCAGGCCGCCGAGGGTCTGTGCGCCAGCGCGGGCATCGATTTCGGCTCGCTTGCTCTGGTCGCGGTGAAGTCTCCGGCCACCATGACCGACAACGACCGCGCTCCGGAAGCCGAGCGCACCGTCACGCTGAAGAAGGTCGAAGTGCATTCCGGCGCGGGCCTGGTGCACGTGAACCTCACCACGTCGCTGACCACCCCGATGCCGAAGATCGTCTGATTTTCTTGCGATTGCGCCGCGTGGCGGTACGTCCCGTACCGTCGAGGGCGCTCGCTAATCGTTGATTCGGCGTAAATACAAAGCCGCTGGTCCCGTTCGGGCCGGCGGTTTTTCGTGGGTGATACCTTTACGTTGTCCGTTTGTGGGTGCGGGCGTGCTTGCATGTGCGCCCCCTTTTGCTCACGAGTTGCGGAATGGGGCGATTTTTCTCTCTTATGAGCAAAAGGGGGTATGATTACTGACGATTTTGCCGGTTTCCATACCCCTTTTCGCTCACGTCCCGTAGAAAAGGCCCGTTTCTCGCTTTTGTGAGCGGTCGGGGGTGCTGATATTGCGATTTCCCTGCCGTAGTCAGGCGAGCTTCCTAGACGTGCTTCCCGTAGGTGAGGTGAGAGGTTTGCAATATGGGCAAACCTCGAAGGAACGGTGGAACTTCGTCAGAAGTTTCCACCGTTCCAGCCCCAGTCAGTCGTGGCGGTGTAGCGGATGTAAGTGCGGTCGGCCGGAATGCCCAGCTCCTTGCCCAGCGCGGCCATGATTTGCTCCGTCAGCTTCTCCCAGGCGGAACCCGGCACGGAACGGCCGAACACATTCACTTCCACGTATGCGGCCGGCTTGGAATCGTCACCGCCGAAATAAATCGGCATATTGTCTTCGAACGGGCACATCAGCCAGCCTTCAGACTTGCCGGGAACGGCAGAAATCGCCTTGCCGTAGGCCGTCTTCAGCGCCTCGCGCTGCCCAGGGGTGGTGGATACGGAAACGTGCGTGTGGATGACTGGCATGATTGCTCCTTCATACATTGGTGACAGGTATGCGTCATCTTCCAGTGTAGGCGGTTTCGTGTGCAATTTCGGGGTTGCCGGCCTCGGTCTGCGCGCGAGTGTTAAATATCCCGTGTGAGAAAACTGATTGAACAGCTTATGAAATTCGGCATTGTGGGTGTGATCGCCTTCATCATCGACTGGGGTATTCTAAACATTCTCGTCGGCGCCTTCCACATGCACAACGTGCTCGCCGCCACCATCTCGTTTATCATCTCGTTGATCTTCAACTATGTCGCCAGCATGAAGATGGTGTTCAAGCATCGTGAGGACATGGCTCGCTGGATGGAGATCGTCATCTTCGTGGTCGGCGCGGTGATCGGCCTGTTTATGAACGACGCCATCATCTGGATTTCCACGTACGGCATGAACCATGATGCGTATGTCTCTCAAAGCGCCGAATATCTGATCCGTACCAACGTGGGCAAGCTTATCGCCACCGCCGTGGTGATGGTGTGGAACTTTGTGACGCGCAAGTGGTTGTTGGACGATACGCACACCAACGCCACGAACCGTCTGAAGAAGAAGGAAAACCGCCTGAGCCCGGAGGAGCTGGAAGCCAAGTGGGAGAACAGCTTCTCGCACAAGCTGGGCGTCTGGTCGCTGGAGCACACGCCGAAGGGCTGGCCGAAGTAAGCCGCTACGGCGCCCGTCACAGCGTTACGTATACAAAAGCGCGCCCGAATCGAAGTATTGCGATTCAGGTGCGCTTTTTTGATTGATGTTGCGATTCCGCCACTCGGCTTACGTTCTGGCTCACGCAAGCCGAACGTGCGCAAGCCGAACGCGCGCAATCACACGCTGACGGAAGTAAGCATCGGCTGTTCGGTGGAATCCTTGATCTGCTTGAAACCAAGCATCGCGATCGCCAGCGACGTCAACGCCAACGCCGTCACCACGATGAAGCCGCCATGCGAGCCCATGCGGTCGATGAACTGTCCCGCGATCGCGGAGCCCACCGAACCGCCGATCGAATTCATCGCGCCCATCCAGGCCATGCCTTCCGTGAAGCGCGTGGGCGGAACCAGGTGCAGCATCAGCTGGTTGCCGTTCACCCACGTCGGAGCCTGGCAGACGCCGATGCACAGGTAGATGATCATGATCACCCATAGATGCTTAGCGAACATGAATGAGCCGATGCCCAGATTCACCACCGCAAGGCAGAAGTAGAAACGTTTCCACAGCGGAATCTTCCAATTCTTCGCGCCGTACACAAGTGCGCCGATCAGAGAGCTGAGCGAGAAACAGGCGAATACGAAACCGGTGTACTGCTTCATATGCGCTTCCGTGGCGAATGCAACAATCGAAATGCTGGCAGCTGACTGGAATGCCCCCAGGCCGAACCACGTCACACACACGGCGATCAGGCCTGGCCCCCAAATCGATTCCTTGCGGCCTGCCGCAATATCCGTGGCGGCCTTCTGCATCGCGGCCTTCACCTCAGCGGCCGTCTTGCCTTCCGCACGAGCCTTGTCGCGCGCGTATTCTACCGCCGCTTCGGTTTGCAAAGCCTTGGAACGAGCAGCCTCGCGCTCTCGGTATTCTTTACGTGTCATGCCGGCTTCACGAGCCAACTGCGTCTGCGATTTCGGTTCGGTAGAAAGTTCCGTGAGGAACATCAGCGCGCCGATCACCACGCACATGCCGGTGAACGAGAACGCCAGCAGTCCGGAGATCACGGCCAATGTGGACGCCAGCGGATTGCCGATAACCCACATGCACTCGTCGAATACGCCGGACAGCGACAGCGCACGGTTCGTCTTCTCCGCATCGCCCTTGAGCAGCGTCGTCCAACGTTGACGGCTCATCGCGCCCCACGGCGGAATCGCGGCCATGAACGGCACTATGCAGAACAGGATCCACGACGGCACGCGTGCGGTGATGCAGGAGACCAGCGCGATCGCCGCCACCATCCACACGATGATTGTGGGAATCGACACCTGCCGTTGACCGAATTTGTCGACCAGCTTGCCGAGCACCGGGCTCGCCACGGCCAGCGCGATCGCCTGCACGGCCGTCAGCGCGCCCGCCAGCGAATAGTTGCCGTAGTAATGCTGCACGGAAATCGTGATCGTCATGCCGACCATTGGGAACGGCATGCAGGCGATTACCGATCCGACGGAGAATCGCGCGGTGTGCGGTATGCGAAGCAGCTCCGCATACCCTCCGAAAAGACGTTGGCCGATGTCTTTGACGCCGACGAGGACATTGTTGGTCATGCTTGCCGCTCCTTTCCGCTCACGGTTTCGCTCGTGACGTCCGCAGCTTTGCGTCGCGTGCGGACTGATGGTGGTGGTTCCCCTGAATTATTGGTTAACCGCTTCCGATACCAGCTCGCTGCCCCAGTCGTCCGAACACGTCAATCGATTGACATGTTTGACATGCCGCACACGGGGAGAAAGGTGGGATGGTGCGTGTTGTTTGTGTGTCTTTGTTGACCAAGGCAACTTTATGCGCAGGTACCGTCGTGACACGCGGTACATTAGGGCAGGAACCAATATTCGAATCGACGAATTTTTTCACAGGGCCGGCGACCGGCGAAACGTGCTGAGCCAGCACGTGGCCGGCAGGTCCGAAACGCAAGAAAGGCGGCCAATATGCCGGCGACAACCATCCATTTCGTGCGCCACGGCAAAGTGGAGAACCCCGGGCACCTGCTGTACGAGCGGCTGCCCGGTTTCCACCTGTCCGACGTGGGCGTGCGCATGGCGCAGGCCACCGCGCATTACATCGCGGTCAGCCCGCAGCTGAACACCGTATCCGCCGTCTACTCGTCGCCGCTGGAACGCACGCGCGAAACGGCGGGGGAGATCCTCGAATCGCTGAATTCGGTACGTGGATTGCGCGGCGAGGAACCGCTGGAGCTGCAGACGGACGAACGCCTCATCGAAGCGCGCAACGAATTTCGCGGCAAGCGTATCGGCTTCGGCGAAGGCGCGCTGTGGAAGAACGGCAACTGGAAGCTGGTACGCAACCTGTGGAAGCCGAGCTGGGGCGAAAGCTACCAGTCGATCGCGCATCGCATGCAGGACTTCGCCCTGGAGAAAGTGGCGGAATATCCCGGCAAACAGATCGTGGTGGTCAGCCACGAATCGCCGATTTGGAGCTACCGGCACATGCTGGAAACGGGGCACCCCGAACACAACATGCTGTTGCGCCACACCGCGCTCGCTTCTATCACCTCCATCACTTACGATTGCAATACCGGGAAAATAATGTCCATTACGTACGCCGATCCGGCGGCGGACGTCGAATAATGTGAACCAAAACATGCGGTGGCTCAATCGCGGTCGGGGATGACTGCGGTTCGGGCCGGCCGCACGATATACAAGGAGAAAGTATGTCTTTTGTATACGACCAGAAGGTCGTCGACTCGATGTACGGCTCGCACGTGGTCTCCATGGCAGTTGACTACGGTGTCGATCTGGTCAAGATGTGGCCGTTGCAAACGAACCAGGAACTGGAAAACGATGTCAAATATGCGGAGAACCTGCAGGTGATGTTCTCCGGCATGATGACGCAGGTGCTGCTGAAACGCTCCGAAGAAGTCGACCAGTCGGTTGCGGAAGCCGTATACGAAGGCATGGATGTGCTTCCCGGCGTCGATCCGGAAATCATCCGCACGCTGATGGATGCCAACCGCGCCTATGACGTGATGGCCTCCTACCACGGGGTCGACGGCATCGAACTGTTCATGGAAACCGCCAGAATACTCGGCATCGACGTGGAGACCCGAATCGAAAAGGAAATCCAAGACCTCATGGAGAACCTCTCACGCACTATGCGCAGCGCCTCCGGATTCGAAGTCGACGATGACGTGGCGGAAAACGTCGGCATCTGCCAGTCGGCCACGGTGGACCGCAACGAATTCGCAAGACGCTACCTCGCCTCGATGACGGTTCTCGACGCGCTGATAAACCTCATGTGCTATGGCACCGACGATTCGCAGGAGCAGGCCATCCGCGTGCTGCCGGTGCTGCTGTTCGTCAACGCCATGCGCAACCAGCTGTCGATTCCGCCCACTTTCATCAACGCCGAACAGCTCATCAACCTGTTTGGTCTGCGTGACACCGCCCGCCAGTTCGGACGGCCCCAGTCGGTGTTCGACAGCTCGTTCAACCCGCTGACGTTCTCCACCACCGTCAAGTACCTCGCTTTCTTCGCGGGGCAGGAATGGCTGCGGCATATGAGGTTCCTGGAGTGGGACCCGAAGCAGGCCGAACAGGACGCCAAAGACGAGGACGAGCGCAAAAGCAGGGAAGCGCTCGCAAAGAAATACAATTTGACGAGCGATGGCGATAACGCGGCTTCCGACGCGGATTTGGATTCGTCTGCAGACTCGAATTTGTCTGAGGATTCGGACTCGTCGGAAGAGGCCGGTTCGGAGCCGACCGAGGAATAAGTGTTGCGGGCGGTCGTGTGACGTCTGACGGTGAAGGCTTTGCGTGTACTTGCGTTGCGTGCGCTTGTGCTTGCGCTCGAATTGCGCGTGGCCGTCGCCTATCCCACGCGTTACATCCGCAACGACGTCACTACCCGTAACGAATGATCTGAAACGAATAATCCCGGTATCCTGCGATTGCACAGGATACCGGGATTATTCGTTATTCGTTATGGTGTGCCACGTTTTGTGTGGCGATAAGGCGGGGATCAGAGCGAAATCAGAGCTGCTGATCGGTGCCGTTCGCCGGATCATTCGGTACTGCCGGAGCGTCCGAATCCGCCGGAGCGTCGGTATTCGGCTGCTCGTGCGGATGCTGGAACTGGGCCGGCACTTCCGGCATCGGCGGAATGGACGGTGTCGGAGGCATGGTCGGAACAGCCGGCATCGGAGGCATAGACGGTACGGACGGAGCCTCCGCCAGCGGATTCTGCTGAGGTGCGGCGTATTGCGGCGCGGCGTGCTGCTGCGCGGCGTCATACTGCGGTGCCGGAGCTGTGTACGAATCGGTCGGAGTCGCTGGTGCCGTGTACGGCGCGGCCGGTGCCGCAGCCGCCGGATTGGTCGGCAGCGGGACGTTGCCGTACGAGGTGGCCTGCGCCGCATACGGGTCTGCCGGAGCCTCGCCCGTGGCGGGAGCCCATGCGTTGGAAGCCGTAGGAGCGTCGAAACGCGCGCCTTCCGGATTGGAATCGCGGGCCATCAGCACAAAGTAGAACACACCGCTGGCAATGAAGGCCAGCACGCCGAGGATCAGCAGGACAACGCCGCCGATGCTGACGCTGTTGCCCGCCTCCAACGACCTGAACGAAAGACTGCTGCCGATGATGAGGATCAGACCGATGGCGAAGAAGATTCCGGCGGCCGCCTGTACCGCGTAGATGATGGCCAGCACGGTGCCACGCATGTTGATGTCATGCAGACGACGTACGCCAAGCGCGATGGTCGGCACAAGCACGACGAGTCCCCAAATGGAGGAGAACGAGTCTCCGACGGTGGCGATCACGCCGGAATCGGTGAGGTTCCTCAACGTGCGGAACACGAGACTCAACACGAAAGTGACGACGGTATAGGTGAGGAACCACCACCAGAACTCGCTACGCGAGGCGCGGCCCTTGAACACCGCGTACTTCTTGAAGAAACGGACGATCGCCTCGCCCAGGTTGCAGCCATATGCGGGCATGTCAAGCGGCGCGGTCAATGCGAAGAAGCTATTGCCCGACTGCGGTTGCGGTGCCGGCTGCCCGTAATTCGCGGCTGGAGCCTGTCCATATTGAGGGGCCTGAGCGTACTGCGGAGCCTGGTTGTATTGCGGTTGCGGTGCTTGGCCGTACTGCGGAGCCTGGCCATACTGAGGTGCCTGGTTGTAGTCCGGGGCGGCGTACTGGGGCGCCTGCGCCTGCCCGTAATCCGGCGTGCCGTACTGCGGTGCCGTCTGGCCGTAGTCGGGGGCAGGAGCCTGACCATACTGCGCTGCCGGCTGCGGCACCTGCGGATTGTATTGGTTGGGGTCCGTCATTAGAGTGCCCTTTCACAAAACGGTGACTAAAGAATAAAGAAAGTCGCTTCATACATTACTCCTTTGCCGATGTGAAGATAGGGAAAAATATTGCAGTATGGAACGCTGCGGAAGAAAAACGGCGATTGGGTCGTGGCACGTCCGGTTTGCGCGGCACAATGGAGCCTATGACTGAAGTTGAAAATACCAAACCGGAACTTCCTGAAAACGTTCGTGTGCGTTTCTGCCCGTCCCCGACCGGCATTCCGCACGTCGGCATGGTCCGCACCGCACTGTTCAACTGGGCTGAGGCCCGCCACACCAAGGGCACGTTCGTGTTCCGTATCGAGGATACGGACGCCCAGCGCGACTCCGAGGAAAGCTACAACCAGATCATCGAGGCCCTGAATTGGCTGGGCATCGACTGGGATGAAGGCATCAACGTGGGTGGCCCGGACGGCCCGTACCGCCAGTCCGAGCGTGGCGACATCTATAAGGACGTCGCAGCCAAGCTGCTCGAAGCCGGCTACGCCTACGAATCCTTCTCCACTCCTGAGGAGATCGAGGCCCGCAACGTGGCCGCCGGCCGTCCGAAGGCTTTCGGCTATGACGGCTACGATCGCAACCTCACCGAAGAGCAGAAGGCCGCGTTCCGCGCGGAAGGCCGCAAGCCGGCCCTGCGTATCCGCATGCCCGACGAGGACGTCGCTTTCGACGACCTTATCCGTGGTCGCATCGAATTCAAGGCCGGTTCCGTGCCGGATTACGTGATCGTGCGTCCGAACGGCGACCCGCTGTACACGCTGACCAACCCGGTCGACGACGCCATGATGCGCATCAACGTGGTGCTGCGCGGCGAGGATCTGCTGAGCTCCACCCCGCGTCAGATCGTGCTGTACCGTTACCTGATCGAGCTGGGCGTGGCCAAGGAAATGCCGCTGTTCGGCCACATGCCGTACGTCATGGGCCAGGGCAACAAGAAGCTGTCCAAGCGCGATCCGGAATCCAACCTGTTCCTGCACCGTGACAACGGCTTCATCCGTGAGGGCCTGCTGAACTACCTGGCGCTGCTGGGCTGGTCCATCGCCCCCGACCGCGACGTGTTCTCCATGGACGAGATGATCGAGAAGTTCGACGTGCGTGACGTCAAGGCCAACCCGGCCCGCTTCGACATCGACAAGGCCATCTCCATCAACGCCGAGCACATCCGCATGCTCGAACCGCAGGACTTCCTGAACCGTTCCGTGCCTTACCTGCACCGCGACGGCGTGGTCTCCGCCGATTCCTGGGATGTGCTGACCGACCGTGAGCGTGAGGTGCTCACCGCTGCCGCTCCGCTGGTCCAGCCGCGCGTGCGCCTGCTGGGCGAAGTGGCCGGCATGGTCGGCTCCCTGCTGTCCACCGAAGGCTACATCGAGCCGGACGCCGACGCCAAGAAGCAGCTGAAGGATTCCGCTCCGGCCGTGCTCGACGCTGCGATCGCGGCGCTGGACGCCGTTGCTGAGGGTGATTGGAAGACCGACTTCCTGCACGAGACGCTGAACAAGGCGCTGGTCGAAGACGGCGGCTACAAGCCGCGTCTGGCTTTCGGCCCGGTGCGCGTGGCCATGAGCGGCCGCCGCGTGTCCCCGCCGCTGTTCGAATCCATGGAAATCGTCGGCAAGGACGTTGCCATGGCTCGACTCAAGGGCCTGCGCGAGCACCTGTGAGCCGTTGAGCTGCTGACTGTTAGCTGAATGATGGAAACCCGCCGGAGTGATTCGGCGGGTTTTCGTTTATGCGGAAGGCTGGTGCGGAATGGCGGAAAATAGCGCGACACGCCGTAAGTTGCGCGACTGTGCTGTTTCGCGTATATTTATCACTCGTTGCGGTTCACAGCCTAGCTGAGAATCACAACGATAACTCAAGCCCCCGTCGTCTAGCGGTCTAGGACTACGCCCTCTCACGGCGCCAACACCGGTTCAAATCCGGTCGGGGGTACGACGGACAACTTTTCGAAGTTGCCACGCCTGCCAAATTGGGATGTGGTGTAATTGGCAACACAGCTGATTCTGGTTCAGCCATTCTTGGTTCGAGTCCAGGCATCCCAGCCAATGAGCCCTCGCAGATGCGAGGGTTTTTTGTTTTTCGCACCTGTCTGTTCACGTCGCTTTGGGCGGTGGGTTGATGGATTTTGCCGGATGCGATGTGGCAGCGCAATCTGCTGACGCCCTGCGTGAATCGCACATGTAATCGCCCAATGTTGCATTACCCTAGAAGTATGACCGAATTGCAGCATGCCGCCAAAGCCACGCGCCCGCGCATCCAACCAGCGGAAGAGGGGGACCGTCGACCGCTTTCCGTATCCGCACGGCTCGGCCGCCTGCAATTCCACCAGTCCGGCAAATTCCGCGTATTGCAATTCGCCGACATCCAAGACGGGCCGAAAGTCAGCAAAGACACCATCAGCCTCATCGAGGCCTCGCTTGACGCCACACGCCCCGATCTTGTTATTTTCAACGGCAACCAGATCGCCGGATATGATTCCGCATACGCGCTGACCTTCCGCAAGCGTCGCTGGGACGCGCGTCCGGCACCCGCATCGTCCGAAGCGTCCGGGGAACGCTATGCGGCCGCATTGGAACACACTCGCGAATTGGTGCGAGCCACCATCGAACAACTGGTCCACCCGCTTGCCGACCGCGGCGTGCCGTGGGCTGTGACGTTCGGCAACCATGACTTCCAGTGCGGGCTCGACAATGCCGAGATCGAAAGCATCTGCCGCGAATTCCCAGGGTGTATCAATCCGGAACGCGCTGCCGACGGCACGACGGGCATCGCCGTGAAACATGGTGTGAAACATGATGTCGGCGATATGGAACAGGACTTCGGATTGCCGGAACAGCCCGTGATCGCGTGCGCGCCCGGCACATTCGCGTTGTCGGTGACGGACGTCGATCGCACGTATGACGTGTTGGGCTTGGTCCTGCTGGATTCGGGCGATTACGCGCGTTCCGGCGGCTACGGAAGCCCGTCGGAAGCCGCGCTGCGCTTCCTGGCGGATGCGCCGGGGCTGATGGCGGCGCAATCGCAATACCAGCAATCGCCCCAATCGCAGCAAGATCGGCAAGACGCGCAGGAATTGCCGCACGAACCGCATAAGACGCCGTCCACGCTGCCATGCATGGTGTTCCAGCATTTCCCGATCGAACAGTATTACCGCCTGCTCAAGCCGGTCGCGGCCACCGCTGCGCGCGCGATTGAAGGATACCGCAACTTCGCGGGGCGGCATTTCGTGCTCAACGAAGACAAAACGCAGCCCGGAAGCTATCTGGGGGAGGGCGTCAGCTGCCCGGATGCCGACAGCGGTGAATTCGCAATCCTTGACAAGGCGGGATATTTTGCGATTTCCGCCGGGCACGACCACCGCAACGCCTTCGTCGGTTCCGTGCCGGTCGGAACCGACGGTGACCGGCAGATGATGATGGTCGCCTCGCCGACCAGCGGTTTTGGCTCATACGGCCCGGTGCCGGCCAAGCGTGCCGCTCGACTGTTCGAATTCGACATCCGCCACCCGTACGAGCCGCGTACGCAGCTGTTGGAATACGACGAGCTGGTGGGCAAACCCAGCGCGGGCAAGGCCTACGCCTACGGCATGACCAGCGAATCGAAGCCTGATTCGGAAGGCATGGACCTGCTCCACAGGCCGACGTGGTGGAGCAAGACGTGGAACAAGCTGGTCTCACTGTTCCGAAAGTAGCTGTTCCGCCGGTGACTGTCCCGGTGACGGCTTTTTGGCCTTCCAACTTGAAATGAATACGAAAAGAAAAAGCTGGCGACGGGGCTTCCCATCGTCAGCTTTTTACGTTACGTATGCGACTGGTCGCGGACCTGTCAGCGGCCGGAAGACGCCTTGATCAGCGCGTCGGTCAGATACTTGCCGGCGGCCATGACCAGCGGCGCGTAACGGCGGCCGGGGTTGGCGCCCATACGGCCATTCGGGCCGGAAATTGAAATAGCGGCGATCACCTGGCCGGACGCGTTGCGAATCGGCGCGGAAATCGAACACACGCCCTCATCGCGTTCATTGATTGACTCGGCCCAGCCGCGCTTGCGGACGGCGGTGAGCTTGGCCGCAGTGAACTTGGCGTGGCGAAGACCCTGATGCAGGCGTTCGGAATCCTCCCAAGCCAGCAGAATCTGGGCTGCGGAACCGGCTTCCATGGACAGCATCGCACCAACCGGAATGGAATCTCGCAGGCCGGACGCGCGCTCCACGGCTGCGATGCAGACGCGCTGATCGCCCTGACGGCGGTAGATCTGCGCGGATTCGCCGGTTCGGTCGAGCAGGGTCTGCAGAATCGGCGCGGCGGCGGTCAACAGGCGGTCCTCGCCGGCTGCGGCCGCAAGTTCCGCGAATCGCGATCCGAGCACGAAACGACCGTGCTGGTCGCGCAAAACGAAACGGTGACGTTCCAGCGCGATCGCAAGACGATGCGCGGTCGGACGAGCCAGACCGGTCGCGGAAACCAGCTGTCCGAGTGTGGCTGGGCCGGATTCAAGAGCGTCGAGAATCTTGACTGTCTTGTCGAGCACGCCGACCCCGGAATGAATTTCGTTGCTTTGCGGGGTGGCTGCGTAATTGCCGTTTGCCTCGTTCGTGGCGTTCATGGCCTGCGTTTTGGGCATGGCGTTGCTCGTATTCGAAGAAGAAGTCATACGCTGAATTATGCCATCTCACATATTGAAATGCAAAATGTATGTGGTTCGCGACTGGGGTAAAGCAGATTATTTACCTTGCTTCCACCGGCTGGTGAAGCTGGGAAAATGCTGAAATTTCAACGATTGCGCATATGCCGTAAGAAGACGGGAAGTAACTTTTCCGCGTTTGCCGCGCTCGTCCCTCGTTCATATCTCATATACCGGCATGAAGGACCTCGAACCCGTTTCAAGCCCATAGGCTTATAGCACGAAGAATGCGGCAAGGCAATAGCCGCGAGGAAATTAGTGAGGAAAAATCTGAGGAGGTCCCACAATGGGAACTACATTGGCCGAGAAGGTCTGGGCCGATCATTTGGTACGCAAGGGTAGCGATGGGGCTCCCGACCTGCTGTACATCGACCTGATGCTCATGCACGAAGTGACCAGCCCGCAGGCGTTCGAAGGTCTGCGTCTGGCAGGACGCAAGCCGCGTCACGTCGACCAGCTGATTGCCACGGAAGACCACAACACGCCGACCGTCAACATCGACCGTCCGAATCCGGACGAGACTTCGGCGCTGCAGCTGAGCACGCTGGAAAAGAACTGCAAGGATTTCGGTGTGCGTCTGTGCCCGCTCGGCGACGCTGACCAGGGCGTGGTCCACGCGTTCGCTCCGGTGCTGGGTCTGACCCAGCCGGGCATGACCATCGTGTGCGGCGACTCGCACACCTCCACCCACGGCGCGTTCGGTGCTATGGCCATCGGCATCGGCACCTCCGAAGTGGAGCACGTCATGGCCACGCAGACCCTGAGCCTGAAGCCGTTCAAGACCATGGCCGTGAACATCGAAGGTGACCTGCCGAAGGGCGTCACCGCCAAGGATATTATTCTGGCCATCATCGCGAAGATCGGCACCGGCGGCGGCCAGGGCCACGTTATCGAATACCGTGGCGAAGCCATCAAGAAGCTGTCGATGGACGCCCGCATGACCATCTGCAACATGTCCATCGAAGCCGGCGCCCGCGCAGGCATGATCGCCCCGGACGAGGTGACTTTCGAATACCTGAAGGGCCGTCCGCACGCGCCGGAAGGTGAGATGTGGGACAAGGCCGTCGAATATTGGAAGACGCTGAAGACCGATGACGATGCCGTGTTCGACAAGGAAGTGACCATCAACGCCGAAGACCTCGAGCCGTACGTCACGTGGGGCACCAACCCGGGCCAGGGCGTGAAGATCTCCGGCGTGGTGCCGGATCCGGCCTCCTTCAACGACGAGACCGAGCGTTCCGCCGCCGAGCGTGCCATCGCCTACATGGGACTGAAGCCGGGCATGGCCATCAAGGACATCGCCGTGGACACCGTGTTCATCGGCTCCTGCACCAACGGCCGTCTTGAGGATCTGCGCGTGGCCGCCTCCATCATGAAGGGCCACCACAAGGCCGACAACATCCACCGCGTGCTCGTGGTGCCGGCATCCTCCCGCGTGCGCCTGCAGGCGGAAAAGGAAGGCCTCGACAAGATTTTCAAGGACTTCGGCGCCGAATGGCGTAACGCCGGCTGCTCCATGTGCCTGGGCATGAACCCGGACAAGATGGTGGCCCGCGAACGTTCCATCTCCACGTCGAACCGCAACTTCGAAGGCCGTCAGGGCAAGGGTTCGCGCACGCATCTGGCGTCGCCGGCCGTTGCCGCCGCGACCGCCATCCGCGGCACCATCTGCTCGCCGGCCGACCTGTGAGCCTGCTGCGAGCGGAAGCTGCGAACGCAATCGTAAGTAATCGAAATATCGAAATCGAATATCGATAGGCAATCGAAGGATTTGTTGACATGGAAAAACTGACTACCCTTACCGGCGTGGCCGTGCCGCTTCGCCGTTCCAACGTTGATACCGACCAGATCATTCCGGCCGTGTTCCTGAAGCGCGTGAAGAAAAGCGGCTTCGACGACGCCCTGTTCTACGCGTGGCGCCGCGACCCGGAATTCGTGCTGAACAAGCCGGAATACAAGCAGGGCAAGATTCTGGTGGCCGGCCCGGATTTCGGCATTGGTTCCTCCCGTGAGCACGCCGTGTGGGCGCTGCACGATTACGGTTTCCGCGTGGTGATTTCCTCCCGTTTCGCCGACATTTTCTACGGCAACACCGCCAAGAACGGCGTGCTGGCCGCAATTATGCCGCAGGAATCCATTGAGCTGCTGTGGAAGCTGCTGGACGAGGAGCCGGGCCGCGAAATGACCGTCAGCCTGGAAGACCGTACCGTCACCTGCGGCGATGTGACGTTGCCGTTCGAAGTGAACGACTACACCCGCTGGCGTCTGATGAACGGCTACGACGACATCGACCTGACGCTGCAGCACGAAGACGACATCATCGCATACGAGAAGATGCGCGCCGAAAAGTTCCCGTTCAAGCCGAAGACCCTGCCGGTCAAGCGCGAGCCGGAACAGCCGATCGAATCTGCCCGAGAGGGTGAATACCCTGATTGGCAAGGGCCGTTGGCCGATCGCGGCATCATCTGACGCGATGGCTGGTCGGCAGTGCAGTGCACTGCCGACAGGGCCTTGCCCGAGTCCGAAACGAGGGCAGCAATGAGCCTGCGCGCAGCGCAGGCCATAATTGCAGGACAGGGCCGTTGGCCGATCGCGACGGTAGCCCATTTCATCATTGGCTGACCGCAACCACATCTAACTTTTCCCAAGCCCGGCACCCAAGCCGGGCTTTTTGTTTACCTTCCATCACCTTTCCGCCAACAGCAAATTCCACAAAGCGGTGGCAAAGCGCGCGCAAAGCGGTGGTAAAATCATAATACGACGGCAAAGCGGCGGCAAAACGAGCGTAAAACGCGTGGTAGGTAAGGCGGTGATGGCCAATGGACGGTAGCGAGCACGATGATGCCTGGTGGTCCCGGGAGGTTCCTCGGATGCGTGAAGGCAACCGTTTGGAAGCGAAACGTGCCAAGGGCGGCCTGCCCCACAGTTTATGGGAGACGTACAGCTCCTTCGCCAATACCGAAGGTGGGCTGATTCTGCTGGGCGTGTCCGAGCATGAAGATCATTCTTTGTATATCACCGGAGTAGATGATGCGCGGAACATGGCGCAGGATTTTTGGAACATGGTGCATGATCCATCGAAGGTCAGTGCCGTTGTGCTGAGCGACAACGACGTGGTGATTCGCCATACCTCGCAGGGAGATGTTATTTCCATCGACATTCCTCGTGCGGCGAGGGACTGTATTCCCGTGTACGTGGGCCAGAATCCGATGACGGGCTCATACCGGCGTAATGGCGATGGCGATTATCTGTGCGATGAGGAAACGGTTCGTGCCATGCTTCGGGACAGTGACCTGCTTCCCTTGGACAGAACGATTGTTGAAGGCATGGGTGCTGACGCGCTCAACGCGGATAGCGTCGCATCATATCGTCGGCAGTTCAAGAACAGACGGCCCGGTCATCCATGGGTCGGATTGTCTGATGAGGATTTCCTGCTTCGCATCGAAGCGTTGCGGCTTGATGGTTCTCAGGTGCGTCCCACACGAGCCGGATTGCTGATGTTCGGTGAGGCGTGGCGAATCACGTCCGAATTCCCCTACTATTTCCTGGACTATCGCGAGGTCATGGACGACCAGGAGCGGTGGAACGACCGATTCACTTCGGACGATGACACGTGGTCGGGCAACTTGTACGATTTTTGGGGCAAGGTGGTCAATCGTCTGCGGTCGGCTGTTGCCCATCCGTTCCAGCTTGATGCCGATTTGCATAGGATTGATGACAATCTGATGGATAAGGCCGTTCGTGAGGCTGTCACCAACACGCTCGTTCATGCCGATTACTTCATTCGCCGGGGCACGGTGATCATCCAGTATTACGACAGAATCGTATTGTCGAATCCCGGCAGCCTGCGTCTTTCCTCCGAAGAGGTGATGCAAGGCGGCATTTCGGATACGCGGAATCCCACGTTGATGAAAATGTTCAATCTGATTGGCATCGGAGAAAAGGCGGGCAGTGGTTTTGACGTGATGCGTGAAGGCTGCCTGTTCGCAGGAACCGCCGCGCCGGAATTGGAAGTGTTCGACGATCCGGGGCGTGTGCAGCTTACGTTGTATCCGCGCAAGATCGCCGGAGATTCCATGATCGCCGGAGCTTCTGCTGTTCCCGGAGTCTCTGCAGATGGCGGGGGCCCTGTTGGTGCGGAGTCGCCGACAATGCGGAATTCGGAGCATGGCACTGGTACGGTCCATAGGATTGGCGCTCGCGGGGCTGACCGTTTGAACGACATGGTCGGCACATTCGGCAAGAACGTGGCCCTACCTGCCGATTTCGGCAATGCGATCAGGCCGCAAAGCCAGTTGGAGAAAATCACCTATGCGTTGACGGTCGGCGGACCGCAACCCACCTCGTATCTGGCTGTGGTGCTGGGGCTTGGCCTCACCCGTACCCGGGAGATATTGGCCTCACTGGTGAAAGACGGTGTTATTGAACCAATAGGCGTCGGACGCGGACGCAAGTACCGTCTTGCCGAGCATACCGGCTCATGACGGCGTTCCGGTTCTCTGGACTTGACCTGGATCGAGAGCCCAAACTCGTCTGGGGAAGTCCTAGCCAAGGAGGTTTCCAAGGTGAGACGGGGCGTGCAGGCGGGACGTGTGTCGCGTTACAGTGGACATGACATTTCGTGTGTTCGCATCGCATATCCAAAACATGACACGAGAACAATTTCGGGGAGCAGTATGAGCCAGGGTTTCGCGCCGTTTTACGACGTCAATCGCACGTATGAAGACAACTATCTGCAGGGGCCGTTCGGTGCGTTCGCCGAAGTGATGAAGGGCGATTCCGCTGCCGGCGCCTCCGCGCAGTCTGCACAGACCACCCAGTCGCAGTCGTCCGACCAGGCCGAGGAATTCCTCGGCTTCCGCGTGAACCTGCCGTTTGGCATTCCCGCTGGTCCGCTGCTGAACGAGCGGTTCACCACCGCCGCCTTCCGCATGGGTTTCGATTTGGCGGTGTACAAGACGGTCCGCTCCCGCGCGTGGGGTTGCAACGCCTTCCCGAACGTGCTCGCCGTGCATCCGAAGAACGCAGACGGGTCGCTGGTTCCCGGCAGCGCCGAACTGGATGAAGGCGTGCTTGCCGACACCCGATATGAGCTTCCGATTTCGATCTCCAACAGTTTCGGCGTGCCGTCGCGTGACCCCGATGAATGGCAGCCGGACATGAAGAAGGCGATCGCCGCCGCCGGCGACGGGCAGCTGCTCGTGCCCAGCTTCCAAGGCTCCCGCGTGGACGGCATGGACCGCAAGGCGTACATCGCCGACCATGTCACCACCGCGCATCTGGTTATGGAAACCGGAGCCGGACTGATGGAAATGAACACCAGCTGCCCCAACGAAGGTCACAATCGCCTGCTGTGCCACGACCCGCATCTGGTGGGGGAAATCACGGAAGCCGTGAAAAACGAAATCGGCGATCGCCCGCTCATCGTGAAACTCGCCTACATTCCCAACGACACCGACCTGGAAACCATGGTCAGGGAAACCGTCGGACATGGCACCGTGCAAGGCTTCTCCACCATCAACACGATTTCCGCGCGCCTGGTGGACGCGAACGGCAACCAGGCGCTGCCGGGAGTCGGACGTGACCGTTCCGGCGTGTGCGGCAACGCCATTCGTGGCGCCGGTCTCGACATGGTCGGCAGGCTCGCCGCCATCCGTGAAAAACTCGGCTTCGACTTCGCCATCGTGGGCGTGGGCGGCGTGATCCGTCCTGACGACTACAAGGCGTACCGTGAGGCTGGCGCGAACGCCGTGATGAGCGCCACCGGAGCCATGTGGGATGCGAATCTCGCGCGCGAAATTAAGGAGACACTGCGCTGAATTCCGTTTTTCGCGAACATGCTACATGCCTTATGGCAAACTAAGCAGCAGTGTTTTTTGAGCTTGATCCAAAAGGGAATCGAAAGAGGTTGAGCGTGTCTGACAATAAGAACGACATTCTGCACGTCGAAGGCGGCAAGCCGCTGAACGGCACCATCAAGGTGCGCGGCGCGAAGAACTTCGTAAGCAAGGCCATGGTCGCCGCATTGCTGGCCCCGGGCACATCCGTGCTGAAGAACGTTCCGGAAATCCGCGACGTGCACGTGGTGTCCGACCTGCTGCGCCTGCACGGCGTGGACGTGACCGTGGACGGCGCGAACGGCGTGGTGACGATCGACGCCACCAACGTGCAACTCGCCGACGTGGCCGACGTGGACACGCTGTCCGGCTCGTCCCGCATTCCGATTCTGTTCTCCGGCCCGCTGCTGCACCGTCTGGGCGAGGCGTTCATTCCGGCGCTCGGCGGCTGCAACATCGGCGGTCGTCCGATTGACTTCCATCTGGAAACCCTGCGCAAGCTCGGCGCGAACGTGGACAAGGAACACAAGGACGGCATTCACATCACCGCTCCGAACGGTCTGCATGGCGCGAAGATCCACCTGCCGTACCCGTCCGTGGGCGCCACCGAGCAGACGCTGCTCGCCGCCGTGCTCGCCGAAGGCAAGACCGAGCTTTCCGGCGCCGCCATCGAACCTGAGATCATGGATCTGGTGAGCGTGCTGCAGAAGATGGGCGCCATCATCTCCGTGGACGTGGATCGTACTTTCCGCATCGAAGGCGTCAAGGAGCTCAAGGGCTACACGCACACGTCGTTGACCGACCGCATCGAGGCCGCCTCCTGGGCGTCCGCCGCGCTCGCCACCCATGGCGACATCTTCGTCAAGGGCGCCACCCAGCCGGAAATGATGACCTTCCTGAACGTGTTCCGCAAGATCGGCGGCGAATTCGACATCACCGACAAGGGCATCCGATTCTGGCATCCGGGCGGAGACTTGAAGCCGGTCGCCATCGAAACCGACGTGCACCCGGGCTTCATGACCGACTGGCAGCAGCCGCTCGTCGTGGCGCTGACCCAGGCCAACGGCCTTTCCATCGTGCATGAGACGGTGTATGAGAACCGTTTCGGTTTCACCAAGCCGCTGGTGCAGATGGGCGCCACCATTCAGCTGTACCGCGAATGCCTCGGCTCCCTGCCATGCCGCTTCCAGCAGCGCAACTACAAGCATTCCGCGGTCATCTTCGGACCGACCCCGCTGACCGGACGTGACATCGACGTGCCGGATCTGCGCGGCGGCTTCAGCCACCTGATTGCGGCGCTCGCAGCCAAGGGCCCGTCCAACGTGCAGGGCATCTCCCTGATCGACCGTGGCTACGCCGACTTCCGCGGCAAGTTGGAAGCCCTCGGAGCCGACTTCGACTGATTCGCTGCGATTGGTTCGATGAATCGGCTGCGGCTGATTTATTGCGATTGACCAGTTGCGACTGGCTAGTCGCGATTGACCAGTCGCGCTGAACGCATACCACCTTTCACCGACACTCGCCTTACGCGGGTGCCGGTTTTGTTTTATCCGCGATTGCCGCTGCCGCAATCGCAAACCTGCTTTCCATACCTTCCACATCTTCCGCATATTCCTTTTACTGCCTCATCGCCCGTCTTTTCTGCATCATTTGACGGCCAAATGATGCAGAAAACGATGGTATGAGGTAGTAAAAGCAAAATGTCGTGGAAAGCGGCGCCGTCGAACGTATCGGCGGCCGGTGGCACAATGGAGGCCATGGCATCCAAAGGAAAACCGTCGCCGCGTTCCGCGGTGAAGCCGCTGAGCGACGAGCAAGTCGCAAAACTCGCGCGGAAGCATCATCTTGTAGACCCGACCCACGATTTCCCGACAGGTCCACGCAAGGCCAACACCGCGGAAATCGAAGCGCAGAACCCCAAAGCCACGCATCGCCTGCTGGCCGGCTGCGACGTGGTGCTGCGCAATCACAGCAAAGTGCGCGCATGGGGGCTGGAGCACGTGCCGGAAACCGGCCCGTTCATCACCGCGGCCACGCATGTGACCATGTATGACGTGTTTGTGCCGATGGTCTCGCTGTTCCATCAGGGCCGCCGCCCACGTTACATGGCCAAGGCGGAAATGGCCAAATGGCCGCTGATCGGCAAATGGTTCCAGCTGGTCGGCATGCAGCCGGTGCAGCGCCGCGCGGGCAAGGCCAAAGCCATCGAGGAAACGTCCGTGGAAATCCTCACCTCCGGCCGCCCGCTGACCGTATGGCCGGAAGGCACCGTGACGCGCGATCCGCAGAAATGGCCGATGAGCATGAAAAACGGCGTGGGCGTGATCGTCCTCGAATCCTCACGCCGACTCGGCTACCAGGTGCCGCTGTACTGTGCCGTGACCTGGGGCGCGGCCAGCATCAACCACTGGTGGCCGTGGCCGCGCAAGAACGTGGTGATGTGCTACGACGAAGCGCTCGACTACGCGGACCTGCTTGACGGCTGCGATTCCTGGGGAGACGAAGTGCCGACGGACCGCGCCGAC
>OLNQ01001219.1_pt1 | contig 25128 bp, 13 predicted proteins | sample 1672821 | NCBI WGS metagenome assembly OLNQ01 (sample SAMEA3136727, study PRJEB25190) | human gut metagenome | biome: human gut; feature: human-associated habitat; material: faeces | place: Austria | collected 2013 | reverse complement strand
TTTTTACCGCCCTGTAGGGGCCGGGCATGCCCGGCCCCTACAGGGCGGTAAAAAAGAAGGGTATCTGTCGCATGAACGGCAGATACCCTTTTTTTATTTTGCTTACAGGTAATTTTTCAGGTCGCTCTTGTTCGTGGCGCAGCGCTCGGCGGCCTCGCGGGTGATGCGGCCTGTGCTGACAAGGCGGGCCAGGTCGGCGTTCAGGCTGTGCATACCAAGGGCCGCGCCGGATTGCAGGATGCTCGGGATCTGGTAGCACTTACCCTCGCGGATCAGGTTTGCGACGGCGTCGGTGCCCACCAGAATCTCCGTGGCGGCGCAGCGGCCCTTGCCGACGGCTAGCGGCAGCAGCTGCTGGGTGATGACGCCGCGCAGCACGGCGGCCAGCTGGCCGCGGATCTGGTTCTGCGCTCCGGCAGGGCAGACATCGATGATGCGGTCGATCGTCTGCGCCGCGCCGATGGTGTGCAGCGTGCTCATGACAAGGTGTCCGGTCTCGGCAGCCGTGACGGCAGCGGAAATCGTTTCATAGTCGCGCATCTCGCCGACGAGGATGACGTCGGGGTCCTCACGCAGGGCGCTGCGCAGCGCCGAAGCAAAGCTGCGCACATCGGCGCCGACCTCGCGCTGGTGGATCAGCGAGCAGCGGCCCTGATAGACGTACTCGATGGGGTCCTCAATCGTGATGATGTGGTCGCTGCGCGTCTTATTGATGTGGTCGATCATGGCGGCCAGCGTGGTGGATTTGCCGCTGCCCGTGGGGCCGGTGACCAGGATCAGGCCGCGCGGCTCGTCGGCCAGCTTTGTCAGAACGGGCGGCATGGCCAGCTCCTCCAAGGTCGGGATGGAGTCGTTCAGCAGGCGCAGTGTGGCCGCGGCCCTGCCCTGCTGGTAAAAGACGTTCACACGGCTGCGGGTACCGTCGGGCGCGACAAGCGCAAAGTCTGCGTCGATGCGCTCCGATGTGATGGCCTCGCGGTGGGCCTCGTCCATCAGGCTCAAAATCAGCGAGCGCGTCTCTGCCGCCGAAAGCTGGACCGGTGCCTCCGCCAGATGCCCGTCGATGCGGAACATCAGCGGCAGCCCCTCGGAGATATGAATATCGCTGGCCTTGCTGTTCCGCGCCAGCGCGGTGAGCTCATGGATCTGCATGGCAGTTACTCCTCCCGTCACTCCTCATAGAACGTGATCTTCAGCAGCTCCTCGGGGGTGGTTTCGCCCTCGCGGACGAGCTGCAGGGCGGCCTCACGCAGGCTCGTCATGCCCTGGCTGCGGCGGGCGGCCTCGGTCAGCTGCGCCTGCGTTGCCCCGGCAGAAATCAGTTCGCGCAGCTCACGGTTGATGATGACCAGCTCGTGGATGGCGATACGCCCGCGGTAGCCCGTGCCGTTGCACTGGGTACAGCCCGTGCCGCGGCGCACAAACGGGATGTCGGGCCCTAAATAGGTGCGCTCCTCCGCCGTGACCGGCATCTGCTTGGCGCAGTGCGGGCAGACGCGGCGCATCAGACGCTGAGCCACGAGGCCCGCGACGGAGTTTGCGACCATGTACCGCTCGACACCCATATCCTCTAAACGGACAATGGACGACAGTGCGTCGTTTGTGTGCAGCGTTGAGAAAACCATGTGGCCCGTGATGGCCGCACGCACCGAGATGGACGCTGTCTCGGCGTCGCGCGTCTCGCCGACCATGATGACGTCGGGGTCCTGGCGCAGCAGGGCGCGCAGACCGCTCTCAAACGTCAGGCCGGCAATGTTGTTGACCTGCGTCTGGTTGATGCGGGCCAGGTTGCGCTCCACGGGGTCCTCGATCGTCGAGACGTTGACCTGCCGCTCGGCAATCGTCTGCAGGACCATGTACAGCGTCGTCGTTTTGCCGGAGCCTGTCGGTCCGGTCAGGTAGACGATGCCGTTCGGGCGGTTCAGCAGCGGCAGAAAGCGCTTGTAGGTCTCGTCGTTCATGCCGAAATGGCTGGCATTTTTGATGTAAGTGTTGCTGGACAGAATACGCAGAACGGCCTTCTCGCCAAAGACCGTCGGCAGGATCGAAACACGGACGTTGACGTCGGGGCCGGTCTCGAGGCGTGCGCGGAAGTGGCCGTCCTGCGGGATGCGGTGCTCGGCAATGTCAAGGTTCGACATGATTTTGATACGCGCGATCAGCGGCTGGTGCAAAGCACGCTGCAGCGTCACATAGTCAATAATGACGCCGTCGATGCGCATACGGACCTTCGTCTCGCCCTCAAACGGCTCGATGTGAATATCCGACGCCGTCGTCGTGACGGCACGCTGCACAAGGCTGTTCAGCAGACGGATAATGGGCGCGTCGAGGTCGCCGCCCTCGGCAGTCATGTCAATGGCCAGATCCTCGGTCTGGGCGGCGGCCATGTCGCTGTCGTTGGCGGTGCGGGCCGCCTTGCGGGCGCTGACCTCGGCGTAATAGTAGCGGATGGCGCGGCGCAGCGGCTCCAGCTCGGCCAGCACGATCTCCGGTTCGAGACCGGTCAGCTGGCGGATGTCCTCAAGGGCGTAGTAGTTCAGCGGGTCGTTGGCGGCAATCGTCAGCGCGCGCGGACTCTGCGCAATCGGCAGCATATCGTACTTCTGCGCAAGCTCCTGCGGGACCTTTTCAACGGCGGTCACATCGACGTTGGTATGCTCGATGTCGATCATTGTAAGCTGGAGGCGCTGGGCCAGTGCCTCCAGGACCTGACGCTCATTGACGTAGCCAAGCTCCTGCAAAGCTTGGCCGACGCGCAGGTCGCGGTGCTCTTTCTGGTAGGCAAGGGCGGTGTTCAGCTGGTCGGGCGTGATATAGCCGAACTCGATCAGAACGTCGCCGAGGCGGATGTTTTTCACGGCTGTACGCCTCCTTTGTCACAGAGGATCACGTTCAGGGATACATTGAACGCCGTGGCCGTCACGGCGCTGCCGTCGGTGTCGGCGAAGCTGCGGGTATCGATGGAGAAGGATACAAGCTGTACGGACGGGTAGTTCGCGGCCATGTCGTCCAGCATCGAAAGAAAATCACTGTCCTCGCCCGTGCAGCAGAAGCTGATCGCCACGCTGCGGTAATAGCCCGGCTGGTCATAGTCCGGGATGAGGTCGGAGGCTAAGATCTGCTGCAAAATGGCGTTGCCCTGGGCCGTCGTGTCGGCGGTGTCAGCGGTGATGCTGTCGTCGTCACTGTTGTCGTCACCGGCAAAGACGGACGCGGCTGCGCTGGGGGCAGCGCTCTGTCCGGCGTTCTCACTGGCGGTATAATAGGTAAGGCTCTGGGTCACGGGCTCGCCGATGGTCAGCGAGTCGGGCTGTAAATTGTGGTTCAGCTCCAGGCTTGTCACCAGCGTGTCCAGCTCGTCACTGCTCAGCAGGCTGTAGTAGCTGGCGTTGGCGGTCTGCAGTTCGCCCCAGTTGCTGCTTTTCTCGGCGGCGTAGGTGCCGGCCAGCATGATCGCATCCTGCATGGAGGTCTGGGCGTCCTGCGCCTCGCGCAGATCGGCGTCGGCCTGCTGGTGGTTCTCAATGCCCGGAATCAGCAGGAACCGGACAAAAAGCACAACGAACGCCAGCATCAGAACGACGTACAGCAGAATTTTATCGCGCTTTGTCATTGGTGCAATTTCCATAGCGCCCTCCTTTACTGCTGCGGCGCTGCCAGCACACAGCGCAGATCGATGGAATAGCCGTCGTCATCGGCCTTGTAGCCGGTGTAGCTGACGGTGGAAAACACCCCGCAGTTCTGCAGGGAACGGATGTAGGCCGGAATGTCGATGACCTGGGAGGAGTTCGCGTTAAAGAGCAGCTCGCCCGTCGATGCGTTGTAGTCGGTGAACTGGATCGTGATGCCGGACCCGCCGGCAGCCTCGACCCGGTGCAGCAGACTGCTGGTCACGTCGGGGTAGCTGTTCAGCAGCGCGGTCATCCCGTCGGAATAGTCGGTCAGTGAGCGGAACTGCGCCGCAGACTCAGAATCCTGCGTTGCGGCGCGGTATGGCTCGGTATTGTCGCTGCACCAGTTCAGGATGTCCTCCCGCTGGCTTTTCAGCATCGAGGTGTGCAGCGTCAGCACACCCCAGCCCAGCATGGAGACAGCCACGACAGCAAGGCCGGGCACCAGCGTCCGCAGGCCCTGGCTGCGGGACTCCGACTTGGCCGCACCGGCGGCCTTCTGCCAGCGCAGATAAAAGTTGTTCTGTTTCATAGCCATAATGATAAGCCCCCGGGGCAAGTATTTGCAGGTAAAAATCAGCGTGCGATCAGGTTGCCCGCCGCGTAAAGCACATCGGCCAGCGCGGTGCCGGACGGCAGCTTGACGGTGGGCGAATCCGGGAAGCGGGCCACCTGCAGGCCCAGCGCCTCACAGCCCGGGCGGCAGACCGCAAGGTCGTCCGCCGTGGAGCCGGCAAAGCAGACCGTCTCAATGCGGTGCTCGCTCTTGCTGGTCGTGTGGAACTGGATCAGGCCCGAGAGCTTCTGCGCGATCTCGGTGCCGGACTCCGCCGAGCCGCGCGGGTTGAACAGGCGGCTGCGGGTCGAGTAGGTGTACTGCCCCTGCACAAACAGGCAGGCAGAGATCGTGTCATCGTCAAATTGCAGCAGCACGAAGGTTTTCTGCTGCAAATCGGGGATCGTGCGCACGGCCTTGATCGGCGCGGCCAGCCCTAAGTCGATGCTGTACAGCTTGAAGCCGACGGCCTTGGCCAGCGCGTCGTACCCGGCAATGACGCGCTGCTCCACGCGGGTGGCCAGGACGGTATCCACGCGGGTCTTGGCATCGCGGGAGAGCAGCATGTAGTCATCCAGCGGAGCCTTGACCTCGGCGCCGCCGCTGGCAAGCTCATGGGAGAGCACGGCCATCCGCTTTTTCTCGCTCATGGCGGGCAGCGTCAGGATGCGGTGCATGAACTGGCTGCCGCCTGCAATCAGCGCCACGCGATTCATCGGCAGCTTGTTGGCGGTGAAAAACTCTTTGAGCGCGGCGGTCAGGTCCGCCTCGTTTGTGATGACGCCGTTGATCAGGCAGCCCTCGGGCAGCTCGGTCTGGGCGGCGGCGACAACGCGCGCCCCGCTGCCCGTGGGCGTGCCGACGGCGGCATACACCGTGCGGCTGCACAGATATAAAGAGGTAAGAAGTGCCATGGTGGGCCTCCGAATGGATAAAATATAAACAGAAAAAGGAGCTGCAGTGATGAGGCTCTCTCCCCCACCCGCTGCGGCGGGAGCCCCCTCGCAGAGGGGGCCAGGGAACTTGCCTCCCTCTGCGAGGGAGGTGGCCCGAAGGGCCGGAGGGAGAGAAGCTGCCGGGAAAATCCCTTTTCAGGGTTGACGGTGGTTCCTTTAAATCGCGCCGCTCGACGCGCCGATGGTGCCGTAGGACTGGTAGATGGGCACGATGACCGCGGCCACGACGCCGCCGACCACAAGACCCATAACAACGATCATGACGGGCTCCAGCAGCGTGACAAGGCGCTTGGTCGCCATCTCGGCCTCATAGTCGAGCGTCTCGCTGATGGTCGCCAGCAGGCTGTCCAGCTTGCCGGTCTCCTCGCCGACAGCGACGGAGGAGGAGAGCTTCACTTCAAAACCGTCGATGCCCGCAATCGCCTCCGACAGGCTGTGGCCTGCGCGGATGCTGTCCAGCGCGTCACCGAACTGGCTCTCGATCCAGCGGTTGCCGATGGCGTCGCGTGCCGCGGCCAGTGTCGTGATGATGGGCACGCCGCTGCCGTACAGGTTGGACAGCGTGCTGGCAAAGCGCGCCGTGCAGATCTTGCGGTTCAGCACGCCGACCACCGGCGCGTGCAGGATGAAGCGGTCCCACTGGCGGCGGACCTTCGGCTGTGCCAGCAGGAGCTTGCCGCCAAAGACGATGAGCGCCGCCACGACGAGCAGCACCGGCCAGTTGGCACCGACAAAGTCGCTGACGTCAAACAGCAGCTGGGTCAGGAACGGCAGGGTCTCCATCTGGTCAAACATCGGTTTGAACTGCGGCAGAACAAAGGTCATCAAAATCGCAATAACGCCGACGAGCAGCACGGACAGAATAATGGGGTACATCATGCTGTTGCCGACCTGCTGGTTCATCTTGTGCTCACGCTCATAGTAGGTCGCCATGCGGGTGCAGGCGTGGTCGATGCTGCCGGTGCCCTCGGCGCTGCGGATCATGGCCAGCAGCAGGGTGGGGAACGCGGGTGCGCAGGACTCCATCGCATCGGACAGCGGCACGCCCTTGCGCAGCTCGCTCAGGATGGCCTCGTACAGGGCCTTCTGGCGGGCGTCGATGGTGCGCTCGTCCGCCATGATGCGGAACGCACGCACCAGCGGTACACCGGCGGTCAGCAGGGTGCCCAGGTTGCGGCAGAAATCCGCCAGCACGGCGGTTTTCAGCGGGCGGAACGTCGCGTGGGCCTTCTGGGCCTCCTGCGCATCGGTCATGTACAGGCCGTCATTGCGCAGCTTGGCGTAGAGCGCCTCCTCGCTGGGGGCCTCAAGCAGTCCGCGGACGGTCTTGCCCTTCTCATTGGTGGCAGTATAACGAAAACGTGGCATGAGGGAGATTCCTCCGAAAGAAATAGATGAAAGGCTGATTCCCTTGGCCCTCGCAGAGGGAGGCAAGGAGTATCACAAAAACGCGCAGTACCATTCCAAAACGGGCCCGCCAAACAGCATCGCGATCACGATGCCCGCACACAGAAACGGGCCGAAGGCGAAGTGGTCCTTCTTCCCTGCCTTTTTGGCGGCCAGCAGGTATATGCCGTACATACCGCCAAAAACAATGCCGAAAAACATCGCCAGCAGCGTATTCTGCCAGCCCAGGAACAGCCCGGCGGCTGCCATCAGCTTGATGTCGCCGCCGCCGAACGCGCCGTCGATGACAAGGCAGAGCAGAAACATCGGCACACTGACGCAGAGCGCACCGATGATGTGCGGCAGCCAGTCGGCAGGGGAGAGCAGCACGCTCACCGCGCCACAGACCGCCAGCGCCAGATTCAGCCGGTCCGGGATGGTCTGCGTCTCGGCATCAATGAGTGAAACGCTCAGCAAGATCCCGCAGACCGCCAGCGCCAGCAGCGCGGCCCAGCTCATGCCGAACAGCCCGCCCGGCAGGGCGTAGGCGGCGCCGTACCGCCAAGTGCAGCCCAGCGCCAGCACGCCGCCCAAAAGCTCCACCAGCAGGTACCGCGCCGGAATGTGCGCACCACAGTGGCGGCACCGTCCGCGCAAGAATAACCAGCTGAACACAGGCACTAAGTCCGGCGCACCCAGCGTGTGGCCGCACTGCGGGCATACGCTGCGGCCCTTCAGCGGGTCCATGCCCCGCGGCAGCCGCCACGCGACGACGTTCATAAAGCTGAACAGCGCCGCGCCCAGCAGAAAACGAATGAGTCCCAGCAGAACCTCAAGCAGCAGCATGGCCCACCCCCGCACCGTATTGCAGCCGGTCCTCCGCGCGGAAAACGCGGTAACCGCGGTCGGCATCATAGATGGCGTACATGCCGTTCTCCTGATACAGGAGCCGCTGCACGGTGTAGCCGTTCGGGTCGATCTGCAAAAGCGTCACTGTGCCGGGCAGTGAGCCCAGCGTGCGGATTTCCTCAGCGATGCCGTCCGCAAAGCCGTCCGCGCTTGTCTGGTCGGCGAATGTCTGCCCGGCGGAGTAGCACTGGGCAGACACGGCACTGGCCGCCAGCCGCGCAGCCTTGACCTGAGCCAGGGCCTCCCGCGCACGGGCCTGATAGCGCAGCTCCGCCGCGCCGGTCACAATAGTATACAGGACAGCGCCCAGCGCCAGCAGTACGGCGAGCTTTTCCGCAAACGCAGCTTTGGCCCAGCGTTCCCCGGTATGGCGCAGCCATGCGCCCAGTCGTGCTGCCAGCATTGTTACACATCCTCTACCATATAATAACACGCTATTTAGTATAGCGTGCCGGGCCTGTATTTGCAAGGAATTTCGCGAAAAAAACTCTGCTTTTTGTTCAAAGATAACGGAAATTATGGCGAAATCGTGCACAACCTGCCGCTGACCCACTATATTTGGTGTAAATTTGCTGAAATCTCGCGGGATTTGTTGCGAAAACGTCACATTCCGAGTATAATGACAATATATATAATCTGGTATTGTGTCTAATTGTAACCTTTCACCGGAGAAACGACGGGAGCATCTATGGTGCAGTACAATAAAAATATAAAAAACAATAAGAAAGGCTTTACGCTGGTGGAGCTGATGGTCGTTCTGGCTATCACGGCCATTCTGGCGGCGCTGGTCGGCGGCGGGCTGATCGCCTACACGCGGCTGGCCCGGTTTGAAAAGAACGAGGCCAACGCCCGCACGCTGTTCCAGACGGCGCAGATCTCCCTGACCCGGATGGAGACGGCGGGGGAGCTGGATGCGTTCCGCCGGCAGGTCATGGAGGAGGGCGACACGGGCGACCACTTCCAGAACGACGTCACCGTGACCGACGCGGACGGCAAAACCCTTGTGAGCCGCACCAAGACCGAACTGAACCAGAACGTGGCCGCGCTCTACTATGACCGCACGGGCGCTGCCGCGGGCAACCATAACGCGCTGGTCAAGGAGCTGCTGGGCGATTACATCTACGACGCCTCGCTGCTGAATGCCTCGATCTGCGTCGAGATCGACATGCAGAGCGGGCAGGTCTATTCGGTCTTTTACGATACCAAATCCGATAAGCTCCGCTTCAATCAGGACGGTGCTACGAATATTTATGACCGCAGCTATGACCACCGCCGCAATGACACCCTTGTCGGCTACTACTCTGCCGAGGACCGCGTCAACGTTGTGCAGCTGGTGCAGACGAAGCTGAAGGTCAAGAATCCCCGCCTGACGAACGGCGAGACGCTGACTCTGAGCTGGAGCGGCAACTCCAGCCTCGGCGATCTGGACACCTCCTACACAGCCACGGCCTACGCCGCCGGGGACACCGGCGACAATCGGAAGCCGCTGTTTACCATCACGATCAAGCGCGACACCGCGGGTGCGGCGGATGATAACAAGCAGGTCATCACAGAGATGCCTGTTGTTATCTACCAATACAACGACGAAGGCCAGCAGACCGGCACCGAGGAGAAGAAACTCTACTTCCCGCTAAGCTACAACAAGGGCAGCTTTGTGCTGACGCTGGACGCCATGGCGGACGCGGCGCTGCTGCGCGCGTGTGAGAACGACGCTGACGTTGCCGCCACGAGCCTGTACAGCATCACCCGCCTGCTGAACGACCCGAAGGACATCTACATTGCCATGCGCGCCGAGCCGCGGGAGAACTACAGCGACACCTATACAGCCAGCAAAGAGGAAACGACGAACGAGGAAAACACCCTGCTGGCCAAGGGCGGCACGGCGAAAGAGGCCGACCTGAAATATTTCCGCCATCTGTACAACCTGCGCTGGTCCGCGGATTGGAAGAATGCCGGCGAGGGCACCTACATGCTGACCCCCCAGGCCAGCAACAGCACCGGCCTGAACTGGACGGGCGGCGGCGTCACGGTCTACTGCGCGTCGGGTGGGCAGTACCCGGCAGCCAAGGTGCCGTCCCTCAATGACCCTGTCGCCTGGCCGACGATCCCGGAACTGGGCGAAAAAATCGAACTTACGAGCATAACAACGGGTCTTACAACCCAAACGACCCGTGTGCCCATCCTCAATCTGCAATTGAGCAGCAAGTCCGTTGCAAAAACCGGCAAGGCAGAGAAGGACGTGCTGGCCGACCACTATGTCGGCCTTATCGGCGAGAACAAGGGCAAAATTTCTTACATCACACTGCGCGACCCGGACATTCAGGTCAACGTCAAGACCGAGACCGTCGCCGCCGATACGCTGCCGAAGGCAGACCAGCTCAAGCTGACCGCGACCAAATTCGTCACGGCGCTGGCGGAGGACGACGAGAACTGGCGCGATGTGCGCGCCGTCGGCGCACTCTGCGGCGTCAACACCGGCACGCTGGAAAACTGCGCCCTGACCCGCGGCACGAACTCCTCGACGAGTGCGCTGGTGGCCGCGGCGCTGGCGTTTGATAACACTACCACCGCAATGCAGCGCAAAGCGCAGACGCTGGACGCTGGCAGCAAAAGCTATACCTATTATACAGACGAGCCGCGCGGCATTGGCGGTCTCGTCGGCGTTGCCATACCCAAAACAACGGATTCCGTCATGCAGGACCTGACCGTTGCGTCGGACGTGGCGGTAGCGGGTCTGCTTGTGGACAAGGACACGCAATCCGTTGCAGAGACCACAGCGGCAGACCAGCAGGCCGAGAAGGCCCGCTACGCTGCCGCGGCAGCCGAGCCGAATGACAAGAACTCCCTCTGGCGCAGCGTCGGCGTGGGCGGCGTGTTCGGCACGGTGGACGCTACCCAGATGACAACGAACGACGATACGAACATCGTCAACAACGGCTTTGTGACCGGCAACGGCTTTACGGGCGGCATCGTCGGCAACCTGTTTACGACGGACACCAGCGTGTCCCAGAGCCTGACGGGCCTGAGGAACAACGGCACGGTCAGCGCGGGCGCCAACTATAAGGGCGATACCGAGGGCGATGCGCACAGCCTGGTGCTGGGGCAGTTCTTCGGCGGCATTGCGGGCTACGGCAGGGGCGTGACCCTGCAAGGCTGCGAAAGCGTGACCCGCAGCGACCTGACCGAGACCCAGCTCAAGGAGCAGGTCGAGGCGGGCTTCGACAAAAAAACCGGCACATTGACCGACGCCAGCCCTCTCAAAGGTGATTTCGTCGGCGGCCTTGTCGGCTACGGCAAGGATATTACGCTGGAGGACTGCAAGACCGGCAAGGGCTACGTGCTCGGCAGCCGGTTTGTGGGCGGTCTGGCCGGTGGCTTTACCGGCAGCGGCGTACAACAGAACGATAAGAACAGCAGTGACGTCTTTGGCAACCGCTACGTCGGCGGCATCGTGTCGGTCAACGGCGGCAACAGCAAAATCAGCGGCATGACCAATACGGGTCTGGTCGCGGCCTTTGGAAAGAACGCGGCCTACGTCGGCGGCATCGTCGGCGTCAATGATGCCGACTGGGGCGGCAGCCAAGACCCGAAAGCCACAGCCACCGTGCAGAACTGCGCCAACCGTATGTCCGGCGACAACGCCACCGACACCCGCCGCATCAACCTGTTAAAAGAGCTGAGCAGATCCGCGGGCAGCTCCGCGGGCGGCTACGCCGACTACGTCGGCGGCATCGCGGGCTGCAACGGCAAAAACGGCGTTGTGACGTGGGATACAAGCACCCCGACGCTGGGTGCCATCCTGTACGGCAACAACTACGTGGGCGGCGTGGTCGGTTATAACGATGAAAAGGCGACGATCTCCAACACCTCCGGCCAGGACCTGACCATCAGCGGCCAGATCGTGGCGGCGGGCAAGGCTGTCGGCGGCATGATCGGCCTGAACTGCGCGCCGGAACTGCCCTCCGCCACTGTGAAGGTCAGCCGCGTGGCAGGTCAGCAGCTTGTCGGCGGCGTCATCGGCGCCAACCTGCCGGTGGGCCGCTTCACCGTGGCGGACGGCGGCGCGTTTAAAACAAATGTGGCCTCGGGCCGCGTCGAGGCCGACGCCGTCGCGGGCGGCATCATCGGCTACAACCGTCTGCTGGCGGACAAGCCCGCGGACGTCACGCTGGAGGCGCTGCTGCCGACGATTGACCAGAAGACCGGCGTGCTGACCGACAGCCCCGCCGTGAAAACGGCGGACGGCACAATCATCCTGACTGGTTTCTGGAACAAGCTCAACCTGCAGGCCGACATCTACGTCGGCGGCATCGTCGGCGCAAACGACGCCGATACGAAGCTGACGATTCAAAATGCAACCAACGGTGCAACGCAGAACGCCCTGTCCGTCGGCGGCCTGAACCCGTCCAACAACGGCGCGTTTAAAGGCGGCGTATCGCTGAACGCGCTGGCCGATGGCCGCTATGACTTTGGCACCGCGCGCGGCGCACTGGCGGGCGGTATCATCGGCTATGCCACACCCAACACGAAGCTGGAAAACTGCATAAACTACGGCACAGTGGCTCACAAGTGCGCCGCGGGCGGCTTTGCGGGCTGGAACGAGGGCACGATCACCGGCGGCAGCATGGAGGCGTCCCTCGGCAACCGTGAAACCGGGTATACCTATCTGGGCGGCGTTGCGGGCGTCAACGGCGGTCGTATTCAGTCTGCCTACCCGGCGCAGGACTGCGCCGTGCGCGGTGACAGCTATGTCGGCGGCATTGCGGGCGTCAACCTGGGCGGTGACGCTGCGGCAAGCACCCGCAAGGGCCTCATCATTTGCACAGAGAACAACAGTACTGGCACGGTGGAGGCCAACCAATATGCGGGCGGCGTGGCCGGTGCCAACGTCGGCAATATCTCGCTGTCCGGCCAGCTGCAAAGCAGTGTCACCGCCGCCGACTATGCGGGCGGTGTGGCCGGTATCAATACGACGTATAACGCCTATAAGGGCCGCATTTACGGCGCTGAAAACACCAACGGCACGGTCCTGGGCAGCGTCAATGCCGCCAAATACGCGGGTGGCGTGGCCGGTACGAACAGCGCCGAAATCACCCGTGTGGAGAACCACGCCTCGGTGCGCGCCAGCACACAATATGCGGGCGGTATTGCGGGCGTGAACGACGCGGGCGGCAAAATCAGCGCCTGCGTCCATGCCCAGAATCAGGTCTACGCCACCAACGGCGAGGCGGGCGGCATCGCGGGCAATAATAATAAAGACGCGCTGATTGAGAATGTGCAGGTCCGCGCCGCCGTCACCGCGGCCAACGGCACGGCGGGCGGCGTCACGGCCACGAACTTCGGCATCATCGGTCAGGAGACCGGGCTGGAAAACAACAGCAGCGTAAGCAACTGCACGATCACCGGCACGTCGGAGAGCATCGGCGCTGTTGCGGCGTACAACCGCGCGGGCGCGACAATGCGCAATGTGAAGCTGGCGGAGAACGCCAACGTGCGGTTCAGCACCCCGGCGGTCACCATCGGCGGTCTTGCGGGCATGAACGAGGGCACCGTCACCGGCTGTCAGGTCGAAAACGGCGCGCTGACGCTGAACAACGGCCTGCGCGCGGGCACCAACACCGTCACGCTGGGCGGCGCGGTGGGCCGCACCACGAAGGACGGCAAGGTCAGCAGCACCAACGTTCGGCTGGACCTTACACAAAATCTTGATAAATATACAAATTTGGGCGGCGTCGCAGGCCAGAACGACGGTACCCTGAAGCAGTGTACCTATTCCGGCACGATGGGCGGCAACGCGGACACGGACGGCCTTGTCTCCGTCGGTGCACGCAGCACCGGCAGCACGGTGGGCGGCATTGCCGGTCTGAACAACAGCACAATCACCGGCTGTGAGGTCAAATACATCAAACTGCAGGTCAGCGGTATCAGCAACATCACCACGACCCAGACCGCAGACGAAAAGCTCGCCAGTGCCAGCCATGTGGGCGGCATTGCGGGCCGCAACAATGCCGAAATCGTCAACAGCTATGTCGCCACCGAGCGCAGCGGCGGCGCGGGCAGCATCATCACGGCGCGTTACGGCTTTGTGGGCGGCGTCGCGGGCTCCAACAACGGCACTATCACGGGCAGCGGCAGCAAAAAAGCGCTGGTCAGCGACGGAGAAGCAACACCCGCCCTTGTTACACAGGTTGATAATTGGCTGGATGCGGCAGATGCCAATGCCGGCATCAACAGCATGGCGGCAGAGCTGACCACAGGCAAGACCTACGCGGGCCTCAAGGGCGTTGACACTGTGACGGGCTATGGCTACACGAACGTTTACAGCGACACAGGCCTTGCCGCCAATGATCTGCTTGTCGCCCTGCGCGGCAGCAACAACAGCGAGACCGTCCGTGCCGCCGGTTATCTGGGCGGTCTGGCAGGCTTTAACTCTCTCCACGGTACAATCGATACTTCCGCCACCGGCCAGTGGTTTGTCTATTCTGACAATGCGACAACGGCATCCACCGTCGGCGGTATTGTCGGCCAGAACGAATCCAACATCACAGACAAAAGCGTGCTGGACACTGTGGTAAACTGTGCCGCCGTGCGCCGGTTTACGCACGTGAAGAACGAGGATGATACAGACGATGACAACATTTACAAGGACGGCAGCCGTGTAGTTGTCCATGTGGGCGGTGTCATTGGCCAGCAGCAGAACCGCAGCGATGACCGGTGGTCTGTCAGCAAGGTAGTCAACTGCGGCAGTGTGTTCAACAGCCGCTCGGCCAATGTGGGCGGCGTGATCGCCTATTGGCTGGACTACGGCGGAACCGTGCAGAAATGCTTCAATTTTGGCAAAATCACAACAAACACGAACGACAAAAACAGCGGTTACGGTGCAGTCGGCGGTATTGTCGGCTTTATTGACCAGCCTATTTCCGGCGGCACCACAAATGTGCTTTCCTGCCGTAACTACGGTCAGATTTGGTATAAATCAAACGGCGCAAATGACTGCGCGGGCATTATCGGTAAAATCGAGATGAAGAAGCCCACCGATATTATGACGCTGAACATCATCGACTGCGTCAATAGCGGCGCAATCAAGGCAGCGTCGCAGGCAGTCGGCATTCTGGCATGGATCGGCCCGTACAACAAGGGGAACATTGATAATGTTACGGTAAATATTGACCGCTGCCGAAACCTTAATACAGACTTTACGTGTGGCGGAGTGTATGACAGGAGAGTCGGCATTGTCGGCAGCCGCGGTAATGGCTCTGGGTCGCAAGAAGCAACCAATGTCACAAACTGCTTTGCCACGGTTGGTACAGGTTGGTATCCTATTGCCTATTTGCGCCAGAGTTACGAGAATGTCACCGGCCACGGCAACTATTATATTGAAGATTCCGAAAGTGCAGGCAAGAGCTTCTTTAAGAAAGATTCCCGTAAACTGACCACAGTAAAATCGAACAGTACAACAGGTAACTGGGAGAAAGCGGATGAGCAAGGAAGTGACAAGGCCTACAACGAGACAGATTGGAACTCGTCCTCGGGAAAAGTAAAAGCACACCGTTTGTACATAGGCTATAACGTCGATGACAAAACCTATCCTTATATTGCGTTCCTGCCCACTTTGGCAGACGATGAGAACGGTGCAGCGTACAGTCTGTGGTGGATTAGCGGTCTTACATCTGCGGGCCCGTCTGCCAAACCAAACTCTGCCTATATCAAGAACGACGGTAACAAAGCCTACATTTTCGATGACACCGGCGCGGGCGATGATACCAATCCCGGCAAACAGAGAGCGACTGTGATGCTGCAATTCGGCGAAGCCGCGAACAGTACGAAATCGGACGTTGATATTACCGACATCACCGACGAGGTCATCCAGAACTACTATAAGTACGTGCTGGACAGCACCAAGCCAGCCAAGCCGGGAAAAATCCACGTCAAGGCCAGCCAGGTGCAGGACGCGGACAACAACGTCTATGGCCGTTATGAAGTGACGTGGGCCGAGCCGAGCGACAGCGACAAGAATGCCAGCCCCGCCGCTTACTACCGTGTTGAAATTCTGCCCTGCGATGCTGCGGGTAAAGTCGCATCGGATGCAGTTCCCTATCTGAAGGCGGACGTCTACCAGCGCAGCTATACCTTTGTGGCTGATAAAGCGTGGGCGGGTAACTTCGTCGTGCGTGTAACGCCCTACAACACCAACGACGACCCGACGCAGGTAGACAACTCCCGGACCAGCGCCGTGCAGACCTTTATGCACGCCCTGCCTACACCGGAGATTGAGTTCCGGCTGGTCAAACGCGAGAACGGCGGCTTTGACTGGAATCAGTGCCAGACGCCGGATGAAAAATCGAGAGAATTCAAGTATGAGGTTGTCGCGGTGCTGAAAAACTACACCGAATACCCGACAGATGAGGCTTGGACCGTCAAGCTGACCGATGGGAAGCATACTTATTATTTCAGCAGACAGGATGGCAAGCAGTACATCCGCCTGACCCAAAATTTGGAACGCACTTTGACGCTTACGGCGCTGGCAACCCCGGACAACAGCAGCAGTACAAAGTATCTGCGCTCGGCCCAGTACAAGTCAGAGACCTATCTCCCGTCCCAGTGGCGAGACCACAACGGTGACTCCGGCAAGGACGAGGACGGTCTGCCGCTGGGCAAGCTGAACAAGGACGGCGACACGGAGTTTGTGACCTACACCGGCCAGACAGCGGAGAGCTTTGAAGCAACCGTGAAGTTCAGCTTTACCCCGGGGGTCAAGAGCGACAGCAGCGAGCACGGCAGCCCGACCTACCGCGTCATGCTGCTGGCAAAATATCTGGGCAATGACGAAGTCAACGGCGTATCTTTGAACGGCCAGTACATCACGCTGGCCGCGCGGGAAAGCATTGTGACGGAGTCTCCCGTCACCTTCAACCTGAACAGCCTGCCGTCGGATGCCATGACGAACTACACCGACTTCCTCGTTGTCGCGGTGCCCGTCACCAGCGGCAAGGGCGACATGAAGTATCGCTGGGATGCCACGGAGGAGGAAGTGTCCACAGCCATCGCCAGCCATGCGAACGAGACAAACGACACCGGCAAAGAAATCTGGTGGAAGAACGGCTATGAGATCGTCCGCACGGGCGAGCACAGCTATACCTATGCCCATCTGACGCCGCTCTGCTTCTCCGACGTGAACCGCACCGATGACCCGAGTTGGGCTACACAGGCCACGGTAACGACCCCGCAGATCATCTTCAAGCAGCTGAACCTGAATGTCCTAAAAGCCCCGACGCTGGCCGAAACCATTGGGGACGGCGTAGTGGATAACAACAATCAGCTGACCTACACGTTCAAATGGACACAGGACGACATGAAGGCCGCGGACGCAGCCCCCGACTACCAGATCAAGCTCTACGGCTTACTGACGAACGCGGACGGCAAGGTGACCGGTCAGGAGCAAATTGCGCTGAAGGACGGCGTCACCCTGACGCCGACACAAAATGGCAACAGCTTTACCCTGCCTGTCAACGTGGATACCATGCTGGCCAACGGCAGCGACAGCTGGCGCTATGACAAGGTCCGGCTCGAGGTCACCCGTGTGGCGGCAGCCGGCACCGATGAAATCGGCGCGTCCGCTGTGGCGGATTACAGCGTTAAGCAGCGCCTGCCCGGCATCAGCGCGCCGAGCTCCATCACCCGCGTCAACGGCGAGACCGACAACGCGGATGCCCTGCTCTACACGGTCAGATGGTCGCCGTCCGACGACGCGCGCATTGACCACTATGAACTGTGCGTCGTCGATGACGGCGGCAAACCTGTGCTGACGCTGCCCACCACGGGCAACGTCGGCAGCCTGACGCTGGATCTGGAGCAGTATCAGGGCAAGACATTGCGCTTCCGCGTTGTTGCCCGCCGCAAGACTGGTAGCAATTGCTTTGACGGCCCGGACGGCGCATTGAGCCAGTCCGAGACCATCGTCCGCCGCGCCGATGCGCCTGTGGTTGAAAACGTCGCTTTTGACAACAACAGCCCGAATCAGGAGAAGTTCCTGAACGACCTCAAGCTCAACATGACGCTGAACGCAGCCGCACAGGGCAATGTCTACTTTACCGGCTATATCTTCAGCGATGCGGACAAGTATACAGAAATTGCCAATCTGGCCAAGGCTTGGCAGGACGAAGGCACCGGACAGGCCAAGTACACGGCCCAGCAGGAGTTGACCAAAAAACTGGACGAGATGCTGAACAATGGCGACGCCGAGCTGGTCATCCCGAAGGACAGCCGCACGGTGGGCGGGAGCGCCAGCGCCGACGGCACCACCGCCAGCTATACCTTTGTGCCCGACGGCAACGGCTTTACGCTGACGCCCGACCATGCAAAACAATACCTGCTGCCCGCGGTGCGTGTTATGCCCACCGACGGCACGACAGCGTCGAACTGGTTCTATATCCTGCAGCAGGATACCGAAGCGGCACAGCTGCCGGCCATCACGCTGGACGCCCCCGTGGACGCTGCCGAACCGGAACGCGCGCTTGGCAATGCCGTTTACAAGCAGGAAGTCAACCTGTACAACGACCCCGAGTGTAAGACCAATCGCGGTACGACTCCGCTGGAGCTGCGCCGCTTTACGGTGGAGTGGACCGCGGTGAACAAGTACACCCAGACCGACGGCACGGTGCGCAACCTGACAGACAGCTACAGCTTTACGGTCACGCCGCTGGACAAGGACAAAAAGCCCTACATCATTACGGTGACGACCTACGACAGGGACGTGACGGACATAGACGGCAATGTCACGCATAAGCGCGGGGAAATCAAGACCGTTACCAAGACGATTGGTGATAAAAAAACCAACATCGACCCGACCAACGACGTAAATGAGGCTGGCGAAGTCACCCGCATCTGGTACGACCTGAGCGTTGAGCCTGTGTACGACAAAGATAACAATCTGACCGGCTGGGAATCGCAACCCTATGACGTCACCGGCACGGTGGAAAAGGACGGCGGTACGCTGTACTACAAGGCACAGACGGTTCCCATGCTGGAGCTGGTGCAGGAGGACGGCGCCGAGCCTGTTTACCGCATCACCCTGCCCGAGCTGCAGGAAAAGGTGCAGGACGACTCGCTCGCTCTGCAAAAGTTCACCGCAAGTGTGATGCTGCAGACGCTGGCGCATTCGGATAACAACGGTAAGACCGTTGCGTCCGGTTCGGTCAAGGTCCCCGTCAACGAGACGAACACCGCCGATGCGGCGGAGGATGCCCAGAGTATGGACTCCACGGAGAGCGTCGCGCCCGCCGAGACCGCAGAAAGCACGGCGGCGGAAAGCGCCCCCGCAAGCGTGCCCCCGGTCCTGATGCGGGCCCGTGCGGCACTGCCCATGGCGACCCCGGAGACCGCCGCTGCCCCGGATGAGACGGATGCGGCGAAAACCGCGCCCCCGAAACGGACGGAAACAAGCGACGCATCGTAATTTTATTTCAGGAAAGAAGGTGGCATTATGCACCGCAGGGCACGCAGCATTCTGCGCGGGGAGCAGGGACTTTCGATGATACTGGTCCTCTGCATCGGCGCGCTGTTTGTGGCGCTGTCGGCAGCGCTGGTCTATGCGGCCTCCGTGCTGACGGCCAATGCCAACCGCCAGCTGCTGGAACAGGAAGCCTACCAGCTGGCAACCAGCTTTTCCGACGTGCTGGAAGGGGAGCTGAACAATAAGGACAGCAGCTTTGCCAAGTTCGTCAATGAGCAGTTCATGTTCTCCCAAAGCTACGGCAAGGACATCTATGATTTGGAATCCCAGCCCAAGGAGTTCGCCTGGAAACCGAAGGGCAGCCAGCCTGATGGCGGGGCCGAGGCCATCACGGTAACACTGCGCCGCCGCCCGGGCGACGGTGCCGACAAGCTGAACCAAACGGCGAACAGCACCAGTGCCACAGACCTGCGCAACCTGCTCGACACACTGGAGGGCGAAGACCGCAAGGGCATGGCAATCGTCGATTTACAGCTGGACATTACGGTGACAGTCACGAAAAACGGCGAGAGCTTTGCCTTCACGCGGACCTATGACCGCACAGTGAAGTACGACAGCGACGGAAGCCAGGCAAAAAGCAAAAAATTACCAAAGGTGTACTACACAATAAACGACGGTCCAACAAAGTATTACCGCATTAAAGCCCTGACGTTCTACGCCCCCGGCAGTGGTGACCTGACCATTACTGACGGCAACATTGCCAGCAACCGCCTGACGTTCCACTGCGACACCAGCCAGCAGCCCGATTCCATCACCTACACCCGCGGTGCCAAACAGAGCACCGGCACAACACAGGAGTGACCCGCTATGAAACATACTTTACAAAGTCAGCGCGGCGAGACCATTGTGGAAGTGCTTGTGTCGTTCCTGCTGCTGATGATTTTTACGTCGATGTTCGTCGTTTCGCTGCGGTACGCCCGCGCCATGTCCCAAAAGGCCGAGTCGCTGCGGGAGACAGCCTATGCCTTCTGTGCCGGGCTGTACCCGGCCAGGGACGTGGCCCCCGACTGGACGAAGGAGAAGGAGGGGCTGAAGTTCTCCTTTGGCGATTACGGTGAGTTTGTGGTGGATGGCGTTGAGCTGGACAGCGTGGAGACAAGCGCAGAAGTTACGGAAAACGGCCAAAAAACGACGGAACAGCACAAGTTTTACCGCTACAGCAAGAGCACGGCAGAAGGGACGACCAACCCATGAAGCAGCGTTTGAAAAACCAGAACGGCACAACGCTGGTGGAGCTGATCGTCTGCATGGTGCTGCTGTCGCTCTTTACGCTGGCGGCGGTTACGCTGATACAGCCCAGCGCACAGGCGTACATGGACATCCAGCAGCAGACGCGCGCGCAAAATCTGGCCGATGCGCTCATTGAGACGATCCGCGGCGAGGTGCTCGAGGCGAACGGCTATATCCGCTTCACCGACGGCGCGACGGACCTTAATAATTTGGACAGCGTTTTTGCGTCCAAGGACGACTACAGCGAGGGCACGGCATTGGAATTCAGCGTCTACCCCAACCACATTGAGCTGATCGACAAGGACTGTGTGCCGATGCTGACAAAGACAGACGGCACAGCACTGCTGACAGCGGATCAGGCCAATGCACTGAACGGCTACCTGCACATGCGCTTTTACCGCGATGAACTGAATAACGCCGGGCACTACGGCAACCCGCAGCACACAAAAGAGAACAAGGACGCGGATGGCAACGTGACGGACACACTGCCCTACGTTGCCTACGGCTACACAACGGCCTATCCCCGGGATGCCTATATGGGGCTGTTCATCAGCGAACTGCATTTCTACGCCCGCAGCTGGACGCAGGACGGCGACGAAACCAAGACCCCGCGCATTACGGCTATGACGGTGGTGCTGACTGTGGCCAAGCGGGACGCCAACGACCAGATCGTGCCGCTGTGCACCCAAAAAGCCATTGTGCAGTTGCCCGGTGAGCCGGTCATCCTGTATAAACCCGGCACCTGGGATGGCAAGGCATCGTCGGAGTCGTGAGCGGTGCCCTCCGGGACGATTTTTGAAAAGTATATTACAATCCCGGCGGATGTACTGGACAAATTCAAATGGACTTGTTATACTTTAAAACATGAATACCTGTGTGCCGGACAAAATGCAGGAACGTCATGGGCATCAGAGCAGAGAGGATGACTAGGATGGCAACAATTGAAATCAAAATGCTGGGCGGCTTTGAGATCCGTGTGAACGGCAAGCCCGTGCTGGCACAGCTGGCGCAGTCCCGCAAGGCAACGGCGCTGGTGCAGTATCTCGTTTTGCGGCGCGGGGAGCGCGTCTCCCACAAGGTACTGACCGATACCCTGTGGGCAGGGGAGCGGTCCACCAACCCGGACATGGCCCTGCGCGCCATCTTGCATCGCTTCCGCCTTATGATCGACGCGGAGGGTCTGGATGAGATGAAGGGCTGCATCGTGACCAGCCGCGGCTACTACCAGTGGAACCCCCATCTGGACTGCAGCGTGGATGTGTTTGAGGTCAACGACCTGTCGGAGCTGGCCCGCAAGGAGAGCGACGCCGAGAAGCGCAGCCGCATTTATGAACAGATCGTCAACCTGTATGACGGGCGCCTGCTGCCGCAGTCTGCGTCCGAGCCGTGGGTCGAAAGTGTCAGCGTGCGTCTGCACGGGCAGTACCGCACAGCCATTTTAAACCTGCTGGAGCTCTGCAAAAAATGGGGCGAGAGCACCCGCATCGTTACGCTGTGTACCCGCGCGCTGGAGCTGGACCCCTACGAGGAGCGTCTTTATCTGGAAAAGATTGTCGCGCTGGAGACGCTGGGCCGCCACGAGGAGGCGGAGGATCTGGCACGCCGCGGCAGCGCCATGGGCTGCCTGCATCATGCCATTGAGCCGGGCCGCGCAGGCTCTGCCTACCGCCAGATGCGCCAGGCAGACCGCAATATGGAGAGCGAGGTCTCCAAGCTGATCTCTGCTCTGCCGGATACCGAGGACACGGGGGCCTGTATCTGCGACTTTGAGACGTTCAAGGAAATTTACCGCGTACAGCGCGGCGTGCAGGTCCGCTACGGTCTGCAGGTATTCCTGGCGATCCTGACCGTGGCTCCCAGTCAGAACACCGATGCTGCCGAGACCGCTCTGATGGTGGAGCAGCTGGGCGATCTGATCCGCACGAATCTGCGCCAGTGCGATGTGGCCGCCCGCTACACCGATATGCAGTATGTTGTTATGCTGAGCGGCAGCACCGCCGAGAGCGGCACCGGCCCGCTGGAGCGCATCAAGGCCGCGTTCTACCGCATCCCTGCCCATGGGCGCTACCTGTTGAGCTATAGCCTCTATGTTCCCGAGGCCAAGGCCGACAGCGGGCGCGTCCGCCGCCGCAAAAAGACGGCGAAGAAGGAAAAATAAGTGAGCCGTTAAGCCGTACAGTAAAAGCTGTGCGGCTTTTTCATTACCCTGGCCCCCTCTGCGAGGGGGCTCCGCCCGCAGGCGGTGGGGGAGAGAACCTTGCGATAATCCGACATATTTTGGGCTATGGAAAGGTTCTCTCCCTCCGGCCCTGCGGGGCCACCTCCCTCGCAGAGGGAGGCAAGGGTCTGTTTTTTACACTTTCCACAATCTTTTGCCTAAAAATTTTTACAAAAAATCCGAAAAAACTGTTTAAATTTCCACAACAATGTGGTAAAGTAGTATCAAACAGGCGGGAGTGTTCAAAAATCACTGCGCCGCAATGAAATTCTACGCCGCAGGGCTGCCGGAAGCAGCCCCGGCGCGAAAAGAGGTTTGACGATCCATGGGCTACGCAAGCAAAGACATCCGCAACATTCTGGTGGCCGGCCACGCCGGCTGCGGCAAAACGACGCTGACCGAGGCACTGCTGTACATGAGCGGCGCTTCCGAGCGTATGGGCCGTGTCGAGGACGGTACCACCGCCAGCGACTTTGACCCCGAGGAGATCCGCCGCAAGGCATCGCTCAACTCGAGCGTTGTCCCCGTCGAGTACGAGGGCATCAAGTACAACCTGATCGACGCACCGGGTCTGTTTGATTTTGAGACCGGCGCTGCCGAGGGCATCATGGCCGCCGAGAGCGTGCTGATCTGTGTGTCCGGGCGTTCCGGCGTGACCGTCGGTGCCGAGAAGGCGTACCAGCTGGCGCTGAAAAACAATAAGGCGCGGATGATCTTTGTCACCAAGGCTGATTTGGAAAACGCCGACTACTTTAAGATCCTGGAGCAGATGAAGATCAAGTTCGGTCCCAGTGTCTGCCCCTGCGTCGTGCCCGTCCGTCTGGACGACGGCACCGTCGCCTACATCAACCTGTTCAGCCAGAAAGCCTTCAAATACGAAGGCGGCAAGCAGGTCCAGATCGACCTGCCCGACATCGGCCACCGCTTTGAGGGCCTGATCCAGGCCATGAGCGAGGCCATCGCCGAGACCGACGAGGCTTTGATGGAGAAGTTCTTCGAGGGTGAGGCTTTCACCACAGAGGAGATCGTCCAGGGCATGGCCTCCGGCGTGCGCAGCGGCCAGATCACGCCCGTGTTCTGCGGCTCCGCCGTCAACGCGCAGGCGCTGGATATGCTGCTCTACAACATGAACGTGCTGCTGCCCGGCGCGGACACCGCGTCCGCCGTGGGCGAGTCTGGCGGCGAGCCGGTGGAGATCACCGCCGACCCCGCCGCCCCGCTGTGCGCCTACGTCTTTAAGACTGTGGCCGACCCGTTTGTCGGCAAGCTGAGCTTTATTAAGGTGCTGTCCGGCAGGCTGACCGCGACGAGCAACGCCGTCAACGCCCGCACCGGCCAGCCGGAGCGCCTGGGCAAGACGCTGACCGTCTGCGGCAAAAAGCAGACCGACACGCCCGAAATCGCCGCCGGTGACATCGGCGCAGTTGCCAAGCTGGCCACCGCCAAGACCGGCGATACCCTGTGTGACCCCGCCCGCGTCGTGGCGCTGCCCGCACCTGTGTACCCCATCAGCAGCTACCGCATGGCCGTCAAGGTCGCCAAGAAGGGCGACGAGGGTAAGGTCGGCAGCGCGCTGGCCCGCCTGATCGAGGAGGACCCCGCCATCCGGTTCGTGGTCGACCCCGAGACGAAACAGCAGATCATCAGCGGTCTGGGCACCCAGCATCTGGAGGTCGCGCTGGCCAAGCTGAAGAATAAGTTCGGCGTCGAGATCACGCTCGAGAATCCGCGCGTGCCGTACCGTGAGTCCATCCGCAAGAGCTGCAAGGCGCAGGGTCGCCACAAGAAGCAGACCGGCGGCCACGGCCAGTTCGGCGACGTCTGGATCCAGTTCGAGCCCATCGAGGGCGAGGGCATCGAGTTTGCCGAGAACGTGTTCGGCGGCAGCGTGCCGAAGAACTTCTTCCCGGCAGTCGAGAAGGGCGTCCGTCAGGCCGCCGAGCACGGCGTGCTGGCCGGCTACCCGATGGTCGGCATGAAGGCCACGCTGCTGGACGGCAGCTACCACCCTGTTGATTCCAGCGAAATGGCGTTCATTATGGCCGCCAAACTCGCGTATAAGGCCGCCATCCCCGAGGCCGGCCCCGTCCTGCTTGAGCCCATCGGCGCATTGAAAGCCCACGTCCCCGCCGACAACACCGGCGATATTATGGGCGAGGTCACGAAGCGCCGCGGCCGCGTGCTGGGCATGAACCCCGATGACGACGGCCTGCAGGTCGTCGAGGCCGAGGTCCCCGTGGCCGAGATGCAGGACTTCACCACCTTCCTGCGCCAGCTGACCCAGGGCCGCGGCTACTTCACGTTCGAGTTCGTCCGGTATGAGACCCTGCCGCAGATGCTCGAGAACAAGGTCATCGAGCAGGCAAAGGCATTGGGCAACTTTGCGGATGAGGATTAAACGAGAGATGTTCTTTCTTTGCAAAGAAAGAACCAAAGAAATTCTAAACAAGTAAAATAAAAGCACCTGCTGACCGGTATGCGTGTGACCGGCCAGCAGGTGCTTTTTGGGTAAAATATGTAAAGCTTCTTTGCTTACTTTCTTCTCGAAGAAAGTAAGAGAAAAGGGAGCCTGCGGAAAGGTGCCAAAGCCCCTCAGGCCTCGCAATGCGAGGAGCCTTTTGCGGGCTCCGCCCGAGAAAAGCCTCCCCTCACAGGGGAGGTGGCCGAGCGCAGCGATGGCCGGAGGGGCT
>OLNQ01001199.1_pt1 | contig 25422 bp, 20 predicted proteins | sample 1672821 | NCBI WGS metagenome assembly OLNQ01 (sample SAMEA3136727, study PRJEB25190) | human gut metagenome | biome: human gut; feature: human-associated habitat; material: faeces | place: Austria | collected 2013 | reverse complement strand
TGAAACTTCGGAGGAAATGTTTCTCGCCTACGTGGAGAATGAAAAATAGCCACGTGGAGGTTTTAGATTTTCCACGTGGCTATCGTCAATAATATCGTTTGGCTAGCTTATCCCGCTGTGACTTCTGTCGGGGAGCCATCTTGGATCTGGAAGAGGCGGTAGGGGACTTGCTTCGAGGAGATGATCTCATCGAGGTACTTGCGGTTTGTGTCGGTGATAAAGATCTGCCCGAAAGTGTCCGTAGCGACGAGCTCGATGATGCGCTCTACACGGTCGCTGTCTAGCTTGTCAAAGATGTCATCGAGGAGCAGTAGGGGAGCGGTCTGATTGGTCAGATGCTGCTGTAGATAGCGGTACTCAGCTAGTTTGTAGGCGATGAGGTAAGTTTTGTTTTGCCCTTCGGAGCCTATCTTGCGCATGAGGTTCTCTCCGAGGAGCATCTCAAAGTCATCTCTGTGGCAACCAGTCGCTGTTAAGCCATACTCGTAGTCTCGCTGACGGCGGTCACGTAGTATGCGCAGCTGCTCCTGGGCGGTGCTAGCACTGCTGGCACTAAAGGATAGGGTAGCACGCTCTACACCCGCAGACAGATGCTGATAGATCTGATCGAAGGTGGGGACGAGCTCATCGACATAAGCTTGTCGCATCGTGGAGACTGTCAGGCCTGTCGTTACTAAGGTCTCCTCGAGGATATCCATCAGAGCAGGCTCGTGGATTTGGTTGCGCAGCATATTGTTGCGCTGGTCGAGGGCTCTGTTGTAGTTGATCAAGTTCGCTAGATAGGTCGCATCTTGCTGCGATAGTATACGATCTACGGATCGTCTGCGCTCGTCACTCCCTCCACGTATGAGTCTCTGGTCATGTGGTGAGATGATGACCAGTGGATAGCGTCCTATATGGTCGCTGTGACGCTTGTAGAGACGACCATTGCGAGAGAGCTGCTTGCTGCGCTCGGTAGAGATGCGTAGGCTGATCTTGTCCTCCTGACCATCGTCCCACAGGTACTCGCCCTGGATGATTGCCTCCTGCGCCCCCTGACGTATAGCATAGCGGTCGGTCGTGCCTAGATGGCCACGCACCACAGAGAGGTAGTGGATAGCGTCTAGGAGGTTGGTCTTGCCCATACCATTGCCACCAAAGAAGCAGTTGAGCTTGGGGGCAAAGTGACAGTTTGCCGTGGCTACATTCTTAAAGTTGATGACACTCAGCGAACTTAGTATCATAGTCTAGGCTCTATTCCTAACTGCTGCATAGGTACGAGTAGCTCTTCGTGCACTGTACGTAATCGAGTCGTGAGCTGCTCTGTAGCGTGACAGAGGGGCAGGCGCACCGCACAGGTCTCTATGAGCTGAATGGTGTGTAGCAGTCCCTTGATGCCCACGGGATTACCCTCCTTAAAGAGGAGCTGGTACATCTCCGTAAAGAGCGCATCGATCTCATCCGCCTGCTCTCGCTGCTCCGTAATGAGAGCTGAGACGAGCGCTTTGATCGCTTGCGGATAAGCGTTTGCCACGACAGAGACCACTCCGTCGCCTCCCGCCCGGATGATATCTTTCGTCAGGTGGTCATCGCCCGAGTAGACGAGCAGGTCAGGACGGCAGAGCTCACGAATCTGACCGATCCGCTCCACATGTCCCGAAGCCTCCTTGATACCGATGATCTTTGCTGAGTCTCGCTGCAACCGAGCCACCGTCTCAGGCTGTAAGTCGCAACCCGTACGCGAGGGGATATTGTATAGTATGATTGGCTTCTTGCTCGCCTCGGCAACAGCCATAAAGTGGAGGTATAGTCCCTCCTGCGTCGGCTTATTATAATAAGGTACCACCGAGAGGATGGCATCGACATTGTCATAGATTGGGTCGCTCATACGCTGGCAGAGGTCCTGTGTGTTATTGCTCCCGACACCGATCACCAGCGGGCAACGACCATCGATGGCTCGTCGCACCACATCGATCAGTAGCAACCTCTCAGGGTAAACGACCGTAGGCGACTCGCCCGTAGTACCGAGTAGCACTACAAAGTCGCACCCGCCTGAGACTACATGCTCTGTCAGCCGGCTCAGCGAAGCCGAGTCCACCTGCCCATTCTCTAGAAAAGGGGTTATCAACGCTACGCCAGCGCCTATCAGATGGCTATAAGGATGGTAAGTGTATTTGTCGTACATATATATAAGGTATAGCCCTTAGCAATTTGTCCAATTCATATCGAGCAGCTCCGCACGAGCCGCATTGTACTCAGCAATAAGATTTTCGAAGATCTGAGCCACCGACTGCACCTGCTCTATCTGCGCAGCTACCTGACCGATCTCTAGCTCGCCCTCCGCGAGGTCTCCCTCGAAGATACCGCGCTTCGCTCTGGCCCGCCCGAGCAGCTCTCGTAGCTCATCGGCAGAGGCGCCCCGAGCTTGCAGGGTGGCCACCTGCTGGTAAAAGTCATTCTTCAGCAAGCGTGTCGGTGCTAGCTCCTTGAGGGTCAATATCGTGTCTCCCTCGTCGCTCTTGACACACGCCTCCTTGAAGGCTGCATGCGCGCTACTCTCTTCACTCAGCGCAAAGAGCGTCCCGATCTGCACACCCTCGGCACCTAGACTCTGAGCAGCCAATATGGAGCGCCCCGAAGCTATGCCACCAGCTGCTACTAAGGGCAGATCAATAGCCTGAGCCACAGCTGGTATCAGCGCCAGCGTCGTCGTCTCCTCACGGCCGTTGTGACCACCCGCCTCAAAGCCCTCAGCGATCACCGCATCGACACCCGCCTCTTGGCACTTGACCGCAAACTTCGTACTGCTGACCACGTGCATCACCTTGACTCCATGCTTATGGAGTAGGGGAGTAAAGCGCTTGGGACTACCCGCCGAGGTAACCACGATAGGCACCTGCTCCTCAATGATAATCTGAATCAGCGTGTCAATATCAGGGTAAAGCAATGGTACATTGACTCCGAAAGGTCTATCCGTAGCTTCACGGCAACGAGCTATATGTTCGCGTAGCACCTCAGGGTACATCGAGCCAGCACCTAGGAGACCAAGTCCCCCCGCATTGCTTACAGCTGATGCTAGTCGCCAGCCACTACACCAAACCATCCCGCCAGCAATGATAGGATATTGTATGCCTAGAAGGTCGCAGAGTCTATTCTTCATATTGTCTTAATTGCAAATTCAAACTTCCTGCACAAAGCTACGCAAATCACGCCACATATCGTCTCCTTTGTTTCTAGAGAAGGCTTCGAAAGAGTGTCTGTTCTCCAGCTATTCAATAGCTTTACAAAAGCAACGCCACGCTTAGGAAGAATCACCTATTTCCTAAGCGTGGCGTCTAAATAGTATATATTGATAGGGAAGACTACAAGTCGGCTATATCATTGTGCTCCGCAAGAGGCGTAAGCGTTAGTGTAGAGGTGATAGGCTGCTTGGGTATATACTTCTCAGAATGATTGGCTGGCATCATCAAGAGCGGAGTGCCAAAGTCGGAGATGCTGTTGATCTCGATACGATAATCGTTGTTTCGAACAATGCCGTAGCGTCCATAACGCTCCTGACTGGGTGCATGCTGGACGGGTAAGTAATAGTAATTGTAACTCCTTAGGTAATAGCGCAGTCCCTTATAGTCAATAGGGTATAGCTCCCCTTGATACTTAGGACTTGAAATGAGCATACCATCACCCTGAGTAGCTACAAACTCTTCGCACACATCTTGCAAAGCTTTCGGATAACCTTCAGGTATCGTTACGAGAGGTTTAGGATTTCTCGTAGCTTTGTTGCGCTTGTAGATGTCTTTTAGATAAGCAATAAAGTCACGACCGCGATAGTAACTACCATTGAAGCTAACCCACCCCTCGTCAGACTTGAAGTCTCCAAGCGACTCTAAGCTAGTCGGATAAATCTTGTAACCAATGAGTACAGCAGGCAGGAAATAGTAACTATAGTGATCAGGATCAACCGTTGTCTCTGGAATGTAGTATACAAATTGGGTCAGATCACACTCATTGATTGTCTTAGGAACGAGCTTGAGAGACTCCATATTAAAGATGGTTTTGTCATCATTGACAACTCTGTAAGTAGCAAGAAGAGCCTTTTGGTTGTTCTTGTCACTGCTAGCAATCTCGTGATAACCTGGGGAGTAAGCGTATCGAGTAGCAAAGTTTGAACCATCACCAGGCTTTTCCATAACACTCTCAGTGCTTCCGATAAGTGGAGCTAGCTCACGCATCAAAAACGACACATTAGCTCGACATCCAACCTTAAACGTGCCTCCATTAGTTAAGTCAATAGACATATACTGAGGAACTTTCGGCTCTCCAAACAATCTTACACGAGCTAAGGTCCGTGTGAGCGTTACTGGGACTGAAGAAGCGCCTTTATCAAAGGCACTTTCATCAATCTGTACAGGCCCTTGATCGTTACTCCACACGACAGAAGTAACTTTGTTTTCCGACTTTGTGTATAAATCAGCAAGTTTATAGGCTGGCTCAAAGAGTTTTGTCCACAATAGTCCTTGACCAAGCGAACTTTGAATAGTTGGCGTACCATTAAGCACAGCAACTAGGTAATAGGAGGCTACTGGTAGCGACATAGATAGGGGAGCGTTAGTTGTTAGCTCTGCCTTACCAAAGGTGCGATGAGCCACCAAAGTCCGCTCCGCAGGCACCTCCTCGCTCGAAAAAAAGTATAGATCTAGTTTCTCTACTGCAGATATAGGATCATTTTCGCCAGACCTAAGATCTGCCCCTAAGTAGTTCAGCCGTATCGTTAGATTGCCTTCTGTAGCTGTGTGGTCGACAGCCTTGGGCGTTTTACGACAAGCCCCCAATAGTAGTATACTCGTACACAGCACTAACGGGATTAGTCTAGCCGTTGCAGAGTGGCGGCTGTTTCTTTTCCCGTTGGCTTTTGCTTTTCGCAAGATACTCATCTCCGTTTGACGATGAGACTTTTGCTTCAGATGCTTCAGACTAACGTTAGTCTTTGAGAGTAGTTCCATAGATGTATGAATTTTTTTGTATGAAAATCTACGCCATCACGATGCGAAGGTAAACAAAACAGACGAGACTACAAACTTCTAAACAATAAACACGCAAAAAAGTCTCATAGTACGCACAAAAATCTTGTTTCCAACAACTAAACATAAAACTCATTCTAAAGTTAGCAAGAATATAATAGAAGAGCCTAGATGAGAAATGAAACTTCGGAAGAATGTTAGGCTTTTTCGGAGTCGTTAGATTGATAAGGCTCCGATCAGCTCTTGGACATCAGAGATATGATTCTCTTCGAGATAGTTAGACAACTGATGGACAAGCTTAGAGGCTATGTCAGGCTCGACGAAGTTGTAGGTGCCAACTTGTACAGCTGTAGCGCCCGCCAATAGGAATTCGATTACATCTTCAATAGTAGCGATGCCTCCTAGTCCTATGACAGGGATCGACACCGCTTGCGCCACTTGCCACACCATACGAACGGCTATAGGCTTGACGGCAGGGCCACTCAGTCCTCCAGTGATTGTCGATAGCTTAGGTTTGCGCGTCTTAACATCAATAGCCATACCGAGGAGCGTATTGATGAGCGAAAGGCTATCTGCGCCAGCTTCTTCGGCAGCGCATGCGATCGCTGTAATATCGGTGACATTAGGCGAAAGCTTGACCATCAGATGCCCCTTGTAAGCCTTTCTCACCGCTGAAATCACCTCGTAGGCACTCTCGCAATTGACACCAAAAGACATCCCGCCCTCTTTTACATTCGGACAGCTGATATTTAGCTCGATGGCACGCACCTTCGGGTGGTCATTTAGTCGCTCAGCACAGGCGACATAATCTTCAATCGTAGAGCCACTTACATTGACTAGTATCTCTGTATTATAGTGACTTATCTCAGGTAGGATATGCTCTATCAAGTAGTCCACACCTTTGTTTTGTAGACCTACACAGTTGAGCATACCAGCCGTTGTTTCTGCCATACGAGGGTATGGATTCCCTTGTCGTGGATGCAGTGTAGTCCCTTTGACTATAAATCCACCTAGCTCATTGAGATCTTGAAATGGAGCAAACTCCAACCCATAACCGAAAGTACCAGAAGCTGTTAGAATGGGGTTCTTGAGCGTAATTCCCCCTCCTATATTGACAGATGTGCTTACCATAATAATTGATCAAAGTTAAATACAGGGCCATCCGTACAGACGCACGTATTCCCTTGGTTTGCAATATTCTCCACACAGCAAAGGCAAGCGCCCACACCACAAGCCATCAGATTCTCGAGCGAAGCTTGACCAGACACGTTGTGCTTCTTAGCCCAGCCGTGGATAGCTCGCATCATCGGACGAGGACCGCAAGTATAGACCATCGAGTAGTCTTCTTGCTCTAGCTCAGGAGCGGCCAAGACGGCTCCCCGAGTACCATACGACCCATCGTCAGTCGTATAACTATAAGAGCAACCAATCTCCTCAATCTCCTTGCGAAGTATCAGTAAAGAAGAGGTGCGAGCGCCTATGATCAAGTGGGGATGCACTCCTGACAATTGCTGCAAATGGTGCGCTAGCATAATGATGGGAGCCATACCGACCCCTCCAGCGATTAGGAGTGGACGCTTCCCAGCGATCGCTGGATCTGTCGCAAAGGGCGTGCCTAAAGGGCCAATTATATTGACTATGTCACCCGATTTTAGATCGCACATATAGTTACTTCCACGTCCCACACGCTGCACTAGGAGAGTCAGACAGAGCTCCTCGCTAGACCACTTATATATAGATATGGGGCGCCTCAAGAGTATACCTGCTGAGCGACAGTCTATTTGCACAAACTGTCCAGGTTTCACCCCTTGTAGCCACGATGCACTAGAGCTAGAGGTTATCTCCAGTCTTAAGTAAAGTAGGTGATAGCGTGGAGCTACCTGCTCATTGTCTATGACAACAGCATCAACGCTCGCAGGCTGTGATGATTTGATTCGATCCATATCCATTCATTTGTATGCGCATAGAAAACTATCGAGAGCCTCTCCCATAGGACTCCTAGCTTCTGCTGAGACAAAAGTACAGCTTTTTTGCCGTTTGCCCCATAGGCGAAAAAATCGGGACAAAGGGACAGAGGTAATTCACAAGCAAATATTCGATACGCTACAAATGCAAATAGACTACAAATGCAAGTCTAAAACAAACATCTCAAATGTAACGAAAAACACTTTGCACAAGTGATATGCCTCCTTTTTGTCTAGATGTAACTTCGTTGATTTAGTTGCAAAAAGAAGCGTTTCACGATATTATCACAGTTGTCAAATATCTCTTTAAGCGCTATGTATGAGAAGAATACAACGAATATAGTAAGTAGATATTCGTTATTGCATTGAGATATATAAGTATCTAATAGTCCAGCCCCTACCCTACTCTACTAGAAGTATTGCTAACTAACAAATACCCAATCAATAGATACCAATATGCGTAGCTGAAGTACAAGTAGAAAACTAGGTGCTTACTAAGCAATCCCTTATTTGAATCATATTTGGGCACCACTTCTCTTGTTATTTCAATTGTATTTACTACATTTGTACTGCGAAGAGGGGTTAACACAACTCAATCGTCTACAACTTTGCGCATCACAAATGTATTGTCAAGGAAGAAGACTATGCTAATAGAATCTGAGGGAATTATAGAGCGTGTCCGCTATATGATGGACTCTATGGAGCTAAACGCTACAGCTTTTGCTACCGAGGCAGGGATTACGCCGTCTGTTATTAGCCATATGCTCAACGGGCGCAATCGCCCCACCATAGAGACGCTCAATAACATCATAGCCGCCTATCCATCGTGGAGCTATGAGTGGTTGCTCTTTGGTACAGGGACACCTAAGCGTGAGGCGCAGAGCGTCTCACTACCCTTAGAGAGCAGTCTTTTCGGGAGTTATGATACCAATGCATCATCTTCACAGACGACGCACGTGCCCCCCTCTTCTGAGTCAACATTGCAAAGTGGGCAGACCTCCATACCATTTACTCCAGAGGAGGTAGAGCAGATACGTCAGATGTTACTTCAGCAGCGTACTGCAACCCGAGAGGTGAGTGAGATACGTATCTTCTACAGCGATGGAAGCTATGAGATATTCGTTCCTCAGAGCAGTGCGAAGTAGGGATTACACCTGATTGCTACCGCTAAGTTAATCGATGCTATCTCAAGCTTGCAGCCTAATCTCCACCTAGGCAAAAAATAGAACTCCCAACCTCAACTCCGTAAAATTTCACTAGTAACGAATGCTCCCTAAGTTCAAAAGCAAGCAAGTCGTTGCACATATTGACTGATTCGGGAACAGACGCACCAACAGTCTGCGTCCGACCCGTGCATCCCTATTGTGAGAGCTTCTAGTAAATGAAGACCGTGCAAAGGTAATCTAGACGACCTTTGGGATCGCACTCGAGTGTACTCAATATCCGTCTGTAGCCTGCAAGCGTCTTAATACTCCACAAAGAAGCGCTACACAACAACTACACCAAAGCTAAGAAAGGAGGTCAAGACTGCTATGAACAATAGCAACTCCATGACGACCGCCAGCACCTCAAGCACCTCTCCGCTATGGATAGGCGCATAGACCAGCTCTTCGACAAGGCACTCAAGAGGAGACTGTTGCAAAAGTCAACAGTCTCACAATCTTGCTTGCAAGATTGTCTAGACTTTGCAGAAAGGATGAAGCGCAAGGCGCTGAGGGTGAGGTCTGAAGGGAGCATACATCCGTATGTGACCGAAGCCGAATCCAGAAAGCAACACAGCGATTCGCCTTTATGCAACAGTCTCAAACGGCTGGCGAGTTACGGCATCTTCCTCGACAAGCCACTCGGAGACCAGCCCTTCAGCTTCTCCGACTATCCCGAGGTGCAGCGCATCATTGACGGCATCTTTGAGGAGTTCCGCAAGTCGGTCGAGGTCGTCATCACCAAGGGGCTAGAGTGGGAGGACAACCTCTCAGCCAGCAAGGCAACCGACATCGCCTCACGCTATGGAGTAGCAGTCGCACAGCAGAGGAGCCAAGCGGTCGCAGGCTTCGCCCAGCGTAAGGTCGGAGGGCTAGACCTATCCCAGCGAGTATGGAATATCTCCGACACCTTTCACAAGGAGGTCGAGACCGCTATGGACATCGCCCTCCGTGACGGGACCCCAGCCAACCGCTTAGCAACCGACCTCAAGCAGTACCTCAAGCACCCCGACAAGCTATTCAGACGAGTACGGGACGAACACGGACAGCTCCAGCTATCCAAGCGAGCCAAAGAGTTTCACCCAGGGGCTGGCGTCTACCGCAGTAGCTACAAAAACGCCCGCAGGCTAGCCGTCACAGAGACCAACATGGCGTACCACAAGGCGGACAACGAGCGGTGGCGACAGCTAGACTTCGTCCTCGGCTACGAGGTGCAGGTCTCGGGTACGAACCCCAACGTCTGTCCCCTTTGCGTGGAGCTAGCGGGCAAGTACCCCAAGGAGTTCGAGTTTGTCGGCTGGCACCCCCACTGCAGGTGTCACGCCGTGCCGATTATGGAGGACATCGACAGTTTCCAAGCCCGCCAAGAGCTAATAGCCAACGGCAAACAGCCACCAGCCCCCAAGGGACAAGTAACTGAGCCTCCCAAGAACTTCACCGACCACCTCGCAAACAACAGCGACCGCCTCCAGCGAGCCAGCAAACGAGGCACGCTCCCCTACTTCGTCCGTGACAACTACACGGTAGGCAAGGACGGCACCCTCACCCCGACATTCAACGCTCCGAAGAAGCCAAGCAAGCCAGCGATGCCGAGCATCTTAGAGCGAGCCAAAGCACGCCACGAAGCCCGTACGCCCGAGGAGGTCAAGGACATCAAGCGCAGGCTGATCCAGCGCAACGCAGACATCCGCCACGCCAACCGCACAGACGAGGAGGTCGCACGCATCAAGCAGGCGGTTATAGACCGCAGGGTCAATCGCAACTACGGCAAGCGCATACTCGCTACGATGGACGGCATCTCAGACGTAGACACAAGCCGTCTCCGTGATCTCCTCCAGCGAGGAGACCACGAAGCAATCCTGCAGGAGGCTCGCAGGCTACGAGACATCGGCAAGGAGATCACATCGCTCAAGCACCTAGACAACCCGCTACAAGTCGCTCGTAACTTCTCAATGGCAGATGCTAAGCTCGTGGACAAGGCGGTCGCAGACAAGCTCAAGACATTCAGCGGGCTATCCAATGAGCAGAAGCTCAAGAAGCTCAAGTTTGAGGCGGAGTGGGTCGAGAAGCACAAGAAGTACAGCACGTGGTCGGTAGCACGAGACGCATACAAGAAAGAGTACGCCAAGGTCGAGCAGACGATCTACTGGGACGACAAGAAGTCCGCACTATCCACGCTAAAGGGCTTCAAGACATCGAGCAAGCTGTACAAGGACGACCTCGGCAAGCTAACCAACGCAATAGCCAAGGGCGACAAGACGACAGCTGAGAGTGCCATAGCACGGCTGGAGAAGAGACGCTCAGACCTGCGGTTAAAAAGCCAAGAGAAAGTCAAGGTAGCGGTATCTGCAAGTGGTAAAGGCAGTAGCTCTTACGAGACACTGCCAGAACTAACCGAAAGGCTTGGAAAAGACCTTCCTCCAACACTGAAAAATCTCGAGAAGCTTATAGAGAAAGGTCTATCAGCTGGAGACTACTCAAGGTATTGGACAGAAGCTGAGATTGAAAAGGCTGAGAGGATAATCAAGGAAGTTATAGATAATGGTTGCTACGGCATGAATGTCCCTAGGTGTGACCGCAGTGGCAATGCGGATGTGATAGATAAGATCTTCTCCTCTTGGTTTAAGAATCAAATAGAGACTGGTACGGGAAATGGCTTAGTGGATGTAAATAGGAGAAAAAAAGCCAGCAGGGCTCTATTCGGTACGCCTCCGAGGATTAAAGCTATAGAATATGAGAAGTATGGTTTCCTTATGGATAAGGACATCATCGCTCAAGCGCACTCCGGCATCGCTGGACAATACTGGAACTATGGGGATGGAATACAAGTTCGCTTCAAGAAAGACAAAGTTATCGCTACATTTACGATGGAAGACAGCCTAGGTAGTGGTCTGCACCCATCTTTGTGTAGCGACCCGAAAATATCTTCATTTAATCCATATGCGAGCAAGTCTATAGTTGAAAGGGTGACAGACACCACTTCAGCCATAAAAGCAACCAAGGAGTTCGCCAGAGGATATATCGAATTGCAATATCACGGAGTGTTAACTCCCGAGTGTGTTGAGAGCGTATTTATACCACAAGACGTGCTCCGCAAACTCAATGCAGACACACTGCAACTGATAAAAAAGAGCGGAGCAATAGTGTATAGTGAAGATGCGTACGGAAATCTTATAACGCTCTAGTATTGATTGATTATGTCAAGATCATCGTATGGAAAGTGTTTCCCGTGCCAAAGATCCAAATAGAATATGATTGCCCTCTTGTCAATTGGAATTGAGCTGTCAACAAGAACCCCGAAACACTCCTCAGACGCTATTGCATCTTCCAATGAGTCTTTCAGTCTTTGGAAGAAACTCTTATCGTCAGATACATTGTCAGATAAAGACTTCTCTCCACTCCACCAAAGAGCGTCAATAGAGCCTCCGTCAAACGGACACTCCTCCTCGCCTTTGTAGTATCGGCACTGCTTAATCAATTCTTCTCTAGTCATAACTCAATACTTTGACACCAAAGGTACAAACTAACAACCAATAATACAACACTATGAACGACAACAACGCACCGCACTACACCGAGCTACCCATAGCACAGCTCGAGGAGAACAAAGGGCAGATTGACGGGCTACCAGCCAACCCCCGCAACATACAGCCCGACAAGCTAGCCAAGCTCAAGCGAAGTATACTGGACAATCCCGAGATGCTCCAGCTCCGTGGCATCCTCGTCTATCCGCACGGGGACAAGTACATCGTCATCGGAGGCAACATGCGCCTCCGTGCTATGGTCGAGCTGGGCATGACCTCCGCCCCCTGCGTCGTTATCCCCAGCCACGTCACAGCCGACAAGCTTCGAGCCTACACGATCCTCGACAACAGCTCTATGGGCGAGTGGGACTGGCAAGCACTCCAGCTCGAGTGGGATACCGCACAGCTCGACGACTGGGGCATTGACCTGCCCGACTTCACGGACGAGCAGGACGAGGACGCTATCGCCAGCGAGGACGACTACGAGATGCCAGAGGAGATCGAGGAGGTCGAGACAGACATCCAGCAGGGCGACCTCATCATCTTAGAGGGGCGAGGACTGACGCACCGCCTTATGTGTGGCGACAGCACGAGAAGCGACCACTTCGCCACGCTTATGGGAGGAGCCACAGCCGACCTCAAAGTGACAAAAATAACTCCCCGATAAACTTGCATATATCACAAGATTGTTATACCTTTGTATTGTCAAAGTAAAGCAAGTATGAAGTACAGCGAATTAGTAAGACAGATTAAAGCATTGGGCTGGTACAAGCTCAAGAGTGGCGGGTCGCACGATGCGTACGCCCACCCGACTATAAGAGGACGCATCACAATGCCAAGACACGGAGCTAAAGAAGTGCCAGTAGGTACAGAGAAAGCAATCCTAAAGCAAGCAAGGGGCGGTAAGTAGACCGCCCTGACACTCCTAGCAAAAACGAGACGATATGAATACAATAACTGCACACATCGAGGGGACAAAAAGCAAAGGCTTTGCTATCTATGCCAACGCCTTTGACTCCGTCATTGCGACCGATGGGAAGACAGTGGCTGAAGCGCAAGCAAACTTCCGAGAAGCCATTGAGACAACTGCTCTATCATACGAAGAGACGGGCGACAACGACATAGCACAGGCTCTCCGAGAGGCAGAGGTCGAGTACATCTATGACGTGTCGGCACTCTTCTCCCTATTCAAAGACATAAACGCATCCCAGTTTATCAAGCGCACCAGCATCTCCAACGAGACCTTACGACAGTGGCGAGCGGGGCAAAAAGTTCCCAAGCACCGCCTGCAAGAGGTCGAGAGTGCCATACACCAGCTAGCAGAAGAGCTCAGAGCCGTACGACTACGATAAGGTCGATGCTTGCTTTACTTTGACAGGTCGCAAGCCGACTGTAAGCCCTCACAGCGTGATACGCCGTGGGGGCTTTTTCATATCCACACTTCACGCACGTGACAAAGGATAGCCTCTGGCTGTTGGCGACTGTCAGGCTAATAGGCAATATCCCCGTAGGAAATCGCAGATCCCCACGTGGGCGTGCAAAATTCTCCACGTGGGCGAGAAACAAAACTTCGGAGGAATGAAATGAAACTTCGGAGGAAATGATTCGCCTCCACGTGGAGAATAATAAATAGCTCTGTGGAGAATTCGAATTGCTTACGTGGATATAGGGGATTGGCTGTTAGCCATTAGCTAGTCAGTCACCAAGAGCTAAGAGCTAACAGCCAACGAAGGTGGGCAGTTGTGTGCTTTTTCGTACATTTGTAAGCGATTGCGGTCGGGCTATGTGGAGCTGACTGCGACAGACCCTTTTTTATTTCAGTAGACTTTTATCGATCTCATCGTGCTATGCAAGAGCCAAACAAACCTAGAGTGATCATCAGTGGAGGCGGTACGGGTGGACACATCAACCCCGCCCTAGCTATTGCCGACGAGGTGCGTCGGCGCTATCCCGAGAGTCAGATACTCTTCGTGGGAGCCTTGGGACGTATGGAGATGGAGCGTGTCCCCGCTGCTGGTTATGAGATCGTGGGATTGCCTGTTATGGGGATGGATCGTAAGCGTCTCTGGCGCAACTTTAAGGTGCTACGCTCTCTCATCAAGAGCCGCCTGATGGTTCGCAAGACTTTGACAGAGTTTCACCCCGATCTAGCGGTCGGTGTGGGAGGCTATGCGAGTGCCCCTACGCTCAAGGAGGCACAGCGTAGCGGTATCCCTACACTCCTGCAGGAGCAAAACAGCTATGCTGGCGTGACCAATAAGCTCCTAGCTCGTGAGGCGAAGTGTATCTGTGTCGCTTACCCAGGTATGGAGCGCTTCTTCCCGAGTGATCGGATCATCCTAACGGGCAATCCAGTACGTCACGCTATCGAGTACAACCACACGACCCGTGAGGAGGCTTGCGCCTACTTTGCACTCCCCTCTTCGCTCTCGCGTACGATCCTAGTTATGGGCGGTAGTCTAGGAGCTAGGACGATCAATGAGTCGGTCGTGGCTGCGCTACCTGAATGGAGCAAACTAGGCTATCAATTGATCTGGCAGACGGGACGGAGCTATGAGCATGAAGCACAGGAGCTGATCAAGGAGTATGAGATCAGCAAGCGAGCTTATGTATCTGCATACGTAGAGCGTATGGATCTAGCTTACAGCTTGGCAGATGTAGCGGTGTCTCGTGCAGGTGCGCTGAGCGTATCGGAGCTTTGTCTCTCGGAGCTACCTGCTATACTGATCCCCTCGCCCAATGTGGCTGAGGATCATCAGACAAAAAACGCACGTGCGCTCTCCACTCGTGGTGCTGCAATCCTTCTTCCCGACAGCGAAGCGGTAGGTCAGATGGGACTCACCATCACTGAGCTACTCAAAGACGAGATGCGAAGAGATGAGATGAAGGTTGCGCTCCGTAATCTCGCTACACCGCAAGCGGTGGAGCGCATTGTGGATCAGATGGAGTTGCTGTGGTAGTCTCTCATATTACTTTGCAAAGACCTTTTTCTAACGCATGAGTTACGTTTATCTTATAGGTATCGGAGGTGCTGGTATGAGTGCTCTAGCACGTTACTATCATCTCAAGGGGTGCAACGTGTCGGGCTACGACCGCTCACACAATATGTATACGGACGAGCTGGAGCAGCTAGGCATTGCTATACACTACGACAGCGATGCAGCGTGGCTGGAGACAGCTCCGATGACTCCTGAGAATACCCTAGTCATCTATACGCCAGCTATACCGCACGACCACCCTGAGCTGTGCTATCTGCGCAGTCATCACTTCCGTGTCTTGAAGCGTGCTGAGGCGCTGGGTGTTATTGCCGAGAGCTATCGTACACTAGCTGTTGCCGGTTCGCATGGTAAGACCACTACGACCAATATGCTAGCGCATATCCTAGATGGTGCCAAGGAGGTGGGGTGTACCGCATTCATCGGTGGACTGGCTGTAGATACAGGTTCTAACTTTATCTACTCAGACCACTCCGACCTACTGGTGGTAGAGGCTGACGAGTATGACCGTTCGTTCCTGCATCTGAACCCCTATATGGCTATAGTGACCTCTACCGATGCGGATCACCTAGACATCTACGGAGACTATGCGGGGTACCTGGCAGGCTTTGAGCAGTTTTGCAGTCAGATAGAGCCAGGTGGTACGCTACTGATGAAGGAAGGGCTTCCGATCAAGCCAAACCTAGCCGAGGGGGTGCGCACATTGACCTATGGCAATGCCTCGACAGCGGATGCTTACTACGACCATGTGACGGTCGGTGATGGTACGATCTGCTTCGACTGGCACTACCCAGAGGCGGGGCTTCATCTAGAGCAGGTGCGTCTCGGAGTGCCTGTACGTACCAATCTAGAGAATGCTACGGCTGCTATGACCATCGCTTACCTCAATGGAGTCGCTCCGGATGACATCGTACGAGGTGTGGAGAGCTTTCGAGGCACCAAGCGACGATTCGAGCTGGTACTGCAGACAGATCGTCATCTACTCATCGATGACTATGCGCATCACCCTGTAGAACTAGACAGCTCCATTCGCTCGATCAAGGAGATCTACGGCTCGGAAGATGTGCTAGCTATCTTTCAGCCACACCTCTACTCGCGTACGGCAGACTTCTATAAGGACTTTGCCGAGAGCCTCTCGCACGTGGATCAGGTGATCGTGCTAGACATTTACCCAGCCCGTGAGGAGCCTATGCCTGGCGTCACATCTGAGCTTATATATAAGGAGTTGACAGCGCCACACCGCTGGCTATGTACCAAGGAAGAGCTACTCCCCCTACTGCGACGGATAGAGCTGCCACGAGTGGTGGTCACGGTCGGGGCGGGAGACATTGACAAGTTGGTCCTCCCGATCAGAGATTATCTAGCTACACTATAATAATAAGGTATGCGCTACCTATATCTCACCTTAGCTTGTCTCCTCGTGGGACTACTCTGCTTCATGGCGATCTCATCACCACAGACGGCGCCAGTACATATCGTCGATGTGAAGGGGGACATCAGATACGAGGGCGAGCACCCATTGATGCCTGAGCGTGATCTGGTGAACGAGCTGAAGGCTCTAGGCTTTCGCCCTATAGGTCAGTCGGTAGACTCACTCTCTACGATGGCTATCGAGTCGCAACTGATACGCAACGGCCTCTTTAGCCATATAGATCTCTACACCACTCCAGGGGGTGAGCTACACGTATCTATGCTACAGCGTGAGCCACTCTTCACGCTCCTTACGCCACAGGGCAACTACTTCGTCTGCAAGGATCAGACGGTGGTGCCTATAGAGCGTAGCGAGGACTACTACACGACCTTCCTGCCAGTCAGTGGTAGCATATCTGTAGATGATGCAGCGCACGAGCTTTACCCGCTGATGCAGCTAATCCTCTCGGACCCGCTTTGGCGAGATCTATTCATACATATCTATGTAGATCCACTACGAGGAGTCATCGCCACACCTCGCGCCTGCAATACGGAGATAATCCTAGGGACTACACCTAACTGGGAGGAGAAACTGGATAATCTAAGGCTCTTCGTAGAGCAGGTAATCCCCATATTTGGCTGGAATAGCTTTATTTCTGTACATTTGGAGTACAAAGACCAAATAGTAACCGTCCCGTCAGAGGAGGGAGCTTTACAAAGACCTTGATAAAGTCTCTCGAATCTGCCTTAACATATTAAACGTACACGCTTAACGCACTCTAATGTCATACAACGAAGATCTCTACACTGCCATAGACTTAGGTAGTGCTACCATACGGGGTATGGTAGGTACTAAGAAGGAGGGCAAAGTCCTCCCTATCGCCATAGCCGAGGTGCCCACGAGCAACGCAATCCGCAAGGGGGTCGTCAACAATATGGAGGAGCTACACAATAAGCTCAAGGTACTGATAGATCGTCTCAACGAGCAACTCCCAGACCAGCACTCAGAGATCAAAAAGGTCTACGTAGGCTTCGGAGGTAAGTCTCTTATGTCACGATCTTACAAGATCAATCATAAGATGGACAACCCCGACGGAGAGGAGATCAGCGACTACCATATTAACCTAATCAATGAGCGAGTCAAGAACTACCGACTCAACGCCCACGAGGTACTGGATGTCTCTGACCCTTACTGTCTCGTCGATGGACGTGTGGAGCGGAATATCAAGGGACTCCTCTGTACGGAGTTTTCGATCCACTTCAACCTGATTACGACTCGCTCTAGCAATGTCAACTTCATCCGCATGGCTATCGAGGATCGTCTAGGGCTCGAGCTAGAGGCGATACTCCCCTCGCCATGCTGTGAGGCGGATGTACTCCTCTATCCCGATGCTAAGACGCTCGGCGTAGCTCTAGTCAACATTGGTGCGGGTACTTCCTCTGTCGCTATTTACAAAAACGACACGCTCAAGTGTCTACGGGTCATCCCCTTTGGTTCGAAAAACATAACCAACGACTTGATGTCTCTCCATATCACCTATCCCGAAGCAGAGAAGATCAAGCTCGAGGAGGCACACCCCTTTACCGATGCATACGATGATGAGTCTATCACGCTTAGCTCTCCAGACGGCACTCGTGAGCGAGAGATCAAGATGCGTGACATCAACAGCCTTGTGACGGCTCGTATGAAGGAGATTACAGCCAACGTGTTTCGAGTCATTCGTGACTTTGAGGCGGGAGCGAGACTAGGGTCAGGCATTGTCCTAGCTGGGCAAGGAGCTCTCATGCGAGGCTTCATAAACTACCTACAGAACGAGAGCAAGTTTGTCTCATTAGCTCGGGAGTTCAACGATAAGGTGTACAAAGATGACACCCCCCTCTCTAGCGACGTAGACTACGCTGGCTGCGCAGGGCTTATCTATCGCGCTGAGGTCAACTGCGTCGGACCTATCGATATGCCTCAGACGACAGTCTCTCCGTCAAGCAAGGTCACCGCACAGGCTCATCCCACAGCTGTACAAGCTGATACTCCGCTAGAAGCTCCCGAAGAGACGACTAGCACCGCTACACATCAAGAAGCTCCAGAGCAACGCTCGCAGCAACAGGCTCAGACATCGCTCTTTGACCTTCCCGATATAGACCAGCCACATAAGGCTACAAAGCGGGAGCCTAAGAGTGCCAAGCGCAAGAAGTCCTTCAACTGGTTCTCCAAGATTAAGGACGTACTGACCAACGACGACATCGACTAGTCCTCCCCTATCACCCTCAATTTATCTAACCTCTTACCTCTTTCGACAAATGGATAACGCAGACAAGCTCGTCAACTTTAAATACAATAAAGCGGTCGCTCAGAGAAAGCTCATCAAGGTGATCGGTGTAGGTGGCGCTGGAGGCAATGCCGTCAAGCACATTCACGCCTCTGGACTCCAAGGGGTATCCTATCTGCTCCTCAACACAGATGAGCAAGACCTCGCCAAGAGCGGACTAAAAGATGTAGCCGTCATCGGGCAGAAGCTAACCCAAGGACTAGGCGCTGGAAGTAAGATTGAGGTCGGCGAAGAGGCCGCCTTAGAAGACCAAGAGCTTATCCACTCCCTCCTAGACGACAACGAGACGCAGATGGTCTTCATCTGCGCTGGTATGGGTGGTGGCACGGGTACTGGAGCTGCGCCTGTCATTGCGAAGATAGCACGTGATATGGGGTTGCTCACGGTCGGCTTTATCTTTATGCCTTTCGTCCGTGAGGAGAGACAACGTATGATCAAAGCGGCACAAGGTGCCGAGCGTATGCGACAAGAGGTTGACTCGCTGGTTATCATTGCCAACGAAAATATCAACCAAGTCTACGGAGAGCTACCCTGGAACGAGTCTCTCAACAAGGCAAACGAGATCCTTGCCAATGCGGTACGAGCCATTACGATGGTCATCACCAACGAGATGGAGATGAATCAAGACTTTGCCGATGTGCGTACCACGCTCAAGGACGGAGGCATCGCACATATTAGCATTGGCTACGGTGAAGGAGCCGACCGTGTGAGCAAGGCTATCGACTCCGCTCTCCGATCTCCCCTACTCAACAATGACGACATCACGACAGCCACAAGGCTTCAGCTGGCTATCTTCTACGATCCGTCCGACGCATTGACAACAGACGAGATGGACGAGATTAAAAAGCTCACCTCCTCCATCCGTAATCTGCAGAACAATAAGTCGGGACACGCTTTCAACGAAGAGCTGGGCAACAAAGTGATGGTTGTCATCATCGCATCGGGCTTCCAAAAGGAGGCGCACATGCCTATGACTGCTATGGACGTAGAGGACTATGTGCGCCAGACGGAGATCGAGAAGGAGCAAAACAAGCTACTCAACCAGTACTACTCTGAGTTTGACTTAGAGCCACGCAGCTCCCTGCCTACCTTTGTGCCTATCGTGCTGACCGATGATGAGCTAGATCGTGACGACTTGATAGACTACCTCGACGAGGAGCCCGCTAAGAACCACAGCTACTCAGAGGTCGAGGAGCGACGTGCTAAGTACAAGTATGGCAACCAGACGCCTGCTATGTCTCAGACGCTTGACACGTCAAAGGTTGCTCAGCGCTCTACACCTACTAGGATGCCAAGTGCAGACGTAGAGGAGCTTCCCAATGTCGATCCAACTAGGGAAGGGACAGAGCCTACCACCCCACCAGTCAACCAGCCCAAGATCATCAAGTTCTGAGCGAAAGCTCTAGTAGTATGTCCCATTCTTTGGTCTTATTGTGCGCTATGGGCAAGGAGCACATGGCGATACAGTCTGCGTTGCACGTTCTAGCTCCTGCTGTCGAGCTAGTGGAGCGCACCTTGGTCGAGAAGGCTCCCTTTTCCGTCTACCGCTACACCTTACGAGTAGAAAAGGAGCGTGTCACTGAGTGGACCTTTCACCTTATTGAGACAGGCATCGGCAAGGTGCACGCAGCTCTTGCCACGCAACGAGCCATAGAGCAGTACCAGCCCAAGCTCTTAGTCAACGTAGGTGTGTCGGGAGGACTTTACGCAGGCGCACAGGTCGGCGACCTCTGTCTCTCGACGGCTTACCGCTACCACGATGTCTGGTGCGGTGAGGGCAACGAGTGTGGACAAGTACAAGGCTTGCCAGCTCAGTTCTCCGCAGAGGTGACCGCCATAGAGACTACGGCACAGCAACTAAGCATACCGCTTCACGAGGGGTTGCTCCTCTGTGGCGATACATTCATACCTGATGCCGAGCATCTAAGATCCTTCGCACAGCACTATCCCGACCTCGTTGCCGTCGATATGGAGAGCGCCGCTATCGCTCAGACAGCTTATCTATACCATACACCGCTTGTCAGCCTACGCATCGTCAGTGACACTCCACTCACGAGTCAGGATCACGGCAAACAGTACGCAGACTTCTGGCAGCAGAGAGACCTCTTCCTACCGCCCTTTGCAGATGCTATGCGCCTCGTCTGTTCACTAGCAGCCCCCCTTTAGCTGTAAGCATTCCTCAAAAAGCGACTGCACCGATTCGTTTCACTATCTTTGCAACAAAGTCAATCAAAACCATTCAATCCAATCATATTATGAATCACTTATATCGCAACCTGCTCCTACTCTGCGTCCTCAGTCTAGGACTCTTTAGCTCTTGTCAAGAGCCAGATGCTATCGTTCCTGCCGACTCAGAGGAGATTGCTAATAGTCAGCAAGTCAGTGGCGGAGTCGTAGGCTTCTACCTACTTAATGAGGGTAACTTCCAATCAAACAATAGTTCGCTGGACTATATGGATCTCGTCAGTGGTACCTACACACGAAACATCTACGCTACGCTCAACCCCAACGTAGTCAAGGAGCTTGGCGACACCGGCAATGATCTACAAATCTACGGCTCTAGACTCTATGCCGTCATCAACAGCTCTAACAAGGTAGAGGTCCTCGACGCTCAGAGCGGTAAGCGTATCGGTCAGGTAAACATTCCTAACTGTCGCTACATCTGCTTCGAGGGCGACAATGCTTACGTCTCTAGCTACGTCAGCACCTCAGATACACGAGACGCTCAGGGGCAAGTCCGTGGAGCTGTCTATCGTTTTGACCTCAACACGCTCGCTATCACGGGGCAGGTCGTCATAGGCTATCAGCCTGATGAGTTGGTTATCAAGGGCGAAAGACTATACGTTGCTAACTCTGGTGGCTATATGAAGCCCAACTATGAGCGTACCGTATCGGTCATTGACCTCAAGAGCTTTACCGAGGTGGATAAGATTGAGGTCGGTATGAACCTCCACCGCCTCAGAATGGACCACAACGGTAGACTATGGGTCACCTCTCGTGGTAACTATGGCAACGTACCCTCGAACCTCTACTACATAGACATCGATCCAGCTACGCAAAAGGTTGCAAAGATCGACTCGCTCAATATACCTTGTGCTGAGATGGCTTTCTATGGCGACAAGCTCTACTACTACAGCAGTGTCTGGGACAGTGAGGCTAAGAAGATGAAGACAGGCTTCGGACTGGTTGACATCAACGCTGCGAAGCCTCTCGCCGAGAGCTTTGTCACAGACGGTACCGATGCAAACATTCAGACCGCCTATGGTCTCACTATCCATCCCGCTTCGGGCGACATTTACATTATGGATGCCAAGGACTTTGTCTCTAGTGGCACGCTATACTGCTACACACTCGATGGCAAGCTCAAGTGGCAAACAGGCCGCACAGGTATGCTACCAGCTCACATTGCATTCGTAAAGCAATAGCTAGACAGCAACGAGGCACACGATTAGTGCCTATACCTGTCCGTTAGACAGCTACGTAGGGGCGGACTCTTAGGGAGTTCGCCCCTACCCTTTTTATATACAGGTCTCTATCTCGATGACTACTCTCATCTTCTCTCTCATCCTCCTTTGCGCTGCCACTCCTTATATATATGGGCAGCAGTACACCTCTCCAGATAGCGTATCGACGCACTATCTAGAGACAGTTGTCGTCCGTGCGCCCCGTGAGCCAGACTACAAGCGAGGAGTCATACCCGCACAGCAACTCTCAGGGCAAGAACTCAAGGCGCTCAGTGCCTTCTCCATAGCTGATGCGCTCCGCTCCTTCTCAGGAGTTCAGGTCAAGGACTTCGGCGGGGTCGGTGGACTCAAGACGGTCAACATACGCAGTATGGGTACCCATCACGTCGGCATCTTTTACGATGGTGTGGAGCTGAGTAATGCGCAAAACGGGCAGATAGACCTCGGTCAGTACTCCCTCGACAATATGGAGGCGATACAGGTCTTCAATGGGCAGAAGGGTAGCTATCTACAGCCCGCCAAGGACTTTGGCTCTAGCGGTACCGTCTACCTGCAGACACGCAAGCCAACCTTTACCGATGGTGCACAAACCAATCTGAGAGCAAGCCTCAGGACTGGCTCCTTCGACCTCTTCAACCCCGCCATACTGATCGAGCATCGTCTAGAGCCTAGGGTCACTATGTCCTTCAATGCGGAGTGGATCAAGAGCAGTGGCAAGTATAAGTTTAGATACCAAAAGGTCAATCCCCTCACCCACGAGATAGCCTACGACACCACAGCCGTCCGCCACAACGGAGACATCAACGCCACACGACTAGAGGGCAATCTCCATATAGGCCTCCCCGACGGACAGATGCTCGTCAAGGTGTACAACTACAACAGCGAGCGAGGCATACCTGGCGCTATCGTCAATAATGTGTGGCGTCGTGGCGAGCGTCTCTGGGACAACAACAGCTTCGTTCAGACCACCTACGAGCAGCAGCTCCACGACCGCATACGACTACATGCCATCGCCAAGTATGCCTACTATCAGACCCACTTCGTGCGCAACGAGGCGACAGCAGCCTTCAAGGTGGACAACCTATATAAGCAGCAAGAGTTATACGGCTCGGTCGCCTCAGCCTTCCAATTGATCGACCACTGGTACCTCTCCGCCGCCTATGACCTACAGTGGAACAAGCTCGATGCCGACCTCTACGACTTCGTCTACCCGCACCGCTTCACTCACCTACTAGCCCTCGCCTCGACCTATACCAACGACTGGATCAATGCACAGGCCAGCCTCCTCGGCACGCTAGCTCAAGACAAAGCGCAAAAGCTCACCAAGGCTCCCCTCTTTCGCAAGCTCACGCCCGCAGCGATTCTTTCGATCAAGCCGTGGCAAGCGATAGACCTACGGTTCAACGCCTTCTACAAGCAAAGCTTTCGCCTACCCACCTTCAACGATCTATACTACACCGAGATAGGCAATATCAAGCTCGACCCAGAGCACACGACCCAGTACAACCTTGGGCTACAGTACCAGCTCACACCGCAGAGACCGTGGCTCTACGCCATAGACTTCAAGGTAGATGCCTACTACAACCTCGTGACCAACAAGATCATCGCCTACCCCAAGGGGCAACAGTTCCGCTGGACTATGATCAACCTCGGCAAGGTAGACATACGTGGCATCGATGCGCAGTGTACCTGGAGCCTCGTACCTGTCCGTGACCTGCAGCTATCGCTACGCACTCAGTACACCTATCAGAGAGCTATCGACATCACAAATCCTAAGGACAGTTACTACCGACACCAGATCCCCTACATTCCCTGGCATAGTGGCTCCGCCACGGCAATCGTTCAGTACAAAGGGTGGCAGCTCAACTACAACTTCATCTACGCTGGCGAGCGGTACAGCCAGCTGGAAAACTTCCCCGAGAACCACCTCCAGCCATGGTACACCAACGACCTAGCCCTCGCCTATGAGCGCACCCTACGAGGGTACGGACTGCGTCTGCAGCTCGAGTGCAACAACCTCCTGAGCCAAGCCTACGACGTCATTGCCAACTACCCCATGCCGCTACGCAACTACCGCCTCACGCTCGTCGTCACCCACTAGTCAAGCTAGACGAAGCGGTAAGCTTCGCCCCAACATTTGATGAAAGGAGAATGTTGCAAAAGTCAACAGTCTCAAGAGGAGATGTCTTCACCGACACCTCCTCTCTTTTTGTCGTCCCTCCCGCCTCTTTCCTTCGTTTCATCTTGTGAAATTCCAGTTTCATACGGAGGAAACAGAACTTTCCAAGGGTGGAAATTAAAATTTCCAAGGGAGGAAAATAAAATTTCCAGCCTTGGAAATTTATTTTTCCACGGCTGGAAACTTTTTGGAAAACTAGTCGGAGCAGAGAAACAGACCCTTCGGCTAAACGATTCCTCCGTTGGAACTGTTTTTTGAAACTCGTATGTACTAATAAACCAATACGATACGAATGGAAGAAGGCTCAGCCATCCAGGAGGACGGCTGAGCCTTCTATTGCTCGATAAAGCGGGATTACGCTGTGCGCACTACTTACTGATGGTGTCGCGGATGATCTGTGCGACCTGCGAGACGCAGAGCTTGAGGTCGTCATTGACCACGGTGTGGTCAAACTGCTCGGCAAAGTTGATCTCGTACGAAGCACGACGCATACGCTCCTCGACTAGCTCGGGACTCTCGGTGCCTCGTGACTCTAGTCGGCGACGCAGCTCCGCAAAGGTGGGTGGCATGAGGAAGATGCTGACGACCTTGTCTCTATAAGCCTCCTGGATGCGCATCGCACCGACGGCATCGACGTCAAAGAGGATGTTGCGCCCCATGGCGGCTAGCCGATCGACCTCGCTGCGGAGCGTGCCGTAGTACTTGCCAGGGTAGACCTCTACATACTCGACGAGGCGGTCCTCGGCGATCAACTGCTTGAACTGCTCGGGCGTGTAGAAGTAGTACTCCACACCATGCTGCTCATTGCCTCGTGGCGGACGGCTCGTGGCGGATATGCTGAAGGAGAGTCGCAGGCTCTCGTCTTGCATGAGCTGCTGGATGACGGTACTCTTGCCAGAGCCTGAGGGGGCGGAGATAAGGATGAGATGTGACATAGCTTTTGTCTCTTAGGTTATAGTACGTTGAGGACTTGCTCCTTGATCTGCTCTAGCTCGTCTTTCATCTGGACAACGAGCTGCTGCATGGCAGCGTTGTTGCTCTTAGAGCCTAGGGTGTTGATCTCACGCCCCATCTCCTGAGCGATGAAGCCGAGCTTCTTGCCTCTAGAGGGATCGGGATCGCCTGTCTGGGCTAGCACCTCACGGAAGTAGCGGATATGGTTGGCGAGTCGGTTCTTCTCCTCGCTGATGTCTAGCTTCTCGATGTAGTAAATGAGCTCCTGCTCTAGCCTTGCCTCATCGTACTGTATGGAGGTGAGCTGGGCTAGTCGCTCCTCGAGCTTGCTCCGAAGGTCTGTGATGCGACTCTGCTCGTAGGGATCGACCTCTGCGAGTAGGGCCTCGATGCGATCAAGCTTCT
>OLNQ01001173.1_pt1 | contig 25791 bp, 10 predicted proteins | sample 1672821 | NCBI WGS metagenome assembly OLNQ01 (sample SAMEA3136727, study PRJEB25190) | human gut metagenome | biome: human gut; feature: human-associated habitat; material: faeces | place: Austria | collected 2013 | reverse complement strand
CCGTTGACGGCATACATCCAGCCGGAGAGCTTCCCTACATCGAACTCGTACAGATTGTGAATACCCTCGATATAGGCACTGTTATACACCGGCGTAAAGCTGGACTCCATGTGTATCTTATTTGCCTTGCAGACACGCTGCAGTACATCGTAGACACTTTCGCCGTCGCTGAACGTTACCTCTGTGGCTGGAAGGATGATACCGTCCTCCGGTACAAGGGTTTTCTTGCTCTCAGCACACTTATCCATATTGTCCAAAATCGTCTCGCAGGAGATGGATATAGTGCAGGTATGCTTTGTGTCCGCATCCACGTTGCTGTCCTGCGGCTCTACAGGTGCCGGTTTACCCTCCGGCACCGGGTCGGTCATGTACTGATCCTTGTCGCCGGTATCCTCCGGCTGTGCCTGTTGCCCACAGGCGGCACAGAGCAGCAGGAGCAGTGCCAGAAGCAATGTGCACAGGGGTTTGGATCGCCGCATATCACTTCACCTCAATATCCGTCATGTCGAACAGGCGTGTCTGTCCCTGCCGGAAGCGGTCGTAGGCGACCAGTGCGTAGAAGCCCTGCTCGGTAGCCATACCGTCCGATTCCATCTGCTCATCGCTGTGACGGAAGCCGCCGCCCTCGCAGGCAAAGGCGCACAGGCCGTCCAGCGGGGACGCGCCGTTTTTTACGAAGCGGCTGTCCGCTGCGGGATCAATGCCCAGCGCCGTCAGAGCCACGATGACCTGTGCGCAGGACTCGCTGTTGGCCGCGCCCCAGCTCATGAAGCCGCCATCGGCCTGCTGGGCATCGGACAGATAGGTCAGCGCCGCGTCAACTGCCGCCTTGACGTCTATCTCCTCCTGATAAGGGGCCAGAGATGTCAGGGCCATAGCGGTCATGTCTACATCGGATTCGTCGCCCATCATTGCCCAGCCGCCGTCGCGGCACTGATAGGAGAGAATCTCCGCCACCAGTCCCTCACGGGTGGTCTGCTTCTCGCCATCGGCGCACTGGGGAATATCGTAGCCATGGCAGTCCAGCGCGATCAGCGCCCAGATGGGGCCGTTGGTACCCTGTGCCCGCAGATAGGCCATGTCGGTCAGGCCCGCCGTCAGATCAACGCCCGCCACATTGGCGGCGTTATATCCGGCAGCCGTCAGGCCCAAGATGGTGCGGGAGTTCTCGGTGGATTTCGCGTGGTGCAGCCGCACGGAACCTGCCTGCTTGACATAGTCCTCTACCGTCTGCTCATAGCTCTGCGCAGTCTCATCACTGAGAAGCCCCGCACGGCTCAGGCCGATCACCGCCCATTCGCCGCCGATGGAGCCCACCGTTGGTGCGGTCTGTGCCTGCAAATAGGCGCCGGTTTCCTCATATGCCTCGCGCCAAGTTTCTGTACCGTCCGGCTGGTCGGGCTGGGACGGCGTGCCGCAGGCGGTCAGCAGCATGACCAGTGTCAGCAGCCATACCGGCAGCGATCTTTTCCATACTTTCATATCGGTTTCTCCCTTCTCTTACAGGAACTCCACATATTTCAGGCGCAGCCGCTCCTTCAGACTGGCGCTGTGCCAGGTGCGTTCCCATATCTCGTCCTTCAGGCGCAGCACCTGCCGACGCTGCAACTCCTCCATGGGCTTACCACTGAACCGAGCCTCCTGCCACAGCCTGGCCGCCGTCAGGTATTCCTCCCGCAGATCCTCATCCATATAGGACACATAGTCCGCAGGCGGGCAGTTCTTTGCCGCCATGCCGCGGGCGCGCAGCACGTCCATCATGTATCGGAAGATGGCGTCGATGGACGCCGCCGCGTCTGCGCCGAAAAAGCCTTCCTTCCGCTTTTTCGTCCTGCGCCGCTCGAAGATGAGCCAGCCCACCAGCAAACCCACCATGCCCGCCGCCAGCAGGACTGCCAGCGTCAGCAGAATGATTAGCCGGTGCTTGAGCCAAAATTCCCGCAGGGCCTCCGTCACCGGGTTTTCCAGCTCTGCGTCATCCAGATTGTCCGCTGTATAGTCCAACGGCGCCTGTCCCACGAGACCGGAGATATTCTGATACTGCTCCGCCTTTTCCATGGCGGAGAAATAGGTGGGCGTGGCCTCGAAGGGCAGCCAGCCAAGGCCGTCCTGATAGTACTCCACCCATGCGTGAGCGCGGTTCCCGCCCACATTCAGCGTCTGGCCGGATTTCATCTGGGCCGCGTCATCCTTGGTCACCAGATATCCCTCCACATAGCGGGCGGGGATGCCATAGTAGCGGAACATCAGCGCCGCGGCAGTGGCGTAGTGGACGTCATAGCCGCTCTGGGTGCCGTCCAAGAAAGTCAGGGCGAAGTCGCCGCCCGTAATGGGCAGGACATTCTCCTCATAGGTGATGTAGGTGGTCAGATAGAACAGGATGTTCTGCTTGGCCCGCTGGTAATCGAAGTGTACCTGCCCCTCGTCTTTCTGATAGCCGCCCAGCTTCTCCTCCAGAAAACCACGAACATCATCAGGGATGTCCGTATAGTGGTCATAGGCAAAGCGGTTATAGGCCGCCTCTGTATTGAGAAAGGTGTTGGTCTGCTCCGTCTCCTCCAGCAGTGCCGCAGCAAGCCGCTGGTACTGGGTGATGATATTGTCGCTGGCGTGGAAGCTGTACGTCCGCTGTCCCCGCAGGCCGCTTGCCAGCAGGGTACGGTCGCCGATCTGCGCCGCATCCAGTACGTCGCTGTCCGCCAGCAGCTCATAGGGCGCATAGAGATACTTTCCCGACGCGCCGACGTTCTGCACCGTCACGGTGTTGTCATAGCCCAGCGCGTCCGGCACACCGGCCTGCGCCGCCGTGGTCAGTTGGCTCTGGGCGTAAAATCCGTCCTGATGCAGCCAGTAGAAGGTATCCGCGGCCTCGCTGAGGGTCTTGCTGTCCAGCGTGCTCCAGCGGCTGTTGGCATACGCCTCGCCCACGAAGCCCCGGAGATAGTAGGAGATCGGCTGGGTCATGGTGACCTCCAGCACGGTGTCCTCGGAGATCTGCCGGGGGCCGACTTTGGTCATATTGCCCTCCGGAAGTCCCGCGTTGCTGCCGTAGCGCAGTGTATCCACCTGCTCCGCCGCCCAATTCGTGGCAGTGTCCACCACGGCAGGGCGGGCGGCATCCTGATTCCAACCGCCCAGCACCGTCACACATACCAGCAGCACCGCCGCCAGCCGTCCCCATGTCCGCAGCGCGGCGGACGAATACTGCTTTCCGCCGCCGAAATGCGCCGCGTACAAAAGGAGTACTGTTAATGCCGCCAGCAGCAGCCACCATACGGAGACCATAGGTGCGAACAGCACCGCCGCCGCGGCCAGAATCACCGCCAGCGGCCAGAACCGCAGACCGCTGGGCTGCCGCACATAGTGGATGCTCCACAGTCCGCAGAGTACGCCCAGCATGCACAGTACCACCGTCAGGCCCGTATTGCCATCCTCCTGCGCCAGAAAGCTGGTATAGTTTCGGGCATGGAGCTGCTGCCACGCTTTCAGCACATCGTCCAGCAGCTGGGCAAGACCGTTGGTCACAGTCCCCAGCAGCACCAGCACCGTCAGCAGGCATGCCGTCATCCACGCGGCGGCAGGCAGCCATGAGAGCCGTGTGCCGTCCATCAGGCACACGGTGGCCGCCGCCAGAACACCCAGCAGCACCGGCCAAAGAAAGAATACCGGCAGGGAGAACAGGGAGATCATCAGTCCCATCAGAGCCGCCGTCAGGAGGGACGCGGCCAGAAGTCCGCGAAAACGGGCATTAAAGTGCAAGATAGATCCCCTCCTTACTCTTCAGCACCTTCTCCGATACGGTCAGATGTGCCACCGGTGTACCGGAGGCGGTATACAGCTCCTCTTCCTCCGGACGCAGAGACAGCGCCGCCACATGGGCATAGTCCAGTCCCTGCTCCTCTGCCAGACGCTGCGTGACCGTCTGTTCATCCGGCTCCGTCTCCGCCGAGAGCAGGCCGGACAGCGCCTGGGTCAGATCCTCCATGCTGCCGATGGCGCACAGCCGCGGCTCCATGGTCTCACGGTCCAGCCATGCCGCCTGATGGGGCAGTCCCGCCTCGCACAGCGCGGCGGACACGGAGACCACCGCCTCGCCCAGTGCCTCCCGCTCAGCGGCGGAGGGCACGGCGCCGGCGCTGTTGTCCAGCACCAGCAGAATGGAGTTATTCACCGGCAGGCCCAGCTGCCGCACCATCAGGTGATCTGTCTTTTCCGACAGCTTCCAGTGGATGCTCTTGATCCGGTCGCCGGACAGGTATTCCCGCAGGGCAAATGTCTCGCTGGGATCGTCACCGGGATGGTACATGGAGTATTCGTCACTGTCCATATCGGGACTCTGCCGCTCCGATACCGACAGCTCCACCGGCCAGATATCCGGCAGCACCAGAGACGGCGCCGACAGAGCCACCGTCTTTTTTGCGCCCACAAGGCTGAACATGTCAAAGACCCGCAATTCGGAGAGAGTCAGCGCCAGCTTGCCGCAGCGCGGAGGGCGGAAATCGCAGACCGCCTGCGCCTCACTTTTCCCGCTGACGGGAAAGAGGGCCGTGGCGCGTGTCTCCTCGCCGGTCAGGAGATCGCGGCAGCGGACCACCGCCTGCACCCGCAGGCAGCTGAATACGCCGCTGTTGCGTACCGTGACTGTCACCGGCAGTTCCTCACCTTTGCGGCAGGAGATACCGGCTGACAGCTCCGCCGTCAGCTTTTTGCGCAGCGCAAAGGCGATGACGATCTCCATCACGGCGCAGACCACTGTGCCGATGAGGATGCACGCCGCCATGTTGCCCTTGCCCTGTGCCCATGTCGCCAGCCACAGCAGCAGCCACAGCGCAAAGATGATCCGATTCTTTGCCATCGCTCAGATATGGTCAGGCCGCGCGACCTGCTGCAGCACCTCTGCCAGCACGTCTTTGGCGGTGGTCTCGGCGATCCTGGCCTTGGGGGACAGGATGAGACGGTGGGCGCATACATCCGCGAAGATATAGGCCACATCGTCAGGCAGCACATAGTCCCGGCCCTCCATAAAGGCCCGGCTCTTGCACATGCGGCACACCGCCAGCGCACCACGGGGGCTGACGCCCAGCACCACCAGCGGGTGGCTGCGGCTGGTCTCTGCCAGACTGGTGACGTATTCCAGCATGGCGTCCGCCATATGTACCTGCCGGGCCTGCGCCTGCATGGTCAGCAGGTCGAGGCCGGAGGATACGGTGACCACCGCCTCCAGCGGATCGCCGGTCTGGCGGTCCCGGAGGATGTTCACCTGACTTGCAAAATCGGGATAGCCCATCTCCAGCCGCACCATGAAGCGGTCCAGCTGCGCCTGAGGCAGCAGCTGCGTACCGGCAGAGCCCACCGGGTTCTGTGTGGCAATGACCACAAAGGGATCCGGCAGCTTGTGAGTCTGGCCGTCCACGGTGACCTGGCGCTCCTCCATCACCTCCAGCAGCGCCGACTGGGTCTTGCTGGAGGTGCGGTTGATCTCGTCGGCCAGCAGCAGGTTGGTCATGACCGCGCCGGGCTGATAGACGAAGCTGCCGCTCTCCTTATGGTACATAGAAAAGCCCACGATATCCGAGGGCAGCACATCCGGCGTGAACTGGATGCGCCCGTACTGCAAACCCAGCGCACGGCTGAAGGCCAGTGCGGTGGTGGTCTTTCCGGTGCCGGGCACGTCATCCAGCAGCACATGGCCGCGGGAGAGTACCGTCATCATGATCTTTTCCAGCACATCGTCCTTACCGGCGATGACCTTTTTCACTTCATTCAGGATCTTTTCTACGCTGGTATTCATCTGCTTTTCTCCTCTTACCATTCTTTATAGTAGTTGCCGCTGGAAACGCCGTAGCTGCCGCTGGCGCTGGTAAATCCGCCGATGTCCTTGCCCAGGGCCAGCGTATAGCGAACACGGATCACGCCGCCGTCCTGGGGCTTGCAGACATTCATACCGTAGCCGGGATAGCTGCCGTTATAGGAGTACATCCAGCCCGACCAGCGGTAGAAGTCGAACTCGCCCAAGCTGTCCATGGAGTAGGGCTGGGGATCCAGTCCTGCACCGTTCTCGTCCATGCCGTCGGCCATGACCAGCTTCATCAGCTCAGGATCGATGGAGAAGCCGCTGCAAATGTCGCTGCGCTGAATGGCGGCCAGATAGGCGCCGCTGCCACTGATGCCATAGCCGTTTTCCGTCAGCACCTTTTCCACGATAGACCATGCGTCCGTACCGCCCGGCACCGTCACCTCCGTGGGATACACCAGATAACCCAGACCCACGGTGGTGGCCTCTACGCTGACGGTAACGGTGATGTCGCCTTTTTCGTAGTAAACCGTCCAGCTGCGGGTGGCGGAATAGCCGTCCGCGTCCGTGGCGGTGATGGTGATGGTATTGGCACCCTCGTTGGAGAGATAGGTGGAATAGCCGAACTTATAGCCGGACTGGCTCACCGGCGCAGGTACCACCATGCCGTTCACCGACACGGTGTAGTTGTTGGAATAGAGCTGTTTGCCGGTATAGCTGTGGCCATCTACCAGCAGGATGATATCCGGATTCTTCAGCGTCAGGCCGTCTGTCAGGCCGATGATGGTGCCGTCCATTTCGATTTCAGGTGTGATCGTAGGCTGACGGTCCTCCGGAGTATCCTCCGCGTTGCGCTGGAAATGCAGCTGGTACTTATAGGTCGTAGACTGGCCTTTGGAATTCGTGTAGTCGATACACAGCATCCGGTCCTCACGGCCCACCTGCACGGTATAACGGTCGTCAATTTCCTTCGTCAGGGTGTAATTTCCTGTGCTGTCACTGACATAAACGCGGTCGATAGACTCCTTACCGGTACTCTGGATCAGCTGGAGCCAGAATCGATACTGCTCGCTGTCCACTGTCACCTTTTCAAAGGAAGCAGAACTCTGCGCCATATTGTCATCAATGACCGTCGATGAAATACTTGTTTTGATCCGGAAGGCATTGGCGTTGTAGGTGATGGTATAGGTCTCCTCGGCTGAGGAGGATTGATAGCTTGCCTTGATCCGGATCGTGTTCGCTCCGGAGTTCAGGCTGGCCGTATAGGTATCACCGATACCCGTCAGCGTCCTTCCGTTCAGTGTTACGGACTGCACGGGGTACTCATTGCCGTCCTGAACCATGCTGGCGGTAAAGGTCAGTTCTCCATCTGTAACAGTTGCCAGCTCGTTCAGGGGTTTCTTATCTGACACCCGTTTGGCAACAATGATCAACTCTCCCGGCTGTGCGTAATAAACCGTATAGCTCTTTGACGCGCAAACATTGCTGCCGTCCTCCTCACGGTAGTTCACACTGACCGTAAGGGTATTGACTCCCAGCGCCAGATGCACGTTCACATAGCCGCTGTTGGCCGGGAACAGATATTCCTTCCCATTTACCGTCACGGACAAACCGGTGACCTCAAGGGTGGTCAGCTGGCGAATCGAGAAACCATAAGTTTCTTTTTCCACCATCGAGCCGTCGGTGATACTGGTGGTGAAGTAGGCCGCGGGATCTTTGACCTCCGGGACAGTGATGGCGTCAGTGGGGGTGCGGTCGGGGATCTGTCCACCGGAGCCGCCGCCGTTATCCACAATATCCAAGATGTCATCAATATTGCCCCGGCCCTCTGACGTTGTACCGTCGCCGGAGGAGGGATCATCCTCATCAGGCGTCTGGGTATCCTGCCGTCCGTCCTGCCGGTCGTCCTCCGGCGTCTGATCCTGCACAGTCTGCTGATCCTCCGGCGTATCCGGCTCCTCCGGCATATCCGGTTCGTCCGGCGTATCATTTTCCTGGTCCTCTCCGTCGTTGGCACTGTCCATACCCGCGATGCAGTCGCCGTCATACAGCACCTCACCCTGCGAGAGCAGCATACGGGACGCCGCGTGAGCCTCCTCCTGGGGTGCGCGGCCGGTTTGCAGCTGCGTCACACACAGTGCCGTGGCCAGACAAAGAAGCAGGGCAACAGCGGTCTGTATGACGCTTCCCAGCCTTTTTTTCATGTTTCACGCTCCTCCTGTAAACGCCACAGGAAGGGGGCGGTGTTTCACCTCCCCCTTCTTGCGGGTATTACGTTTCTTTCTTCTGTTTGGCACGCCGCATGGCGATAAACCAGCGGATCACAAAGGTAATAACGCCTGCCGCCGCCAGAATACCCAGGCTGATCCAGACGATGCCCCAATCGAAGGGCGTGTCCTCCGTCTGTACCTCATCCGGTACCAACAGCTGGTCGGTCGGTACCTTCTCGCCGTTTGCGTCGGTGGTCTGCTCCAGCAGCTCCTTATAGCGGGCAGAGGCATCCTGTAACTGCTGCACCAGCTTGGCCTCCACCAACTTCTTCTGCGTGGCCGTCAGCTTGTTATAAGCCTCGGTGGCCTTCTGGATGGCGTCATAGCTGTCCTTTGTCACTGTGCCGATCGCCTTGATCAGATCCTCTGTCGCCTTAGCTGCCGCGTAATTCGTCTCGTAGGTCTGATAGGCAGCCGCCGCAGCCTGCAAGTCGGCGTAATTGGTCACCATCTGCTTCTGATCCGCCGTCAGCTTATTATAGGCATCCTGCACAGCTTGAAGCTTCTTTTTGACCGCATCGGCTTCCGTTCTGGTCATGACCTCGTTCACCTTGCCGATGCTCTTGATCAGCTCCATGACATTCTTGGCCGCCGCATAGTTCTGCTCATAAGCCTTATAGGCGGTATCCGCAGCCTGCAAAGCCGTATAGTTGGTCACCAGTTTTTTCTGATCAGCCGACAGGTTGCCGTAGGCAGTCTGAGCGCGCTGGATCTTCGACTTTACCTGGGCCGCTTCCTGCTCGGTCATAACGGTCTTGACTGTGCCGACAGACTTGATCAGCTCCATCACGACCCCGGCGCAGTAGCCGTTCAGTGCCTTGGCCGCGCCGTCCCTATCCACACTGGCCTCCAACTCCTTGCGGGCAGTCGCGGCCAGACTGTTCAGCGCTGTATTCAGGTCTGTATACTTACTCTGATCCTCGCTGCTCCACTTGTTCAGGCTCTCCACGGCCTTTGTGTAAACGGCCAGCAGCTCCTTGGCTGCGGTGCAGTTTGCCACCTGAGCCTTCTCCAGCAGGGCTTTCTGTTCCTCGGTCAGACCGTTGATGGCAGCAGATGCCTGCTCGATCACCTGAGAGAGCTTGTTCAGCTCACCCAGCGTGGTCTTGCCTGCGGTGAAGTTGAGCTTCTCCAGCAGGAGACGTGCCACACCGGCAGAATAATCGTTCAACACCTTGGTCATGCCGGCGGCACTTGTGCAGCCTTCCAGCTTTGTACGGGTCTCCGCCGCCAGCTTGCCGAGCTCGGTTTTCACTGCGGAATATTTGTTCTTATCGCTGGTCTCCCACTGCTTCAGCGATTCAAGATCACGCTCATAGGTGGCCAGCAGATTCTGCGCGTCCGTCAGTTTTTTGCCGTTGGACAGATGCTCCTTCTGCGCCGCGGTCAGCGCCTTGTAGGCCGCTGTTACCTCCGACAGCGTGGTGGAAAGCTCCTTCATGGTCACGCCGGTCTTGACCCGTGCCGTGATCAGCAGATCCACCACACCGGCAGAGAACTGATCCAGTACCGTGTCCGTATCCGCGGATTTGGTACAGGCCTCGATGGCGGCCTTTTGTGTTTCATACAGCTTGTTCAGCTGCTCTGTAATGTCCTTATAATTCTTCTTTGCATTGCCATACAGCTTATCCAGCTGCTTCAGTGCGGCTTCCTTTGCCGCCGCCAGCAGGTCGTCCGCGCTCATGCGCGCCAGCACCTTTTCATAGGCGGCGGTCATTTCCTCAGTGGTCTTGGAAGTACGGATGGTCTCCGCCGCCTCGGCCAGCAGCTTTTCGATCTCCTCACACTGGGCCGCGGTGGCGATAGGCTTGATCTCTCGCTCGTAGCGGTCGTTCAGGTAGCCGACCACCTCCTCGCGGCTCTGCTGCTCCAGAAGCTGCCAGTCAAACAGAGGATAGCCGCTGTTGACGCCGCCGATGCTGTCCACCAGACCCTCAAACAGCGTATCCGCCGTCAGCTCCGCACTTTCCTTCACGCTGTCGCCCTGACTGCACTTCCAGCCCATCACGAACCGGCAGGCGCCCTTGCGCACTGTCAGGCCCGTATAATACTGGCCGTCTATGGGATAGCCTGCCAGAGAGCCTACCAGCGTAGTGGCCGTGCCTACCTGCAAAGCGCCCGCGTTATAGCAGTTCTCCAATGTCAGGCCTTTATTGCCGTACAACGAGCTGGCAGAGTATTCGCCCTTCTCGCCGCCCAGGATACCGCCGACGATGGCGCTGCCCGCCACGGCGCCGGTATTATAGCAGCTGCTTACCGTGACGCTGCCTGTCGGCGCAAGGCCGATGATGCCGCCTGTGCCGCCCTTTCTCAGCAGTACTCCGCCGGTATCATTGGACACCGCGCCCTGATTGGCGCACTGGTTCAGCGTGATAGTCACGCCGCCGGCGCCGGCATTACCGACGATACCGCCCACGCCAGCCGCCCTGCCTGCATAGACCGTACCGGTATTGACACAGCGTTCCAGCCGTGCGCTGCCGTCGATAAAGCCCACGATGCCACCCTGACCGCCGTCACCACCGAAACCACCCAGATAGTAGGCGCCCGGCTCGAAGGAGGTATAGACCCGGCTCTCATTCCGACAGTCCGTGATCTCATGGCTGCCGCTGCCGGAGAGACGGCCCACCAGACCGCCCACCGAGGTACGTTGTGCCATCTGATCGTTGACAAAGGATACGGAGATATCTACCTGCGACACACAGTTGCGGATGGTCCCGCCGCTGCCCTCGCCGCTGCCCAGCAGACCGCCGATGATATAACCTGTCGTCGTATCGTAAGATTTGACGCCGGTCAGCTCGATGCTGCCCCGCACCGTCAGGTTCTCAATGACCGCGTCCTGCGCCACGCCGAACAGGCCCAGCTTCTGGCGTCCGCCCAGAGACGTGATATACAGGCCGGACACTGTGTGGCCCTGTCCGTCGAAGGTACCGGTATAGGCACGCTGCCCATTGCTGCTGAGGGCGCCGATAACCGGCCACCGGCAATAGCCGAGGTCGATATCCGCTGTCAGCACCGCGCAGTAGCCTGCGCTCTCCATCTGGTTATTCACCGCGTAGGCCAGCCATGCCAGTTCCTGCGCCGTTCCGATCTGATAGGGATCGTCCTCCGTTCCCGTGCCGTGAGGCTGGCTGGGGGTACCATCCCAACCGTCCTCGGCACGGGCGGAATCCAGCAGTTTTTTCAGCTTGCCGCCGGCAGAGGTATAGGCCTGCTCAATGGCAGTCAGGCCCTCCTGCCGTGCCTGCTCTATGGCGGCGTAGTCGGTCAACTCGTCCAGCTCCACCGCTGCCGCCGTCTCAATAGCGGCTTTGCCGCGCTCCAGCGCGTCGTTCAGCAGCGTTTTGTGTTCCTTGTCGAAGCCGCTAATGTCGCCCAGCTGGGTCGTCAGCTCCGCGATGCGCTGCTGTGCCAGTGTATCCAGCTCCTGCCGCGCCGTATCGCGGGCCTTTTGCAGCGCTGCCGCTGCCGCCGCGTCCATGTCCGGCGCCGTATCGCCCTCCGTGAAGGTGGCTGTCAGATCGGTCAGTGCCTTTCCGGCGTCGGCGTAAAGGATGTCCACTTCTTCTGCAGAGGCAGCCTGATCCAGCTTCAGCTTCCAGCTCTCATAGGCCGCCAGCAGCGTAGCCATGTCCTCCTGAGAATACTTCTTATTGGTGATGAATCTGTTATAGAGATCCTGCTGTGCTTTCTTCGGGTATGTGATGATCTGAAGCAGCTTACCATCCTCGCCTAAATAGTCCCGCCGAATTTCATTGATTTTGGCAATGGTATCCGCGCTCTTGATCTCTTCCTCTGCCGCGGCCAGCAGCGCGTTGACCTCCGCCTGCTCCTCAGCCGCGTACACGCGGCTGTCCACATAGGCACGGAGATCGGCCAGCAGCTGCTCGCCACCGGCATCCGTGCCGCTCAGTACCGCGGCAAGCTGCTCCTCACATTCCTGCACCAGCGCATCCGCGTCGCCGTCGGCCAGCTCAATGCGCTCTATGTACGACAGCACGATGCCGTTATAGAGGATGCTCTGCTCCGGACCATAGACCTTATAATTCTCGTCGCCGGGACGGATCAGCTTTGCCAGCAGCTGCGCTGTGGCGCTGACCTTATCCCAGCTGCCGCTGGCCATGGTGAAGGAAGGTGTCACGCAGGACACACGGGCCGCGTCGTGGCTGTTGGTATTCGCCACGTCCACTACGCCCCACAGCGTATTGGCGGACGCGCTCTGCACGTGCCGGATCTCGCCGCTGTACCATTCGCCCACGATACCGCCTACGCCCTGTGCCGTGGCATCACCGTTATCCGTCACATTGCCGGTATTATAGGCGTAGGACAGGGTGCAGGGGCCGGTGAGACCCGTATTGTTGGCGGTATCAATATAGCCCACGATACCACCCGCGCCATAGCCCATGGCTGGCGAGCCGCTGCCGCTGACAGGCCCTTTGTTCAGCACGTTCATGATGATAACATCCAGCACATTGCCGGAGATATATTTATCCTGACTGACCCAACCGACGATACCTCCCACACGGCTTTCGCCCTGAACGGCGCTGCTGTTCTCGCACAGACGCACCTGTGCATAATCTGTCAGCAGACCCACAATGCCGCCCACACCCTGAACGCCATTGACCACACCCTCGCTGCCGTTGGTGCAGTAGCGGATCACACTTCCCTGACGAGCCACACCTACGATGCCGCCCGCGTAGTTGATATTCTTCCGACTACCCACCGTGCCGTAGTTATTGCAGCTGTCTATTATGGCGTTTACCGCCGTTTTACCAGCGATGCCGCCCGCCACAGCACTGTAATTCGTGCCAGCATTGCCGATATACACCGACGAGGAGCACTGAAAAACGGTACCCATACAGTAGCCTGCAATGCCGCCCGCTCCCACATTGTCGACGCCATTGCCGGAAACGCTTACTATGGAGATCGTGCCGGCTACCTTTAGGTGCTCCACTATGCCGGACTTTCCAATTACACCGAACAGCCCCGCATAGCTTTCATTGGATATATGCAGCCCATGGACGATGCTGTTGCACCCGTCAAACATGCCTTGATAGCTCTTGGCGGCAGTACCGATAGGTGTCCATGGGTGGCCGTTCAGGTCGATATCAGCCGTCAGCTTGGCGCACAGCGTTATCTTTCCGCTATTGACCCGATTGGCAAACCACGCCAGCTCCGCGCCAGTGCCAATGAGATACGGCTTCTCCTTCGTACCGCTGCCGGAGGGTTGGGTCTTTGTTTCGCCGTCCCACTTGTTTTCCTCCGGGACATCGTTGGCCTGTACGGCCACTTGCAAGCCCTCCACGATCTGCCGCATAGCGGCCTCACAGTTTTCGGCCAGCGCGTCTACTTCCGCTGTGGTCTTGCAGTCGTTCAGTGCCGTCAGGGCTGTGGCCTGCTGCTGTTCCAGCGTCTCGCGAGCCGTGTCCAGCTGCTCGCGGCCCGTCATGGTCAAGGACAGCCAGACGCCCCGGCTGCTCTCATCAAAGGCAGCTTCCTTCTCCTCCAGCTGTTTCAGATACTTCTCATACAACGTCTGGATGCGCCGAATGGCGGTCTGCTTCTCCTCCGCCGTCAGTTCCGTATACGTTTTGGCCGGAATGGCCGTCATCTCCAAAAGCAGCTCCGACAACTGCGGCAGCTCCTCCTCCGTCCGGGCGGCGGCAATAGCCGCCAACGCGTCGTTATAGAGCTTCGTCAATGTTGCCCAATCTTCCGGTTCATAGGAGTCCTCGTGGTATTTGCTCCACACCTCCGCAAGCTGAGACTTCAATGTCTCTTTCTTGCTGTCCAGCGCCATATCCGACACCTGGGGTTGGGTCAGCTCCCAACGCAGCAGCGGCCAGCCGCCGTTTTCCTCCGTCAGCAAAAAGCCGTTGGGATCGTCCGCCGCCGTGCCGTCGTTCAAGGCTGCCAGCACAGTATTGGTATCCGTCTCCTCAAACCGTCCGCCGGCAAGGGCGGTATCGGTCTCAAACGCCGTGCCCGACCAGAACAGCGCCGTGCTCTCCGCGCTGAATGTACCCTGACCGCACAATGCCCCAGCCCTTTCGCCGCTGACGGTCTTTACCTCACCCCAGCCCGGCAGGGCGGAGGTTTCCGTATTCTCTACAGCGGACGATACGGCGGCATAGCTATACGCTGCCGTACATTCCGCCTGTTCCGCCAGCTGGCCCATCAGGCCGCCCGTGCACACACCACCCAGCACATCGCCGGACTGATAGCTCCGCTGGATCGTGACGCTGCCGGACAGGACGCTGCCCAGCAGGCCGCCTGCGGCGGCGCTTTTCAGCGCCTTTACCGTACCCGCATCCGCGCAGCCTGTCAGGGCCAGCGTACCGCCGGTGACACTGCCCGCAAGGCCGCCTACATGACTGTCAGCGCTGGAGACGCTGATCTGCACCTCGCTGCGGCAGCCGCTTACCATGGTATCGCCGGACACCGTACCGGCCAGTGCGCCCACGTTCTTGGCAGGACTGTCCTCAGCGGCGGCCAGTTCACCGGCCAGCCGTAGATCCCGGATCGCCGCGCCGTTCAGGGCGCGGAACAGGCCCCATGACGCATCCGTATCGTCTGCCGTGACATGGAGTGCCAGCGTCACGGTGTGGTACGCGCCGTCGAGGCTGCCGGTGAACGTCTTGCCATAGGGCGCGTCCATCGTGATATCCGCACCGAGACGGTACGCGCCGTCCGGCGTCATGGCGGCAAATTCCTCCGCCGTGGTAATGACCGTTGTCTCCTGCGCCGCCACGGTGTCGGACGGTTCTACTGCCAATGCCGAGATCGGCAGCAGACTCACCGTCATGACACAGGCCAGCAGCAGGGCTATGATCCTGTTTCTCATCGCTTTTCTCCATTGCATTGCCGCTTATAGCCATTTGGCATACAGCGTCATATCTTTCTTTACCTTGTCCGTATCAAAATCCCATGGTCTGGTGCAGGCAGTATCCTGATACCAGCCGCCAAAACCGCACCCCGCCTTTTCCGGGACGGGAGGACGGGTCAGCTTCTCGCCGCGCTTGGCCTTGCGGCTGCCGATAGCCGTACCGCCGAATGTCTCGAACCTCACCGTCTTTCTGCCCAGCAGCAGGAGCAGTACGATCACCAGCAGCACCGCGCCCAGCACAAACCAAATCCACGCGGGCAGCTGTCCGCCGCTGTTATCCGCAGGCACCTGCGTCAGCTCCGTCCACTTTGCGTACAGTGTCATGCTGCCCCGTACCGTATCCTTGCCGAAGTCCCATTCCTTGGTCATGTCGAAGTCGCTGTACCAGCCCGCCAGCGCGAAGCCCTCCTTGGTGGGGTCCTCCGGGCGCGTCACCTTCTGGCCCAGCTTCACCTTCTGCTCCGGGACGAAGGTGCCGCCGTTGCTCTCGAACCGCACGGTACACTCGTCCGTCACCACCACGGTCACGTCACGGCCGGTGGTGGCGTAGCTGTCCATGCCGCCCTCAACGGCAACCTGCATCTCCGTATTGCGGATCACGGACGAGCCGGAAGTACCGATGACCTTCAGCTGGAACGTGCCGATCATGGTGGAGGCGTCCCAGTTCTCGCCGCCGCCCAGAGACAGGAAGTTCATGTAAAATGCCCGCATACCGCCCCGCAGGGCGATGTCCGTTGTCTCGATGGAGGCCGCCGTCATGACGCTGTTCTCCACCAGCTCAAAAAACGCGGGGTCATAGCACAGCTCATCCTGCATGGCGTACATGGTGTAGCCCTCGTCCGCGTCGGTACGCTTCAGGGCCAGCGCCACCGTGACGATATCCCCGGTGGCCGCCCGCTTCGTGTCGCTGCCGTCGATGGACAGTTCAAAGAGGTACGACTGGCTCTCGTCCACCGCCATGGCCGGGACGACTGCCGCCAGCAGCGTCAGGGCCGCCAGCAGCGCGCATAACAGTTTCTTCATTTCGTGGTTCTCCTTCTGCTTCTTTTTATTCAGAAATTCGTTTTTATTCTTCTTTTTCCGCGTCTCAAGAGACACATAAACAAACCTCCGAAAAACGGGGTATTTCCCCTGCCCCTTTCGGGGCAGGGGAAATCATGCACGATATGGACAGTATTCGCCCTATAAGAGGGGGATTACTGGATCTTTGCCACAACGTCGGCAGCATCCTTCACATCGACCGTCTTGCTGTTGTTCACGTCGGCAGCAAGGAACATTGCCATGGTGGTCGTATCGAAGCTGTCGTACTTGGCGTTGTAGATGTTGTACACCAGCTGGGCATCGTTGATATCCACCAGTCCGGTGCCGTTCACATCACCGTTTATGTTGAAGGTCTGGGCAGTGACGTCCACCTCGGTGATCTTGCCGTCTGCTTCGGCCTCGGCCTTTACCTCTGCCAAGGACTTATCGGAAATGACCAGATAGGCATAGGCGCCCTCATAACGCTCCGCGTTCCGGAACATGGGGTCATTGCCGTAGGCCAGCACCTTGCCGTCAGCCAGCTTTGCGCTGCCGTCCAGCTTGGCGGTGATCAGGAACACGGACTGGGCCTTGTTCTCTGCGTTCTTATCGAGCTTCACATACTCATTGACTTCAATGGTATACTTGGTCTCGATCTGCTTCTTTTCCACGGTGATGGTGATAACATCGCCGGCCTTGATATCCGCACCCGCGATGGTGTAGGTGCCCTCGGGATTCTCCGTGACGGTGACGGCGGTGTTGTCCGCCTTGGTGGCCGTTACGGTGTAGGTATAGCCTGTCACCTTGTTGATCTTGAACACGAAGTTCTGACCGGGGGTCGCCGTTCGGGTCGCCTGGCCGCCTTCAACATCCTCCGCGCCATTGCCCGTGAAGTTGATCTGGGCCTTGTTTGCCTCCTTGTTCACGGTAATGACCACGTTACCGGTGATCTCCTTGCCGGGGATGGTGTAGGTCTTCGTAGCCTCATCATAATCAGGCGTGACCGACTTGCCGCCCGCGGTAACCTCCACGGTGTAGGCATAGTTCGCTTCCGGAGTCAGCGTGAAGGTATAATCCGTGCCGTAGGTGGCCTTGGCCGCGGCAGTCACATTGGCCGAGCCAGAGCCGGTCACCTTAACGTCAAACTCGTGGCCCACAGCGGTGATGGTGATGTCGCCGGTGATCTCATCCTTAGGAATTGTGTAGGAATCGTCTGCATTGCGCGTCGGCTCCTTTTCCTCGCCTTCGCCGATCTTGTACTTCACGTCCATGTAAGTGCCGTCCAGACCATCCTTCAGTGTGAAGGTATAGTCCTTGTTAGAAGAGGCGGTAGCTTCACCGGTGACGTTATCGGGCAGCGTCACTTTGTAGGTCAGCGCCACGGTGATGGTGGCAGAGCCGGTCACAGTGGCCGCAGGCGCATTCAGCAGTGCGTTTTCGGTCTTGTCCACCTTGGCCTCGGTGACCGTCACGTCGCTCTTACCGGCAGCGATGCCGTTGAAAGCCAACTGGATATCATTCGTGCGATTATCGCCGTAGAACTTGATACGCAGGTTTCCGTTGTCGTCGGCAACCGTCGTATTTTCCGGCAGGCCGGTACTCTTGGCCTGATCGAAGCTGAGCACACCGGCATCATAGGTCAGCTTCATGTCAACAGCGTTGTAATACGTCACGTTGGGGTTGCTGATCGCCAGCTTCACCATCGCCGTATCGCCCATATTGATCTTGGCGTTGTCCGTGGACACCGCTACCGTGTAGCCATCAGCGGCAGGGGTGTTGTCCTTGACGGTGAGGGTAGTGGTGGCAGAGCCGCCGTCCTCCCATGTCTTACCCCAATCCTTGCTCAGCTTAATGCCCGTCACGTTGATAACATACTCAGTTGCGGGAGTATTGGCAGGGATCGTAATGGGGAATACCGCCAAAGTCGTTACATTTTCAATGTTATCATCGCCAAGATTCATCCACGAAAGCTTATTCGCCTTTTCATTGTAGCTTGCGGTGCCTCCGTCCGGATATCCGGACGGAGTTCCTACGACCAGTTTCCCGCTTGCATCGGACACGATTACTTCAATACTGTCGAGCGTTACGGGAGCCGATGTTCCTATTGTCAAATTCACTGTCTGATCTTCATCACTTGCATCAACCGTGCTTTGGCTCAATGTCGCTGTATAGGATATTCCCAACTCATTAGAAGCAAATACGTTAATCGTCAAGCTGAAGCAAAGTGCTAAGCAGAGCAGAAGTGCAATTCCGCGCCGCAAATTTTGTTTCATTTGCCAAACTCCTTTCTATCACCAGCCAAAAGCTGTCTTTCCAGAACTGACGCCTAAAACTCTGCGAGCTTCTGCGGCAGTCGGATCTCCCACGGAACCGCTTCTCAGCTTTTCAATGTCTGTCAGCGTTACCTTTCCACTGCTGGCACCCAGCAATTTACGGGCTTCTGCGGCAGTAACCGCACCATCACCATCCACATCGCCCTTCAGGGCCACAACGATGCTGTCGCCTTCTGCCAGCGTCACGGTGAAGCTGTGAGTGCCGTTCTTGGTGGTGGCCGTCAGCTTTTCATAAGTGCCGTCAGCCTTCTTCACCAGTACCACGCAGGCTACGTCATTTTCGCTGGCCACGGTGAAGGCGTTGCTCTCGCCCAGCTTCCAGCCAGCCTCGGGGGCGTTGACGGTAATGGTAGGTGCATCCGCGGAGGTACCGGCCTTGAAAGTGGTCACACCGTTCTCAGTAGTACCCTCATTAGTGCCGTTGCCGATCTTAATGTCAGACTCGGACGCGCCGGTCAGGGACACCGCCTTAGTGGACAGCGTGTAATTGCCCACGTTGGCGCCGTAGGTGTAGACCGCCTCAACGCTGCCGTCAGCCGCGTCACGGTACGACACCAGCTCGGTCACGTCGCGCTTCAGGCCGTTGGCCAGGACTGCCACGATCTTACCGCCTACTGCCGTATAAGCACCATCCTCGCCCTTGGTCACCTCGGGCTTCTCCTTGACGACCAGCTCCTTGACCGCGCTGGTCAGGGCGATCAGGTTGCCGCTGTCGTTCTTGAAGTACAATGTACCGTACTCATCCACCACGGGGCTGCTGATGCAGTACTGTGCCAGGGGGCCCTCCGGCTTGAATACCACGGGCGCGCAGTTGCTCTGACCGTTTTCGGTGATACCGTTCTTCAAAGAGGTCTGACCCGCGCTGTCGTTGATCACGCGCATGACGCCGGGGGTATAGTTATCCATGAAGTAGACGTTCACGCTGCCGTCATCGGTAGCGGTGGACAGCAGACCGCTGGTCTGGGGATAGCCCTGGGTGGTGGCTGTATAGGCCACTTTCCAGCTGGTCAGATCCAGCACCGCGATGTGGTGGCCGCTGTAGGCGGTGAACTGACCGGTACCGGACACGCCCACATAGGCGCGGTTGTTGTACACCACGGGAGTGGAGGTGCTCATGCCGCCCAGATTGATAGCCTGAGAGCCGGAGAGCTTACCATCCGCGCCAAGGATTTCGCTGTAGAAATAGCCGCCCTTGGAGGTGAAGTACAGCCGGTTCGTCGTCTCGTCATACGCGATGTTGGAGCGGATATCGCCGGTGTAGCCATCCTTGGAATCCACGATCTCGCCGGTGCGCTTGTTGAACACCACCAGCTTGGCAGTCTGGGAGGTATAGCCGCTCTGGCCGTCGTCGGTGCCGACGACCACATAGTCCTTGTTGGCGTAAGCACCGGCCCAGTAGAAGCCGCCCTGACTGGTATAGCGCCACAGTGCCTCCTTGGTGGAGGTGCCCTCATAGTCCGCCGTCAGGCAGACGAAGTTGGCGTCGCCGCTCTCGCCGGTCCAGAAGCCCACATACACATACCCGTCAGAGTAGGTGATGGGGGAGTTGGACTGACCCTTCAGCGGATCCTGATAGACCCACAGGGACTGCAGATTATCGGCGCGGAACGCCTGCACGCGGCCCTCCTTCAGCGCCACGAAGATCATGCCGTCGGCATAGGTGGGCGGAATGATGGCGAAGTCGGAGTTGCTGGCCATTTCGACGGACTTCACGGTCGCGCCGGTGGCGGGATCAAGCTTCAGCAGTCTGGTGCCCGCGTAGGCGTACATGTAGCCGCCCACGAAGATGGGAGAGCCCACCGCGCCGCTGTCATAGCCGCTGCCGCTGGCGCTGGCCCACAGCAGCTCCACATCGGAGGTCTTGGTCTCCGCATCGATCTGGCCGGTGGGGGTCTTGACCTTGGTGATGGCCATGTTCTGGTCATTGCCGCGGAAGTTGGGCCAGGAAGCGGCATAATCCGGCAAAGAGATCGCCGGCACGGCGCTCAGCGTCACGGTCAGCTCGCCAGCCTTGTTCAGCGCGGACTGGGTGATGGTGCCGGTCTTGGTGACGTAGCCCTTGGCCACCGCAACATAGCGGTAGCTCTTGTCGGTGCGCAGGCTGTACACGCCGTTCTTGCCGGGGGTGACCAGCGTGTCGCCCTGATAGACGCGCACCTGCGCGCCGGTGGCGTTGGTGGTGATCTTCGCGTCATAGGTGCCGATGGTCTCCACCGTGTAGGTGTAGGTGGTGCTGGTCGCGCCCGCCTCCGTGCCGGAGACGGTGATGGTGAACTTGCCGTTCTCCAGCTTATCCAGCGGGAGCTTGCCGTTCTCCAGTTCGGGGCTGTAGGTCACGGTGACGCCGTCGCTCAGGGTAGCGGTCACGGTGGGGGTCAGGGACTTGACGCTGTCGGGCACCTTGAGCGTGTAGTCCAGCGTCTCAGGCGCGAAAGCCTGATCCTGCTCCAGACCTCCCTCCGCGAAGGTGACGGTTTTCAGCGTGGGCAGGACGGTCAGCTTGAAGGTGTACACCGTTTCCTTGCCGTTGCCGCCCGTCGGCGGGGTCACGGTCAGGGTCAGGGTGTTCTCGCCCAGCTTCAGCAGACTGCCGTATTGAATGTACTCCGCACTCTCTCCCATCATATCTGTGACGGGATTGATGGTCTTCGTCGTCTCACCGATCGCGGCGGTCATGGTCGCGCCGGTCTCGGCAGGGATAGCCCAGAAGCGATAGCTGCTGTTCGTTCCGGTGTTGTCAAGGCCCAGCGGCACGACATGCAGGTCATACTGCGTGGAAGAATAACTGGTCGTATCCTGCTTAAAGTCGTTCGGGTCGACCAGAACAGCGCCGTCATAGCCATTGTTCTTGCTGGGATCAACCGAACCGTTGCACCAGCTATTCAGCCGCAGCATACTCAGGCCGTTGGGGCTGGCTGCCTTTGTCACGGTGACGGGATAGGTCTTGCTGTGGGTGCCGTCCTCCGCCGTAACAACGAAGTCCACGCGGCCGTTGGAAAAGTCCACCGCTCCGTCGGCGGGGGTAACAGTGGCGTGGGGGCTGACGGTGGTGGCAACGGTCACCTTGGCCAGATCCGCGTCATAGGGCAGCACAAAGTAATAGTTGCCGTTCTTGTCCAACAGAGCCGCGCTGTCGTTGACGGTCAGGCCCGTCAGGTCGCAGGCGTAGTCTTTCAGCGTCTCGAAGCTGCCGCACACCGGCAGATTCTGACTTTCGCTGTCGCCCTGCGTCCACGTTACGCCGTACAGGGATATGTTGGCATAGCCGTTCAGCTTGTCCACGAACTCCTGAGCCTGCATGGCGGTCAGGGGCATGGCGGTTGCATAGTCGCCCGCGTCATAGTTACCGATGGCGGGCAGAATGCCCACTTCCTGATAATACAGATTGCCCAGCGACTTTCCGTTGACATCTACACCTGTGGCGCTGCCGATCAGGTGACCCGCCACAGGCTCGGCTTCCTCAGAGCCGTACTGGACGGAACCGGTATGGTAGCTGTTGAATACGCCAGCCATATCTCCGCGCCCATTGGCATTGCGGTTTGTGTTGGCAATACCTACAAGGCCGCCCACGGTGGTCTTTTCCACCTTGACGGTACCCTGGTTATAGCAGTCCTCCATAATACCGCCCAGCAAGCCCACCAGGCCACCGGCCTTCTCACGGGCGTTGACGGTGCCGTAGTTGGCGCAGCCGGACACAACGCCCATCGGGTTTTCCAATGTGCTTTGATGGTCGCTCACTTGTCCCACTACACCGCCGACCAGACCGCCGCCTATGACAGCACCATAGTTGCGGCAGTTCACCAATATGCGGGCATTACCGGCAATACCACCGACATTCGTGCCGCCGTCGGAGCTAAAGCCGGATGCGTTTGGATTACCGGTAACATCGCCGTAGTTGGCGCAATTGGTCAGAACTTTGCCGTTACCAACAATGCCGCCTACCATCAATGTGGGAACCTGCCCTGCCGTACCGGTAGCGGTCACCTTACCATAGTTAACGCAGTCCTCAATGCGGCCAAAGCTTCGGGCTGCGATGCCGCCCACATAGGACTTGGCGGTAATAGAGCAACTCTCATCCAGAACGATGCTCTTTACCACAGAACTTTCGCCCAGCACGCCGAACAGGCCAAAATAGCTGGTCTCCGCATTGTTGTAGACAAAGTTCTTGATGCGATGGCCGCGGCCGTCATAAGTACCGCTAAACGGATTACGACTCGAACCGCTGGTGGTGGCTTTTGCAATAGGCGTCCAATCTGGTACGCCGGTCATGTCGATATCGGCAGTCTGCCGGAGATATTTGCCCGCCATGGTGTTACCGGCATTTACCACTGCCGCCAAGCCTACCAGATCATTTGCGTTTTTGATCAGATACGGACTTTTTTCCGTTCCTTTACCGCTAAAAGTATATCTAATCCATGTTATCTGGAAAAAAACGATCAGACTGATACGATCTCCATTCGTGCCATTGGCCGGAACTAACGTAATTTGGTCCGTTCCTCTGAATTTCACCTTGCCTGAATACGTCACCATTTCCAGATTATCTGGCACCTCTGCGCTGCCATCTGCGCCTGTTACAGATGCCGTAACTTGCGTCAGCGTAAAGGGTGCAGGATTGCTCATATCACGAGAGAATGTCACCGTGCGTGCTTCAAGGTCGACAACGCCTGTAAATATTCCCTGATCTGTGTCAAGCGTAATGACGGCATTGTTGGCCCAAGCAATATCAGGGCCTTCCAAATAAGTCACGACGGCTTTTGCGTTCCAGTCGCTCGCGTACCACATTACGTCCTTATTGGCAAAGTCCTCAGCACTCATCTCAATGTTGATGATCTGCGCTACTGTCCAATTAGCAAAAGCACTGACACCAATCGTCCTCACCGAACTAGGAAGTGATATCCAGCTTACCGCTGTGCAACCTTTAAATGCACCCGCGCCAACCGTTACCAATGTCGAAGGAAGTTTTACTGTACGAAGTTTTGTTGCATTTGATATCACGCTATCAGGGATTGAAGTAAGTCCGTCACTGAAAACAACATGCTCTACATAAGCAGTGAACCTAAGCCATGGATATACTTCTTCCGTTATAGTCGTACCAGCTGCGATATCAAACGCACCAGTTCCAATGAAAGAAAGCGTCTTGGTGTCCAAGTCATACGCCCAATTCACAGAGTTTTCCTCATAGGTATATGTACCGTTGAACGCAAATGGATAAACTCGTTCACCGTTGTAGTCTATTAACGCGTTGCCATTCCAACCATCACCAAATGTTACGGCAGATAGGACATCGTCCTTGTCCTTGTCAAAGCAAAGAGTCTGTTCAATTGTCCAATCGGCAAAAGCGTCGTTTCCAATTTTTGTTACGCTGTCAGGAATCGAAACAGTTGCAACCTTTGTGCAGCTCTTAAAAGCGGCTGCACCGATCTCCTTTACTGTTGACGGAATAGCAATCGCGGTAGCCTGCGTAATACTCGCAAAGGCACCGGCATCAATCTTTGTCCATCCGTCGGGAATCGCAATTACTGCGATTCCAGTGCACGCTGCAAATACAGAATCGCCCATCGAAATATCTGTCGACGGCAGGAAATTCGTATCTGTCAGTGACGTGCAGCTTATAAACGCACTATCGCCAATGCTTTCCAGCGTAGTCGGCAAGCTTACAGAAGTCAGCTTTGCATAACTGTTAAAAGCAAACGCTCCGATGCGGGTAACACCTTCGCTGACAGTGATTTTTGTCACCGTCCCCCGCTGTGAGTACCAAGGCGCACGCGCACTTGTAGTCGTTCCATAATCCGCCATCGCGCCCGTACCGCTGATGGTCAGGGTCGTGGTGTTCGCGTCATATGACCAAGTGACGCTGCTGCTGCCATCGTCGGCGCTGCAATCGCCACTCGTTGCGGCCCACGTCACCGTCGGCAGCAGGCTGAACGTCATCACAAACGTCAGCAGCAGCGCCAACAGCCGATGGGCCTTGTTGCTTCTCATGTTGTTTTCCTCCTTGTGTGTATTCTCTATCTCCAAACGCCGCAGCGTGATAAAGGGATCAGGGCGGCCCTCGCCGCCGCGTTTTTGCCGAACTAAAAAATGAGGTCGGCGGGAGGGGCCGGCAAACCCCTCCCGCTCTATGGGAAAGACCACGGCGTATGCCGCTCTCGGTTTGACTTCATTTTGAGGAAGTGGGGATGGGGCGGCTTAAACCCCATCCCCTATGGAAAGCTGACAGTCTCCGTTCAGACCGTCATGGCTTGACAAGGGGTGGTGTCTTTTTCGGCGGCCTTCGCTGCTTCGGCGGCTTCCCGCTCTGCGCGGCGCTTCACGGCCTTCTCATGGGCCAGCTGGCCCTGCCGCAGGTTCTTCTCGATCTGCTTCTGCCGCTTCTTCTCCTTACGCTCCGCCAGGAACAGCGGTTCCTGTACCGACCGCTCCTTGCGGTAGCGGGCCGTGCCGTTCAGCTTGACTGTCATCCGTGTAGGCGGCAGACACGCTGCCCGCAGAGCTGCGTCCCAGCTCCCGAAGCGCTGCTCAATAAACGCGCCGCCGTCCACCTCACACGGTGCGGGACTGTGACGCAGGGTGCGGGCACACCGGGCCAGATACAGCGCCAGCTCCCGCAGGGGCGTGCCCGCGTGCTTTTCGGCAAACGCCGCGTCCCGCGCTGCCAACGCATCCTTGGTGCGCTGTGCGATCTTCTGGTCGCGCCAGTTCTCGACGTCGAAGTGCTGGTTGGGGTTGAAATGGCTCATGGGTATACTCCTTCCTATGGTGATCTCATGGCAAGAAAAAAGCACTGACGAACCTCGTCAGCGCACACTCCTACCCTCGTCACAACGAAGAAGCGCCGCTGCAAACAGAGTCCTCAGTCGTGCAATTCTACTGCCCTCGCGCCACGGGATCTCTCCCTCGTACACGACCTACCTTCTCAGAGCGTTCGCTCCAATGGCGGGTATTGCCCAGCGGCTCAAAGCCGTTTTGGTCGTTTCCTTGCGCTCACAGTGCCGTCCGCGGTGGGTTTTGACCCATGTTCCTTTTAGGCTGCGCCCTGACGGAAACCCGTCTTTACAACACGCAGCCACACGACGTCACAGAACTCAATGCTATAAAATTTTTTCGGTTTTGCTATAATGGTTCTGAATATTTTTCCGGTATTTTTCGCAAAGTAACGTACTTTGCGAAAACACCTCAAAAATGGCCGTATAACAGTATATTCCAGCTTTTCCGACTTGTCAATATGGCATTTCAGAAATGCACTTTTTGAAAAGCGTAAGTTGGAAGCCGTTGCGCCGCAACGTTTCCCCGCGCTTTTCGCAAAGTACGTTACTTTGCGAAAATTTTTATGCCATTTTTTAGATAGAAAAAGGACGCCTTTCGGCGTCCTTTTTCGCGCATTTACAAGGGTTCGTGCCGTTTCGTGAACAACTGGCTGTGAGGGGGCAGGGTTTTCACCTGACTCTGCGGTGACTCAAACAAAAAGGCACCCCGCCGCAGGAGGTTAGA
>OLNQ01001150.1_pt1 | contig 26091 bp, 21 predicted proteins | sample 1672821 | NCBI WGS metagenome assembly OLNQ01 (sample SAMEA3136727, study PRJEB25190) | human gut metagenome | biome: human gut; feature: human-associated habitat; material: faeces | place: Austria | collected 2013 | reverse complement strand
TGTTCTTGATGTCGTTAAAGATGCGTTGGCGGTTTTGCTTATTGAAGTCGTTCTTACCCGGATAAAGAACTCTAGCATTGGGATAAGCCTTTCTAAAAGTGTCGGCAATGTCGAAGACATTTGCCTTCAGTCCGATAATCATCGGCTTGTTTGCTAAGCCCAAGCGCTTCATCTCATAGGCTGCCGTACACATGATGAGGGTCTTGCCCGCTCCCACCTCGTGATCGCAGATGCCGCCGCCATTGGTTTTGAGCATCCATACTGCATCTTTCTGACTCTTGTAAAGGTCATCAATACCCAATCGTTTGAGGTCAAGGTCGGGAAAAGTCTGATGTGCACCGTCGAAGTTGGGTCGCACAAAACAGTTGAAAAGGCGATTGTACCTGTCTGCGAGCTGTTGCTTAAAGGTGTCAGGTGTTCGTCCGAGCCAATCGACAAAGCCCTGCCTAATTTCCTCTATCTTGGCATTCGCCATCTGAATGGCATGTCCATCTCTTACTTTAATGGTCTTGGTCTCTCCCGTAACCTTATCTGTCACTTCCTTGCTCTTGTTGATGTCGGGAATGGTATTGTGCAAGGCGTGCTTCAGGAGATTGATGCCGTCATAACGGCGGAACTCACCCTGTACGGCATACTTGTGCCAGATATTGGCATTCTTATGGTCACATACAATGCTGTACTCGTCCATGTTGGAATGGTAGGATACGCCAATATCCGTCCCGAAAAACTCCGAGGCAAACCTGCCATAGACCTTGGCAGGTATCCAGCGTTCACCGAGATTGAAGTCAAGGTCTGCAAATGGAATGGGTGTCGGCGTGGCTGCACGTAGGGCAGCAAGGCTCTGCTTTGCTTCTTCGTGTTCGGGATGGTCCAAGAGCCACGACTCGATACGCTCCGCCTTTTCTATTACATTGCCCGAAATGAACTTGTCCGCCACTTCGTAGGCATTCTCTTCGGGATTGTAATAGATGCGACCTTCCAAGGAAGAAATGATGTCGCTTTCCTCCATATCAGGTAAAAGCGAACTCATGTAGTCAAGTTCCACCGTGCCGTACTTGTTGAGCGATGCACCCAGTGCCTCCATCGGGTCTGCGGCAACGGTCAGTTCTGTGGTGGAAAATGCCGTTGGATGGTCAAAGATGTCCGCCTTGATGTACCTGCCGTTCTCGGAGCGTTCCAAGAAGAGCATTTCCACGCCTGTAGCATCCATCTTGATGATGTCGGTGTTTGCCTTCTGATTGAAGTAGCCCCAGCGTGCAACATAGTCATCATACAAGTGATTGAGCCTGCCACGGTCCTCCTTGTCTTCAGCATGATTTTCTGCCTCGTAGTCATAGAGACGATGATAGCACTCCCGTATCTCGATATAGGCTTTGAGACGGGAAAGCTGCGCATACGGCAAGTCCATCGGGTTAAAGGTGGGATGTCGCTTTAAGTCAGAAAGAAAGCCTACCTGCCCTTTCTGCACGACAATGGAGCCGTCTCTTAGGTGTGAGTCCGACGAAGAGAGAAAAGGGCGCGGGGAAGCGTCAAATTCCTTTCTGACTTCCGCTATCGGTTTTGGCTTGCGCTCCTCGGCTTCGTTCATGAAGTCGAAAAGTGACGGCTCACGTGGAAAGGAAGAAGCTGCTTTCCTGCTACTACGGGTACGCCGTTGAGGAGAGGTTACTGCCTTTTGTATCTTGGACTCCGCTGGCTTTTGGGAAACAGTTTGTGCTACAGGACGGTGCGTCTGTGAAGTTCCTGAATTATCCTTGATTTCATGGTTCACACGGGTAACTTCTCTTGTCCAAAGACTGTATTCCTCCGGGGCAAACAGTGACAGTTGCTCCGGTTGTCCGATGTCTTCCATATTATTGTCCACCACCGGATGATGATCGTCGTCAAAGAATATTGTCTGCCCGTTCATCTCTCTTGGGGCTTCAATATCCGTACGGATTTCCTGTGGTTCCTGCTCGTATTGATGATGAAGTGTCAAAGCAGGTACGCCTTCGGGTGCAGGTTCTATAGTTATGGAAGGCTGTTCTGATACTAATTGTTGTGGGTCAGACTCTGATGATGACGACTGTAATGGAATTGTCTCGCCGTTAGGAACGGTATTTTCCATTATCTGCGTATCGTTCTCAGAAGCAATGGTTACAGTCTCCTTAACCTTATTCTCTGTTTCTGCCTTTGTTATCACTTCTTCCTTGATTTCCTCTGCTACCACTTCTTCTTTGGTATATTGTCCCCTGACTATTTCTTCCAGTTCGGCTATCTCGTGCAATTTCTTAGGAGAGAAGTACAGGTCACGTTCAATGCCCAGTCCTCTTACTTTTACGCCTTCCATCTCATCGAGGGACATATTGCCAAGCTCCCAGCCGTAACCCATCGTGACAGCACCGAAGCCAATGCGGCTCTTAGGATCATATTCCAGAAGGTAGGCTGTGTATGCTCCCATAGGGAAGAAATAGCGTGCATAGGCAACCTTATCGCCTATGAGTTCCTTTTCCGTGCTGTAAAGTTTTGGTAGTTGCTTCCTGATACTGTCGGGCATGAGGTTATAGGCATCGTTTATACCCTTGTCTTCAGTCTTTGTCTTCTCTGTTTCTTCTTCCCGAATTATGGTAATACCCAACTTGCGAAGCTGTTTCTCCGCTTCTGCCTCTCGCTCTACCTCTGTCATCGGTATACCTGTTTCATATAGTTTACGGTCGATACGTTGTCCCATTTCAAGAGAGAGTTGTGTTCGGAGACTTTCTGCCATTTCATCAATCCCTCCTGTGAACCGATACTCCCATGCAGGTCTTCCATAAGGGTCTGTACCCATTATGCGCTCTGTGGCAATGGTGCGATGAGAAATGTCTTTCCAATCTCCTACAAAAAGAGAGTTATGCTTGAAGACGACAGAAGAGCCTTCTTCCTTGGGAACGGAAACGGTTTCTACAAACTGCTGCTCAATTCCCTCGCTGATTTCTTTACCTGTCTGCTTCTGCAGGACGATGAGGTCACTGCCTACGTCCGTTCCAGCATTGTCTGAAAACATACCCGATGGCAGTCGGAGAGCGGAGATAAGGCGGCTGTTCTGCATGAGGTAACGGCGTATGGCTTCATTGCGGGGACTGTCCAAAACGCCCTGTGAGGTGATGAATGCCAAAATTCCACCTTCCTTGATGCAGTCCAGACCTTTCACGAAAAAGTAATTGTGAATGGCACGTGTGGACTCACGTTTAAGAGTGTCCTTACCTTTGCTGTATTCTCGGTCATAGACCATGAAATCTCCAAAAGGAATGTTACTTGTAATAAGGTCGTATTTGTCTTTGTTTTCTAACTCCCCAATAGCTTCAAAAGGCTCGTTTCGGACGAAGATATTGCCTTTGCCATACGGGTGCAGGGCTTGTGAGATGCGGGCAGTAAGCAGGTCTTTTTCCATTGCATCTACAACACCCGCTTGCTTTGCAAAGGTCTCGGCAAAGGCACCCATACCCATAGAAGGGTCTAAGCATCGTCTTACCTGCAGGTTTGTGGAAACGAGTGCATCTGAAATGGCAGAAACGATACGGGTATCTGTATAGAAGGAGGTCAATACGCTTGCCTTGATGCTCTCCCAATACCGTTTGGCGGTATTGGCATCTACGGCTTCACGATAAATCATCTGTTTGAGCTGCTGTGTCGGCTCAAAGAGATTCTGCTCTGACTTCCTCCAATAGCGGATGTCATCGGGATTGTCTGTACGGTTGAGTACACATTTCAAGCCACCGAAGCCCTGATAGCCGCGCAATATGCCTTTCTCTGCTTCGGTGGCTTCGCGACGTTCTTTTTCCAGGCGCAAGACCACACGGATAGCCTCCGTGTTGGCTTGCAGGACTTCTTTCTTATTGTATGTCATAGTGTTTTCTTTTAATCAAGGTGGAGGTAAAAAGGTCGGCAGGTAATACTTATATCTCCCAATCTATATCTGTAAATCTCCGTTTCTGTTGGAATTATCTCCCTCTTTGTTTTCCTTTCTTGTTCTCAAACTCAAAGGAAGTGATGTAATCTTCGCCCAGAACAAGTCGGGCGTTGAACTTCTTGCCAGCCTTGCTGGTTAGCCCTTTAAGGATAGGCGTACGACCGGAACTTATCAAGTCACGGATATTATCTTCAGAGAGAAGTATGCCACAGACTTCACGAAACACGTGGAAACCACAGGTTTCATGTCTGCACTTGGCTACCTTGGCATAGATGCCGACACTCTGCTGTCCGCACTTTGGGCAGCGGTATGCAGGATAGAACTTCTGATCAGAAGAAAGTGATAGGAGTTCTTCGCAGATTGTTTCCACGTATGAATTGATACCCTGTGAAAACTTATCTGCAGGCATTTTCCCCGCCTCGATGGCGGCAAGTGCCAGTTCCCATGCACCTGTCATCTCCGCATTGGCAATCTTCTTATCTTTGACAATCTCATAGACTGCAAGACCTTTCTCGGTAGGTATGATGGCTTTCTTATCCCTTCGGATATAATCACGAAGGATCAGTGTTTCGATGATGTTGGCACGGGTGGCAGGTGTACCGATACCACACGCTGCCATCGCTTTCTTGCTTTCTGCATCTTCAACCTCTTTTCCGGCGTTCTCCATAGCGGAAAGCAGGGTTGCTTCCGTGTAGAGCGGTTTAGGTTTAGTCTTATGTTCGGTTATTTCAGCAGAAACAAGTGCCAAAACCTCTCCCTCCGTCAAATCAGGCAATGAAGGTAAAACCTGTTCATTGTCGTTTTCCTTTTTCTCTGCATCAGTAACCTGCTCTTTCTGCACGACTTTCCATCCCAAGGAAATCTGCCTACACGCTTTCCAAGTAAAGATGTTGGTACCGTCAGTGAATCGCACCAGCATACGCTCTTCCTCTGAATTGGGGGAAAAGGCTTCGACAAAGCGATTAACTACCATTTGATAGACAATTGTTTCCTCTGTCGACAATCCTGATGGTGTTTCACCTGTCGGTATGATGGCGTGGTGGTCGGTAACCTTTGCGTTGTCCACCGAATGGCGGTTAAGCGGATTGGATAGCGCCTTGCCTATCTTGCGGAGCAGAGCGGGTACTTCCTCAAAGACGTCCTCGCTGATGTATCGGCTGCCGGTACGGGGATAGGTCGTGATTTTCTTCTCATAAAGGCTCTGGGCTATTGAGAGGGTCTTGTCTGCTGAAAAGCCGTGGCGTCTGTTGGCTTCCTTCTGCAAGGCAGTAAGGTCATAAAAGAGTGGTGGCGACGTATGCGTTACCTGTCTTGTGACCGACCCAACTTTAAGCCGGCTCTGACTGCGGAGCGCAACGAGGGCAGTCTGTGCCGCTGCTTCACTCTCATAGTCTTTACTGCCAATGGCTTTCAGTGACATGCCCTCTTTCTCTACTTCTACGGAGAGTTTCCAATAAGGTACGGAAGAAAAATCACGGTTCTCTATGTACCGACGGCAGACCATAGCAAGGGTTGGGGTTTGTACCCGTCCCAATGAATAGCCTCCCTTGCGGGCGATAGACAATGCACGGCTTGCATTGATACCCACGAGCCAGTCGGCTTCGCTTCTTGCCTTGGCAGAATGATAGAGGTTGTCGTAACAGCTTCCAGGCTTGAGATTGCAGAGTCCCTCACGGATAGCCTTGTCGGTAAGAGAACTTATCCAAAGGCGGTCAAAAGGCTTTCGGCATCCCAAATGTTGATAGATATAACGGAAAATAAGTTCACCCTCACGCCCTGCATCGGTGGCAACGATGATGCGGTCTGTCTTGTCAAAGCAGGAGCGTATCACTTTGAGTTGCTTCAATGCTGCAGGGTCTGATACATACTCCTTGTCCTTACGTACTTGTCGTACCACTAACTGAAATGGATTGGGACGAATGGGCAGGTCTTCAGCTTTATAGACAGAAAAACCATAGGCTTCAGGCATGGCAAGAGCGATGAGGTGTCCCATTGCCCATGTAACGACATAGCCGCTGCCTTCCATATATCCTTCCTGCTTGCTATTTGCCCCAACGATGCGGGCAATATCTCTGGCTACCGAGGGTTTCTCGGCAATAATACAAGTTGTCATAGTCGATAATAGAATTAAGGGTTACATCTTACGCCCACGAGACTTCTTCTGTTTGTTCTCGTCCTGCTTTTGCTTTTGGGCAGCAGTAGGCTGTGTCTGTCCCGTTTTCAGCGGTTCTTTCACGTCTTTGGTGGCTTCATTCGTCTTGCCATGGTTGTTCACGGCTACCTGCGTTTTGTGTTCTTCGGCTATGGCAACCACCTTTTCTTTGCCGGTTTCCTGCTTCTTGTCAGGATTCCACTTGTAAAAACGTGGTCTATTCTGTTCCTTGTCCATACGAACGTACGCGTTGAAAGGTTGTCCCTGTTTGTCCACCATATTCTTTAGATATAGTGTGCGACCGCTATTCAATGCTTCACGCTGTTTTTCGGAAAGTTCCAGACCGCATAGCTTATGCGGTGCGCCTTGCTGCTGTGTCTGCTGCTGACGTTCCTTAAATCTTCGGTTGTTGTCAAAGATAAATTCAATACCTTTCTTCTCTGCATTGACTTGAAGCGTAGCATCAAAGGACTTGCCGCTCTTGGCGGTCATGCCCTCCACCTTCACAGCTTTGCCTTCTACAAGATCTTTGTACTGTGCATCGGAAAGTGTTACACCCTTGATTTCCTTGGGGATGTTCACACGGTCGGCACGCAGGGCGATGATTTCATTCGTTTGCGGGTCAATAGAAACGTATGCAGAGAAAGGTTCGGCGTTCTTGGGTGTTACCTCGATGGTCTTGCCCAGATTACCCGTAGTGAGGAGTTGCTCCTTCTCTTCGGGTGAGAACTTGTAGCCCATATAGGGAAAGTCAAGCTGTGGCTCTTTTCTCAGAGGATGAATTGCCAAACCGATATTGCCGTTATCGTCCGTACGGAACGCAAGGCGTGCTTCAGTGTAGATGGTGGTGTCGCCGATAGGAACAGCAATTGTGATGAGATTGCTCTTCTGCCAATTGAGCATCTTTTCCAATTCTCCACTCTGCTCCAATCGCTCACGGGAAAGACCGAGATTGCCGAGCATCTTCCAATCCACCTTTTCAGGATCGATAGTGGTGGCATTCTTCTGCTGGGGCAGATAGTCCCCAAAGGGAATGCCCATCTCTGCCAGTTGCTGTTTGCTTTCGGGCTTTTCACGGCTTTGCAGCAGGGTGTGCAGGTTGTCCACGCCCTGCTCCACATTGTCTGCCAAGACCTTGTACAGTCCGAAATGAGTCGGGTTATTGAACTGTTTGAGGAAGTTGGTCATGAAGTTTTTGAGAAGTCCGTCCTTGTTGTTGAACTTCAAGAACGCTGCCTGATTGGCAGCGGCAGCCTCTGTGGTCTTGAGGTTTCCTTTATCGTCAACACTGGACACGACGGACAGCTTGCCCGCTTCCTGCTCATTTTTTACTTCCGTTCGGTCTTCCAATACCAGCACATAATTGTCATTGTTATTTGATTCCATTGCTTGATAATTTTAATGATGAATACTGTTATCAAGCTGCTAAATTATAGGTATATAAAGAGATGGAAAAGATATTTGGAAAAGCAGGATTTTAAGGGAAACATAAGGAAACTTACTTTGTCTGTAGGTAATAAGAATACAACGTAAACTGTGATGTTTGATGGCGATGGAGCAAATGGTAAAATAAAAAATCCCAACTACCAAATGATAATTGGGAAATATTATTGAAAGGTATTCACTAAACCAAGCATTCTTTTATAATTATATCATTGATGCCTTTTTCCTTCATCTTTTCAGCAACAGTTCGTTTGTAATCATTTAATTCTTGATAATGGAATATCATATGCCCCAAACTTTCTATGGCTCTATCTATACGTTTTCTGCCTTGTTCCGTATTCAAGTCAATGTCTGAGAATTTGGAACGCTCTCTGTGAAGGTTGAGGTAATAAATGCCACCGATTATCAGGGATGATATGGCGGATATATCAATACCAGTGTCCTTGAATTTCTCCTCATAGATATTGACAAGAGGTAAAGTGTGCATTTCCCTGAGCATAGCCGTACGGACTGTGGTCTCATTTCCCTCAGCAATCTCCCAGCGTAACAGTTCCAACATCACTGATTTATCTTGAAGTGCTTTCTGTACATCCTTGAAAATACTGATATAGCCCAATTCTGAATCTGTAGGAAATTGAACACCAGTTAGGACATCCTTAAACCAATAGTCATACCTCTTAACGAATTCATCATAAAACTCACTAAGATTATCATATCTGTTATAAAAAACAAGCGGCTCTATTCTGGCTTTTTTGATGAGTTCTGTCACCAACATCGATGCAAAGCCTTTTTTCTTGATCAGACTTTCTGCTGCCTTGATAATGTCAGCCTGTATATCGACGTTTGTCCTTCTGTATCTTTTGGGTTTATTTTCTTCTTCTGCCATCTAAAAAGGTATTGATTTTCTGATTTCCACAAGGGCGGTCACCAATTGCTCCAACTGTACTATTTCGTGTGAAGCCAACACACTGACTCTAAGCCGTGCTTCCTTGGTTCTTACCGCAGGATATGTGATACCGCTTACAAAGATACATCTTTTTTGTAATTCACGTGCTATTTCATATACTTTTCTATTGTCCCTGACCATAATAGGGAATATTGCTGATACCGAGCAACCTATATCAAAGCCTTCCTCTGTCAGTCGTTTGCGTAGATAATTGACATTGGTCCACAATTTCTTGCGAATTTCAGGACGTGTCTGTATAAGTTCCAAAGCCTTTAATGAAGATGCTGCTACCTGTGGAGTCATTGCAGCGGAAAAGACATTACTGTCAGCATAATATCTCAGATACTGAATCAGTTTTTCTGACGCGGCAACAAAACCACCGACACATCCGAAAGACTTACTGAAAGTACCTGTAATAATATCTACCTGTCCCAAGCAATTATAATATTCGGCTGTTCCTCTGCCGTTTTCTCCCATAACTCCAATGCCGTGGGCATCATCCATCATAAGAAGACAATCGTGTTTCTTGCAGACTGCAATGTATTCAGGGAGTTTTGATAAATCTCCGTTTTGGGAATAGACTCCATCAATGATAACGGGTCTGGTATTTCCCCACTTCACGTTCGAGGACCATGTCAAGATAGTCAATGTCATTGTGTCCTATATGTTTTACATTGGTTCCAATTAAACCACTCGTGGCACTGGTATGTATATACGAATCGATGTAGGCTATGTCATTTTTTCCCAATATAGCACGAAGCAGACCTGCGTTGGCCCCAAAACCTGATGAAAATAGAATGGCATCTCCTTGTCCTACAAACTTCGCTATGCCTTCCTCCAATTGTTTATGAATGTCCAAATAGCCTCCTATGGCTTGGGCGGCACTTGCTCCCGTGCCATATTTTAAGACGGCATTTATACCTGCATCTTTGGTTTCTGGTCTTTGCGACATCCCTAAGTAATCATTGGAAATGAATGCTGAGACTTCACCACCATAACCCTCTATCTGCATTTTGGCTCCAACTCCCGTTCTTGCCATGACCCAATAACTCTTACAACCAAATTGTTTCATTTGGTCAATGTAACTTTGGAAGTTTTGACTACGTTCGATAGCATTCTCGTTTGGAGTAATCTCAAAATCTTTTAATGAAATAACATTTTTGTTCATATATGCAATGTGTAAATAGTAAATAATGCTGTAAATATAGTGATTTTGAAGAGAAAATACAAATCTTGAAAAAAAAAACTGTTTTTTTTCTTGTTATAAACAATATATATATATGTATATTTGCAACACTAAATAAATATCTACCATATGATACCATCATCTAACAGACCATACTGTAATAAGGAGCAGAAGCCGAAAAGCTTACGAGTAGGCCATAACTTACCTTAATTAGATATGAACATACATATTTTAAAAGTAACGGCAATTCTTTCCGTATTTCTATTTCTTTGTATGCCGATAACGGCACAACAAAGAGGTAAAGATGAGAGCTTAAGGAAAGTCTTAGATAAAATGTTTGCGCACATTGACAAAAATAAAGTGCCAACAGGACTATTAAGAGATTATGCAGAAGAGTATGAAGATCTTGATATATTTACGGGAATAGTTCCCTTAACAGAACATAACGCTGCTGATTATGTAAGATTTGCCTATTTGTTGTCAACAATTAAGTCTGCAGATTTAATAGGTGTAGTAAGTAAAGACATAGATGTTTTTTCCCGTCAAAATAAATCTTATGATGAGAATAACTCTATATCATTAAGTCTTGCATTGTACAAATATTCTCAAATTAAGGAAAATGCATTAAAAGATGGATTAATAACCTACAAAAACGATCAAGTATATACTACAAATAAAGATCCATATAAGCAAGGTTACCTGTTCGCTTGTAGTTCACTCGTAGAAAACACAACTGAATCTTCTATTATCATAAGTTTGCCCCAAAGTAACCTTTTGACTAACATACATTTAAGTAAACTTGAAGTTAATATGGGAAATGGCTTTCAGGAAATAGGAGTGAATAAAAAGGTAAAAGCGAATTTACAACAAGGAAGAAATGAAATAATAATAAAGGCTACATTGGATAATGGACAATCATTATTATCCCACATGTTTATAACAAAATTAGAACGTAAACCTGATGGATTAACAAGAGCTTCTGAATACAGCTTTCCTTTAAATCCTCTTTCAAATACAATCGTTATAGACGGAGATGATTATCGTGGTATATCCACGAAAGCAGAAGTATCATGGAGTCTTGCTGGTAGTCATAAAACCATAGAGAAACCTTTTATTATAGTAGAAGGCTTTGATCCACGAATTCCAAAAACATCTAAAGGTTTTTGGAGTTTTGATAGTGTTATTGCCAAAAATCCATTTTTTGAAAAACTCAGAAATGTGTATGGTTATGACCTTGTATATGTTGACTGGAATAATTCTGGTGAATATATTCAGGCAAATGCATATACACTAATATCTGTTATTAAATGGATAAATGAGCAGAAAGCTATAGCTGATAGTAAAGAAAAAAATACAATTTTAGGACATAGCATGGGAGGAGTCATAATAAGATACGCCCTTAAAACTATGGAGAATAGAAATGTCAAGCACCAAACACAGACTTATATCAGTTATGATGCTCCACATTTAGGGGCTAATATCCCTTTAGGAGTTTTATATGGTTATAAGGCCATTCGTGATTGGTGTGCTGATAAGGAGTTTCTAAAATCAATGATAAAAAAATTTAGTGGTAACGAGTTTAATGTGGATGAATTACTCCAATTGGGAAATTCATTAGCATATTCAAATGCTACAGCTCAATTATTAGTTGACTATGTAAATCCAGAAGGAAATATTGATAACCGAGAGTATATACTATGGCAGAAGGAACTTACAAAATTAGGGTTTCCCAAAGGCGATGATGGGTATGGATTGAAAATGCTTGCCGTAGCTAATGGCTCATATAAGGCATCGACTATTCCTGACCATTATCTGACAGCCAATGCCAATGCAGGAATAGGATTGCTTGATCTTGTTATTCCATTAAATTCACTAAATCCTTTTGTTTATGGCCTTTCGCTAAATGATATAACTGCAGCGTTAGTTAGCCTGCTACCTGGCAAAACAAAAGTAGATGCTGAAATAAGAATATCTCCCGCTAAAAAGGTTGGAGATGAAATTACATACTTTAAAATAAAAATTAAGAAAAAATTTCTTTGGATAGGTCCTACTATTAGTCACACTAATTTTAGTTTTGACAGATACTATCCCAATATACCACTGTATGATACCTATCCCAGTTCAAAATTTGATACCAAGAAGCTTGCAGGGAACTTAGAGGGCAATATTGGGGATAGTCTGAAAATTCCTAAAATCCTACTGCAAAGAGAAATTTACGTGAGGCCTAATGCCATCCCATTTGTACCAACCTCTAGTGCTTTGGCTATTGGGTCGGGATTAGTCCACAATCCTGATCTCTATACATCAGAACCACAAAATGTTGCTAGTGCTTTTGGCAAAAACTATTTTGTTCATAGAGAGAGTGAAGATCATGCTTTCTTTTCTTATGATAAAGATGTACAGAGTTGGATACTATCAAGACTCTCCACTTCGATTGTTGGGCCTATAAATGGCTATTCCAATGCTCAATACACTTTATCAAACGCTTCAGGAACTGTCAGTTGGAAAACAAGTAATCCAGAGATTGCTTCTATTAGTTCTAATGGCATGCTGACGGTAAAGGGTAATGGTATTTGTTTCATAGAGGCATCTAACAATGGGATTAAATATAGCATGCCTATAGTCTTAGGAAGGCCAAGATATATAATTAAGGGGACTTACCGTCCTGGAGGCTATTTCATTAAAGCAGAATGTCTTGATGATGAATTCAAAAATTTACAAGATCTTGTAAACAATGCTTTCAAATTCAAATGGGGGATAAAGTACGGCAATGCTCCGACAGAATGGATAGAAAATACCACTCCAGAGATCCTTTTCACACAAACTTCAGACAACGAGCACTGCATTTGCTTTCTTGAAATTTTGAATAATCAAGGAGAACGGGTATCCATACAAAATATGGAGATAAGTTCCCAAGATATATACAATGTCGAAAATTCTACTTTCTACATAGACAGAAATGGAGTACTATATGATGGACTAAAAAATAAATATGACTTTGAGTACGCCAGTATATATTTTTCACGAAAGAATAATCTGAGCAAGAATTTTGATGATAGTTCTTGGGGTGCAGTAACAGCATTATCTGTTGACCCTAGTGGAAAATATAACGAAGTAGCTATTGATGACGAGAGTATTCCATTGAAAGAGATGTTTACTAAAGAGGCAATAGACTATATGAGGCTGCATTCAGAAGAAGAGCAAAAGTATATCTATACAATTATTCTCCTTAATTATGAAAATAAGTCTTTGCAATATATCCCTATAAAGATAGTCTATAAGAATGATATTAATAAATAAAAAATAGAATTATGAGAAAGGATCTAAGGATTATCTTAATATTATTGTCATGCAACATTTTTCTTTTTTCAAGTTGTGTGAAAGAAGAGGATAGATATATTACCTATGCAAGAATAACTCTGAATGGAAAGCCATACGAGCATTTTGATACACAGAAATGGTATCTTTCTCCTATGTTTCCTGTCATATCTGAATATAACGAATGCAATCGACAGCTATATGAATTAGGCTTATTTCTCCGGCAAAGAGACTATAAGGGTAACGCATATCTGCTACATATATACTTTGATGCACCTTTGCAGAGATTAAAAATAAATGAATCCTATACTATTGTTCCAACTGCAGACACTTTAGTCTACAAGGAAAAAAGAATGGAATTTATAATGAAAACATGGAAGGAAAGACGACAACTTTCTGCTTTTGGGAGTGGCGGTGTCAGCATTTTAAGTACAATTAATAAAGACGGATCCTCAGATGAAATCACGTCGTTGTCTGGTACTTGCGTACTCTATGGAATTGACTCTAAAGGTTTTGTACATGGACATCTAAAGCTTACAGGCTTTTCTTCTACTGCTCAACGATTTAACCTTGAAGGTAATTTTACAGCAGATGCAGGACAAAATAATGTCGGGCAAAAATAATTAAAATGTATTCAAAATGAAAAAAGTAAGAGTATTATTAATGATGTGTGCTTGTCTTGTAATATCTTGTACTGATGATTTTACAGTGGATGTAGACAGTAATAAGGTTGAATCTCGGAAAGAGAACAAACTAAACAATAGTATAGAAAACATATATATGGATCAGATAGACCATATATCTATGCTTATGAAACTTGTTTGGTTAGATAAAGATAATAATAAATACAGTCTATCTTTATCGGAAGAGGAGGCCTCTAAATTGGGATTCACACAAGATGAATATCATACTGTAAAAAATTATGTAAAAACTATCAATGAAATTGAGGTGTCACACAAATAAAAGTTTAATTATTTTTTTGAATTATGAAAAGAAAAATTTTTTTGGGACTGATAGTAGCCACTACTATCATGTTAACGTAACCCGTTGGCGGAATTAATTTAGTGCGTATTTAATTCTTCCGATGGGTTTCTTTATTATTCATACTCTGTAAAGGATTCTGCTCCCATATCGACTGCCTTTGGTACACATACAAAAGAACTCTCAATGAGTTTCTCGTACTGTCATTGCTATTTACTTATCAGATTCTTATACACAACAGACCGCAACAGCTCGTCTTTTCGCTGCTTTGAGACGGGAAGTTCTTTCCCGCCCATGAAAATCCGCCCTCCCGAAATGGTATCTATATGGGATATGTTGACAAGAAAGGATCGGTGTATTCTGAAAAAGGCTTCTCGGGGCAACATTTCTTCTAAAGACGTCATGGTTTGGTGAATGGTCAAAACCCTGTCCTCGAAATGCAGTCTTACGTAGTTCTGCATACCCTCCGCGTAAAGAATGTCTTCCCATGCAATCCGCTTGAAGGAATCTCCCTGCCTGATATACATGCTCGGAGCCGTTGTTTCTTCGCGTCCGCTTTGCAGGAGAAACATCTCCCGTGCTTTCGATACCGCCTGAAAGAAGCGCTGAAAGGCAATGGGTTTCATCAGATAATCTGTAACGTGCAATCGGAAACCATCGAGCGCATATTCCGAATATGCCGTGGTGATGATGGTCAATGGCGGTTTATCCAACGACTCCAAAAAGTCCAATCCTGAAAGACGGGGCATGTTAATATCCAGAAACATCAGATCAATCTCTTTGTTTCGGAGGATTTCGGCAGCCTCCGACGCCGACGAACAGGAAGCGGCAACTTCCAGAAAATCCAACTTTCCGATATAGTTCGCAATTCCTTTTACGGCAATTGACTCGTCGTCCACCACCAAACATTTCATCCTGTACGGGTTCGTTTTCAATATCATTTCCACCATCGGTTTAGAAATCAATTACGAGTTTTGTATGATAGCAGTTTTCCGTTTCATCGATTGTCAAGTCATATTTTCCGAAACAGAGTATATCCAACCGCTCTTTTATGTTTTTAAGTCCCCTCCCTCCCGTATCTGTTCTTCTTGCAGGCAATGCCGGTTTAGAGTTTTTTACTTCAAGAAAGATGGTACTGCCCGCCTGCCGCAGACAAATATCGATATATCCCTTTTCCATATCAGCACCGGCAACATGCTTGAACGCATTTTCCACAAACGCAATGAAGAGCAATGCCGGGATTTCCACCTGTGCGTTTTCAATCTCCCACGAACACGACACCGTGAGCTTGTCGTCCCGGCGCAACTGCTCCACGGCAATGAAATCTTTCAGGAATTGCACGTCCTCGCCGAGCATTACGCTTTGCCTGTCCCCGCTATACAGCTGATAACGCAATATCTCGGAATACCTTATCAGCAGTTCCGACGCCTGTTCCACATCGGTCTGCATCAGCACGTGTAGGTCGTTCAGCACGTTGAACATGAAGTGAGGCGTCATTTGATGCCTGAGCGTGCACAACCGATATTCGGCAAGCCGCTGCTGCGACCTGACATATTCCAAAAAGAAACGCAGTCCACAAATGGCGATATTGATGATAACACCCGCCGAAACAGGTACGAAAAAGGCGTAAGGTTGCGTTGCTGACAAGTTGAAACAGCCTGACACGAGAAACACTCCCGCCTTTTCCAAACCGGAAAACAGTTCGATGCAGCTCACGAAGACAAGTCCCACAACCAGCGATAACGCGACAAACTGCCCGGCAAACCGCCCTGCTTCTTTCTGTTTCATGGCTCGCAGCAGCAAAGGTCCGCTCAGGTAGTTGGCAACAGGGCATATCGTAATGATCAGAAGTGCAGCAAACAGCACCGATTCGAGTGCCGACGCCGTTTGCGGCATCACCTGAAGCCAGAAAATAAAAAACATCAATATCCAAAATGGGATAATAATGTATCGGTCTTTTTTTATCAAGTCGATATTCATACTGCAAAGTTAACGGATTAAATGAAAATATATTATTATTCGTCAAAAGTAAAGCTGTGATTCGTCAAAGAGATTTTGGCAAATGGCGGTCGGACATATAACTTTGTGGCAGATTATTATTATTCATTCATAAATACCAAGATGAAAAAAATATTGCTTTTAGAATTAATGATGGCTGCCTGCACGGGCTTAAATGCCCAAATCATGTTCAAAACCGAATATTTCGGAGAATCGGATTATCGAATGACAGAAGGCGATACGGACAGGAAAGTGGGAAACAGCAAAGGTTCGGCGGTTGTTTATCAGGGCGGTGTCAATATTCCGCTGTCGATGAAACTCGATGAAAACAAACGCCCTACCATGTGGGCACTCAGTGTGGGAGGAGCATATGTAAGGCTCGATAATAAAGGTTTCACGGAGCCTTTGGTCATCGACGAGATAATGAACCTCGGCCTGAGCCTGAATCATTTAAGGCCTTTGAATGACAGATGGTCGATGATGGCCACCGTTGGCGGCGGTATTTATATGCCGAGTACCAGGCTCTCTAAAATCAGATTTAAGAACGTCTTGGGCAGTGTGGGGGTGGTTTTCATCTATCATCTGAAACCGAACCTCGAATTGGGCGGCGGTATTGCTCTGAATAACTCTTTCGGCTATCCGATGCTGTTCCCCGCCTTTTATTTTAATTGGGCGACGGCAGGAAAATATACCGTAAAAATCTCGATGATGGACGGCGTGGAAATGTCGGCGGGATATAATGCGAACAGACATTTAAGTCTGAACCTCGTAGCGGAATTGAAGGGACAAATGGCGCTGATGGAGCAGGACGGAAAAGATAAAATCTTCTCTCACCAATACATTATCGCCGGCTTCCGCCCCGAAATAAAGCTCGGCAAACGCATCTCTATTCCCATCACAGCCGGCATTCATGCCATGCGCCCCGCGGAAATCACTGACAGGAGCTTGAAGAGTATGTTCCAAGACAGGTCATACTATTTCCAGATATCGCCTTATGCTTCTGCCGGTTTGAATATTGATTTTTAGCCGATGATAAGAGGTTGCCTTTCTATGCAATTATATCTGTGTGCTAGCGATTGAAGCGTGTCCCATCATCTTGGCGATACTCTCAATAGGAATTCCCGCACTCAAAGCAAGCGTACCGAATGTATGGCGTGCCATGTGCCAGCTGATGTGTTTATTGATTCCTGCACGCTTTACCCACCGTTTTACTGATTTGCAACAGCTCTCATAAGTGGGTAAGTTGAAAATGGATGAATCTAAGTTTTCTGGATCTTCTCCTATCAATGAAAGCAAACCATCGTTCAAAGGGATAACCACACCGCTATTGGCAGAATGTCCTTTGGTTTTATTCTGCTCAAACTTCAAAAGATGGTTGGTATAGTCGATATTCTTATAGGTTAAGTCTTTCACATCGCAGAAACACAGACCACAATACAGGCGCAAAGGATAAATGCTCGTCACACATTTCAAACCGAGTAAAATCATTGACTCGTTTATTTTCAGGTGTTTTCTTATTTTGCAAAGATACTAAAAAGTCTTGAATATCAAAGTGTACTTATCTAACAAAAAACAGGCAAAAATGGGCTAATTTGGTAAAAATGAGAAAAACTCAAATTACTGATTATCAGCATTATATATTCTTTTCGTTTCTCTTGTTTTCACTATCTTGTACCGGGTCTGGGTACCAAGTAAAAAGCTAAGTAGTTTGTTTCCAAACACTTAGCTTTTTTCTTATTTCATAAATGTTCCCAAATTGCCTGGGAACAGTCTCCCGTCTGCCCATCTTGCAATGCTTCCCTCTGGCAACCCTGCATACGGCTATCGGCTTGGAATCTACGAAGAATTGAGTTTCACCACCGTCCATTTGGGCAGCGATTCTCTTTCGTATGTCTTCGCATAATCCTGCGGTATTCTTTCTACGGTCGTTGAATTGCCTGCGAGATATGAGGTTAGGTATTTTGTCTTTGTACTCCTGAAGCTTATAATCAAAAAGCCATTTTTCACTATCAATGCTCTCTGATTCCGCTGTCAAGGACAAGGCAACGACCTCCAAATCTGAAAATTTTGGCATGGGACCACGACGGGGTATATTTCCCTGCTTATTGACAAGGTTGTGAGAGAATTGCTTGCATATCTCAAGGATTTTGACGAATTTTGTGTATAAGTTGCATATACGAGGATTTGTACTTAATGGTTTTGACTTCAATAAGTTACTAAAAATCAACGATATGTGCAACTTTTTATATATCATTATAGCTACATTTTAATTCCGCCAACGGGTAGTATCGTCTATTTTCAGGGAAGAAGATTAACAGAAGAAGAAAGATTAAGATTACAAAATTATCTTAACCAACAACGTGGTTTGTATGGTGAACCTCCTGCCGATGGAAGATCTCCCCAAAGAAAGCTTTGGTAAATTGCATTCTTAGTCAAAAATCAGATTCGAAATACATTTTACTTTAGAGGAACTATAGATGATTATTTGGTCATCACAACTATACTTCCTTTAGTAAAACGCTTAGATGAGGATCATTCTTGATACGTTCTATCTCTGCATTTACGAGGGATTGCACATCTTGTTTTACTCGCTTATAGTTGGCTTCGATGGTCTCCTTGAGATTATCGGAGCCATCTTCGTTTCGAAATGTATTGATTTCAGGTATAGGCTGGTATTGCTTCATTTCGGCAGAGACTTTGGCACTATCCACAACAATCTCGGCGTGAAAAATCTTTTGGTCAATGCGCTCGTCGAAGTTGTCGGACACAGCACCTACGAACATTCCTTGGGTAAGGTTGCTGATTTTCGAAGCCGGGATAAGGCTATCCATCTGCGTGGAGATAGACGTGGACTTATCGTTGCGATTGATGGTCATGGACTGTCGTTGCTGAAGCACCTTACCGAAACGCTCGGAAAGCGTTTTAGCAGTTTCTCCTACAACCTGTCCACTGAATACATTACCCACGGTATTCTGTATTACCTTGCTCTCCTTATCTCCGTAGTCTCTTGTTAATTGGCTGAAATCTTGGAAACCCAAACAAACTGCCACCTTATTGCTACGAGCTGTGGCAATGAGATTGTCAAGTCCACGGAAATAGATGGTCGGCAACTCGTCGATGATTACCGAAGATTTGAGTTGCTTCTTCTTGTTGATGAGTTTCACAATACGACTGTTGTAGAGTCCGAGTGCAGCAGAGTAGATATTCTGGCGGTCGGGATTATTGCCCACGACAAGCACTTTCGGCTCGTTGGGATTGTTGATGTCGAGCGAGAAATCATCACCTGTCATTACCCAATAGAGAGCCGGCGAAATCATGCGGGAAAGCGGTATCTTGGCACTGGCAATCTGCCCCTGCAACTGGTCTTGCGCTCCTCCTTCCCACGCATCCATAAAGGGAGAAAGGTAGTTGGCAAGTTCATCGTAGGCAGTGAGTATCGGGAACATCTGTGCGTAGGGACGATTGAGGAACTCGATGGCATGTGGAAAGGTACAGTACTTGCCGTTCTCATATATCTTCAGAAACCAAATGATGGCAGCCAACAAGATGATGGGCGACTCCACAAAGAAATCTCCTTGCTTCTGTATCCACGAGCGGTTGAGATTGAGCATAATGGTATAGGCACTCTCATAAGCATCCGAAATATCCGTCATAAAGGACGGATTGATAGGATTACAACGGTGCGACTTGCGTGGGTCGTCGAAGTTAATCACAAAGAACTGCGGTTTTACCTTGTAAGCATCTATATGGTTTAGAAGATGATTGTAGGCTATCTCTGACAAATCAGGGAACTTGTAGTCGTAGATATACATCGCAAATCCTTTCTCAATCTGCTGTTTGATGTAATTGTTTACGATAGCATACGACTTACCCGAACCGGGAGTGCCCAACACCATTGAGGCACGGAACGGATTGACAATGTTGATCCATCCGTTATTCCACTTCTTTTTGTAGTAGAAACGTGTAGGCAGATTTACTGAATACTCATTGGTCATCAAGCGGGTTTCCTGCATAAAGCTCTCATTCTCGGTATTGAACACATCGTCCATCAAGTTGTTTTTGAGCAGTCGGCTCATCCACACACCACCCATCAGCAAACAGATATAGCCCACAGAGAGTGTGAAGATATAGAGCGAAGCCGCTCCCACCTTACCAATGGACAAAGCCAACAACCACCAATTCAGAAAGAAGAACATAAACCCAGCGAAAAGCACCGTCCAAATCTTTGGCCACGTGATTTTCTCTTCCTTCACGCCTTTTGTTCCCAAACAGGACAGTGCAAGGAATACCACACAAAAGAGTTTCGTCCAAAGTATGGACGAGAACAAGCCCGCCGTGCGTTGGAAATTCATCAGAATCTTGTCCACTATAGCTATTGTAAAGTGCCATGTATGGAAAGCCTCATAGCAGAACCAATAACAGTTAATCAAGAGGAATATCACCGATATGCCCCGCATAAAGTCCATGACTTTTCCTAATGCCCTTAAATCATCTTCTTGTGCCATAATCGTATTGCTTAATATTTGTTGTATTATCGTTATTTGAATTGTATTTGAATGTTGTTCAAACAAAGTTTGAAATACTTTACCTATCTTTTCCTCCGTCTGAGGTTGACTTTGCTTTGCCTGCGAAGTTTACGCTGCCAAGCCGCTTCCTTCCAATCATCATTACCCGTAGATGTGAAAGAGTCACCCACCATGTTCTCGATTAGTTCATCGACAAGGTTGTCACCTTCCTCAGCACTGGATTGTAAAGGCTGGTCAGTTGCCGATTGTTCCAAACGAACAAACGGATTACCATACAGTGTTTCATTTAAGAATGGGTTATGGGCAGGATTGGAGAAATAACCATTGAATATATTGGCAGCATATCCCTTGCCCAAGCGTGAGCCATTGAGTGCAACGCCCACTTTATCGTCAATGAATGTGATGCCATAGATACGCCCACCCTCATTCTTTCGGATTGCCACGCGCAAGCCTTGTTCCTCCAATCTTTGCCGAAGTTCTTTCTCCGTATTGGGAGAGGTATGCATTGTTTGTAACACCTTGTACCTTATGATTGATATCAATGGCTTGATAGCTTGTTTCGACTTCTGCATCCTGTTCTGTACGGCAGTATAGCCCACACCACGACCGATGTCCGATGCGTTGATGGGTGTACTTATTTTGCCTCCCTTATCATCAGTCGGAACATAGACTAGTCCGTCATATTTCTTTCCCCGAAACTCTGTTTTGATTTCCTCTACGGCAAGGTTGTATGCAGAAAGGATGGCATTCAGCTCGCCCAAGGAGCAGAAGCGATAATGCCCCAGCACCATGCGGACAACATTTGCCACCTGTTCCTTGATATTCCCTTTGTTGGTGTCTATCTTGGGCGTTTCTTTCATCGCCTTGTCAGTAACCTTTGAACTTGGAATGAGACCAAATTTTCTTTCCAAGGCATCGGTAATCTTCTTGCTCCGCCGTTTCTCAAACTTATCGTTAATCTTCCGTCCACGACAGTCCACCCGAAGTGCTACGATGTGTATATGCTCACGGGCGATGTCGTTGTGTTTGAATACGATGTAGGGTTGATTGCCGTAGCCCAATGCTGCCATATACTCCTTGGCTATCTGCACGAGTTGCTCATTGGAGAGTTTCTCGTCCGGGTGCGGATTGAGCGAACAATGGAATACTGTCTTCTTCGTTCGGTATTTTTCCGGTATCAAAGCCTGCATGTCGGCCAACACATCCTCCATAGTATAATTACCCTCCCTGTTTTGATACAGCTCAGCGGCAAGAAGAACACTCGCCTCTCCTTTCTCTACCTTCTTGAAGTTATAGCCGAGTGCCCCTCCAAGATTCTCCGTGGCAGAAATCTTCGCAATCATCTTTTACGGTAGTCTATGGTTAGATTGATAGCCTGCTCCTGCAAGGCTATGATTTGAGCCGACAGTTTCTCCAGTTTTTCAAGCAGGATTTGTGCAGTCTTGACCGAATGATAACTATTGATGGCACGCACAGTCTGATTATATAGCACTCCAATCTTATGGATTTGTGCCGTCAATTCAGAGAGTTTTCGGTAGTATTCTACAGCGGATTTATCAACCGTAATGACCTTAAAAATCTCGCCTAGAATACGCCCACGCACAAAATCTGACTTCGTTTCTGCTCCTGAACGCTGAAACAAATCAATCGCTTTTTGTTGGTCTTTGGGGTTGGGCAATCGAACATGCCAGTTGTCCCAGCGTGGTTTTTCTGCTGCTTTTCGCTCTGAAGAATGTTCTGCGTCTTTATTCATATTCATTTGGTCTTCTAATTACGACTTTGGAGTAATTCATCTCCCCCTTCGGGGCAAGGGTCTTTGTGGTACAAACGGCGGTTTGTGTTACAAAGACACACCTTGCCAATATCAAGAGTTGATACGATTGAAGTATCCACCCTTATGGGGTGTCTGCTTCGGGGAGATTAGCTCCATGTTCTCTATCCGCCTGCAAAGTTACGGCAGATTTCCAAATATCTCATTATCAGCCACATTCCCTCTTTTTCCTTTCATTTCCCTCCATTTCACAGGCATAGAAAAATCTATCGAAAAAGCTTTTATTTTGCAGACAGAACGAGCGGACAATCGCTCGAACAAACGTTCAAAAGGACAATAAAAAGTTCGGGAAATAGATTGTTCGATTTATCGATAGTTCGACAATTCGACATGTCGATTTCTCGATATTTCGAACTCTCGACAAGCCGAATGGTTGATAGAACAAATGATTGACAAATCGAATGGTAGAAAGATTGGTAAGACAAACGATAAAACAAACAGTCGGTAACTCTATCGAACAATCAAACGTCCAAACGGCATATCGCCCAAAAGACAGTTCAACAAATAAAAATATCTATCGCAATGGAACAGACAAACACATCGCCCATCTTTCTGGGCTTTTCCTCCCAGAAGGGAGGTGTCGGAAAAAGTACGCTGGCAGAAATCGTCAGCAGTATTCTCTATTATGAGAAAGGCTTCGAACTCTTCATCGTGGACTGCGACCTGTCGCAGGATTCCTTTTACAAGCTCCGCCAAAGGGAAAAGACCTTTGTTGAGGGTGATCCCTTGGTCTCTGAGCAGATGAACAACTATTTCTCTGCACTGGGGCGTGTTTCCTACCGTGTTCTTAAGGCCGACCCGAAGAGTGCCATTGCCAAGGCTGACGAATACATCCGCAAAAATTCCAAGAAACGCTTCGATCTGGTAGTCTTCGACTTTCCCGGACATGCGGGTACGAGCGACCTGTTGGAACTCTCACTGGAAATGGCCTATATCCTTTCGCCCATCGAGGCTGACGTGCAGTCGATGGTATCCTGCCTTGCCTATGCCAAGACCATGCAGGACTTGGGGGTGTCGATGAGCGGGGCACGCATCAAGGATGTCATGCTCCTTTGGAACAAGGTGGACAGGCGGGTGAAGAGCACGCTGATAGAGAAGTACAGCGAATACATCAGGAACGAGGGTTATACGCTGTTTGACGAGCATGTCTATGCCGCACACCGTTTCAGCCATGAGTTGGAACAATACGGCTTTCGTGGAGCATTCCGGTCCACCTACCTTGCACCAAACAAAGCCCTTCGTGCAGGCACAGGGCTGGATGAGATGATTGACAGCCTGCTCACGCATATCAGACTAAAGAAGGAGGCGAGTGATGGCACGGATTGACGAACGGAGGAAAATCTTGGAATCCAAGCTCAAGGAGATGGCGGAGGATGGCGTGGTGAAAGGCAAGCCCAAGGAAACGCTTACCTTCGACCCGCCCGATGAGGATGAAGAAAACGAGCAACAAGAGGCAAAGGAGATTATGCCGGTTCAAGGGAAAACTTCGCTTCTCCAAGAAACGAATGCGGAAAGGACAAGGGAAGTGCCGCATGAGACTCCCGCGCTCTCATTGGACGATTACCGGACACGCTATTTTCACGCTGTCCGTATCCGCGAAAAAACAGCTTTCACGATGAACGTGGAGACCTTGCAAGTATTGAGGAACGTACTGCAAGACTTGGGCGAGCGGGTATCGATGGCATCCTACATAGACAACATTCTCCGTGAGCACCTCAGGGAGCATAAGGAACTGCTCAACAATGCCACGGCAAGACAACGGCGTAAAACAACCATAACAATATAACATATTATGACAACAAACGATTTTCTGATTTTATTCTTGGTATTCAGCAATATTCTTCTGATTGCATATTGCAGTGTCATTTTCTTTCAGGTTTACATAAGAGACATGAATACCAAGGAAGACAACACGGACAATCCCACTCAGGTAAAGAAAACAGCGTCCGGAACTCAGCATCTTATGGAAGACCGCAAGGATTTGAAAGGGGCTGATTACCTTGCTGATTTTATGCTGCAGAGCACAGAGGAACAATGGGAGGATTACAAAGCCAAGTTCTTTATTCCAAGGCGATCCCGAAACAAATCGGGGTTCACGATCAACACAGAGACCTTAACCATACTCCGCAATGTTCTCCGCGATACGAAGGCGGAAACGACGTTGACGGCTTACATAGAGAATATCCTTACCAATCACCTCAAAGCCCATCAGGAGCTTATCAATGAGATTGCAGACAAGCAGAAATTAAAAAACACCTTATACCTGTGAATATGGAAACTGTTCTTTTAGATATTCTCCTTTTCTTGGGTGTAGTATGGATGCTTCTCTGTACCGCATACCTTTGGAGGCTTTTTCAAGACCCAGCAGCCCTATCAGGTAAGAACACTCCGAAACAGAAAGCTGGCAAGCCCAGTGAAAGTCCCAAGCCTTCTGTTTCCCAAGAGCAAATAGACAGTGCCCGCCATATTCTGGTAGGCAGGAGCAAACCTTTCACTTCCCCGTCTATCCCTGAAGTTCCCGCCGTTTCCCCGTCTGAAAAATCAGCTGAAATTTCTGATACTTTTGCAGGGCAAAACTCCTTGGCAGGGCAAGATGCTGCCGAAAAAGCAGGAAGTACCGCTGAGGAGGACGACAATGAGATGGATGTCGATTATACGATGGACGAATCAGATGAGGATACCATAGCCCGTGAGGAACTGCAATTGGAAATCGGCGGACGAGGTGAAAGCCTGATCGCAGACAATTCTCTGCCCGAAGTATCACCGTCCGCCATTCTCGCAAGGGACATTATCCGTGTCAACGGTTGGCACTGGAATGACGATGCACTCGATGAGGAAAACGAAACTGACGTTCACGAAACACTACAAGCGATACGAGGGACGCAGCTCATGGAATACATGAAAGAAGTGGCGCTGGGACAGGAACAAGACCATCAGAAACTGCTCGCTGCCATCCGTAAAGTGGAAGAAGCGGAGTTGCAGGAGAATGATACGTCGACACCTAAAACAGATGATGAAAGCGATAACGGGACAACAACGGAAGAAAAGCCGCTTTCCTACTATCTGTAAAATAATCATATTGCAAGCAGGGAAGGAGCAACGGTTGGGGCGGTTCATAGGTAAAACAATCCCATACGATAAGACAGAGCCAGCTCCGCCGTCTCCTCCCATCAAAGACTTATCATTAACAACTTAAAAATAAACAGAACAATGGACAAAAAGAAAATCATGATGCTGTTCCTGCTGACGGCTACTGTCATAGGAGCGTATGCACAGGGCAACGGCATTGCCGGAATCAATGAAGCAACGAAAATGGTAACCTCCTACTTCGACCCCGGCACGAAACTCATCTATGCCGTAGGGGCGGTGGTAGGTCTGATAGGAGGAATAAAAGTGTACAACAAGTTTTCAAGTGGTGACCCCGATACGAGCAAGACAGCAGCCTCTTGGTTCGGTGCGTGTATCTTCCTCATTGTGGCTGCCACTATCCTGAGAAGCTTCTTCCTGTAAGGCGATGGCAGCATTTGAAATCAACAAGGGTGTAGGCCGGACGGTAGAGTTCAAGGGCTTGAAGGCACAGTACCTCTTCCTCTTTGCAGGAGGCTTGCTGGCAGTCTTCATTCTCGTTGTCGTGCTCTATCTCTGCGGAGTCAGCCAAGTAACCTGTTTGGTCATAGGTGTAGTGGGTGCCAGCCTTGTGGTATGGCAAACGTTCACCATGAACAGAAAGTACGGGCAATACGGGCTGATGAAAAAAGGAGCAGTGCGTATGCACCCAC
>OLNQ01001140.1_pt1 | contig 26213 bp, 20 predicted proteins | sample 1672821 | NCBI WGS metagenome assembly OLNQ01 (sample SAMEA3136727, study PRJEB25190) | human gut metagenome | biome: human gut; feature: human-associated habitat; material: faeces | place: Austria | collected 2013 | reverse complement strand
GGGACGGCCGCCTTTTTCCGTCATGCAGATTCAGGCTGTGAGGTTGGCCCCATATTCGATGAGCGTCCTGCGCAGCTGCCCGACATCGATCTCCGCTACGCCGACGCCCGAGCGGACGCACTGCGCCGCCGCGGCTCCGGCCGCCTGCCCCAGCCCCATGACCGAAGCCTGCACGCGCACCGATGCCGACGCGACCGCATCGGCCGAAAACGACCGGCCGGCTACCAGCAGGTTCGGGAAACCGGGGGCGATCAGGCAGCGGTAGGGAATGAAGGCCGCCTCTTTGAGGAACTCGCACCGCTGTCCGGTCGACGAGGCGGCATGGATGTCGACCGGATGACATCCCCGCGAAACAGCGTCGGGAAAGTCGACGGCATGGAGATACTCCTCGCCCGTGAGCGTGTGGAATCCCCTGATGCGGCGCGTCTCGCGCACGCCGGTCTGCGTGGCGGTAGCGAGCAGCGAGGCGTTGCGGAAGGCCGGCACGTGCCGGCGGAGCAGTTCGGTGAAGAGGTGGACGTGTTCGTGCAGCAGGCACTCCGCGGCCGTCGCCTCGCGGTTGTCGGCCATATCGGCCTGCGTGCGCGTCATGTTGACGAGCACCACCCCAGGCGTCAGCACGCCGCAGTACCACGGCCCGCCGAAGAGGGGTACCTCCTCCCGCTCGCGCAGCGCTTCGAGCGCCTCGCGGATGGCGAGGTCGTGGTAGTTGACACCCTGCCGGCTGTGGCGCAGCATCGGCAGCGCGTCGGTATCTACGCCGCCGAGCATGAAGATGAGCGAGGCCGGTTGCAGCGTCGTGCCTGCGGGCTGCATCGGGACGCCCGCCCGCAGCGCCAGGTCGGCGTCGCCCGTGGCGTCGATGAAGTAACGGGCGACGAGCGCCTCGGCGCCGTTCTTGTTCTCGATGACGACATGCGAGATCCGCCCCTCCTCCGTCCGGCAGCCGGTCAGGTAGGAGTGAAAATAGAGCGTCACGCCTGCTTCGAGCAGCATCCGCTGGGCGACGAGCTTGTACTTCTCGGGCGAGAAGGTGATATTGCCCAGCGGCTTCTCCTCCTCGGCGCCTCCGATTCCGGCGAGCCGTTCGACGAACTCCCACGGGATGCCGCCGACGATGCGGCGGCCGTTGTAGTTGAAGACGCTGATCGGCGCCACCAGTCCGGCGGTAGCCATGCCGCCGAGGAATCCGTAGCGCTCGACGAGCGCCGTACGTGCCCCGCCGCGCGCGGCAGCGATCGCAGCGATCAGGCCGGCCGGTCCGCCGCCGCAGACCACGACGTCGTACGAACCCACGACCGGAACCTCTTTCGTCTGTGTGATGAAATCCATCGTATCGAATGTTATTGAACGTACTCCGCGGTATTATCCGACGATGCGTTTTCGCTTCGCCTCGCAGAGATAACAGACCGCGAATACGACCGCCGACCGGCCCGTAAAGATGCCGCCGATTACCGGTGTAGAAACCGTTGCGGGAATCGCCCGCGACGGTTGCGGACGCCTACTTCTTGCGGACGATGCGCGCGGTGGACTGGGTCGTCTGGCGGACGAAGACTTTCGGCGTATAGCCGTACTTGGCCAGCAGCTCGTCGGTATAGCCCCGGATGGTGAGCAGCTCCATATCCTCGACCTTCATCACGTCGAAGCCCTCGTCGCGGAATTCGGCCACCGCTTCGTCGATATGCCACGAATTGTCGACGCACAACCCCAGATTGACCGCCGAATTGTGGATCAGATTGGTCTTGATGCGGTAGCGTTCGAGCAGCGAGAAGATCGTGGCGAACTTCTCTTCCAGCACGAACGAAAAATCGCGTGACCGCACCGTCAGGAAGACCTGATCCTTTTTGAGAATCAGAATCGGGACGGTCACGGGCGCCGACGTGCCGCGGATCACCGTTCCGGGCTTGCGCTTGTCGCCGAACGGGCGGACGTAGAGCGGGATATTCTTGTTCTGCAACGGCTTGATCGTCTTGGGGTGGATGATCTGCGCACCGCTGTACGCCAGTTCGATCGTATCGAGGTAGTTCAACTCCTTGATCTGCTCGGCGTCGGGGAAGGTCTTGGGGTCGGCGTTGAGCACACCGTCGACATCCTTCCACACCGACATCGACTCCGCGCCGAGAATATTGGCCACTACGGCCGCCGAGTAGTCCGAACCCTCGCGGCCGAGCGTCGTAGTCGTCCCGTCGGGTGCGCCGCCGATGAAGCCCTGTCCCACGAAGATCGTCTCCGCGGCACCTTCCACTTCGGCCAACAGACGGAATGCCGAGGCGTCGATATCGACCGAAGCGTCCTTGTGGCGCTGCTGCGTGACCAGTGCACGGCGCATGTCGACCCAATGGTTGGCCACTCCCGCCGAGGCGAGGTACTCCGAGACGACGGTCGTCGAAAGCAGTTCGCCGAAGGCGACGATCGTGTCGTACCACAACTCGGCGTCGGCCGCACGGTACTGCGTCTCGGCGGCGACGCGATCCAGTTCGGCGAACAACGCCTCGACCCGTTCCAGACGGGTCGGGCCGTGCCAGAGGTCGTCGATGATCGCGGCGTGATATTCGCGCAACCGTGCGATCTCGGCAGCGGATTTTTCGCGGTCGCCCCGCTGCACCCCCTCGAACACCCGTTCCAGCGCATTGGTCGTCTTGCCCATCGCCGAGACGATGATGAAGAGGTTCTGTTCGTCGTCGATGATATTGCGCAGGTTGCGCACCCCCTCAGCATTGCGGACCGATGCTCCGCCGAATTTATAGACCTTCATATCCTTGTTTCCCGTTTTACCTTATTCGAGCCGTCGTGCTGCTCCACTGCGCATGGCCGCTGCGCGGATACCAACATTCCCTCTCCTCTGTCCCCTCCCTTTGATAAAGGGAGGGGCTTACGCCGTATCGGCCTTCACCTGTTTCATCCTGCACCTCGGCAGTCAGCCGACAGGTATCCCGACGCTCTCCTACTCTTTAAAAGTACCTTACCCTTGTTTCCCGTTTTACCTTATTCGAGCCATCGTGCTGTCCAGCTGCGCATAACCACTGCGCCCCTTTCCGGAGTTCGCACCTTTTATTTTATTAATAATATTATCCGCCCCTACCATCCACGGTTCGATACCCGCTCCGGTACAGCACGAACAGGGGCGGTCAATCAGCCTTCGCCGACCTTCAATTCTCCGGCGCCGATTGTCCGTACGTCGTCCCCGTATTGTAGAACAGGAAAGCGTAGCTGTCGGCCGATTCGGCGATACGCTTCGAGAGCGGTTTGCCCGCGCCGTGGCCGGCATTCCGTTCGATGCGGATCAGCACCGGAGCATCGCACGCCTGCGCATATTGGAGCGTCGCAGCGAATTTGAACGAATGCGCCGGCACCACACGATCGTCGTGGTCGCCCGTCGTGACGAGCGTCGCGGGGTAGCAGACGCCTTCGCGGATGTTGTGCAGCGGCGAGTAGGCGTAGAGCGTGCGGAACTGCGCCGCATCGTCGCTCGTACCGTATTCGGTCGCCCAGCCCCAGCCGATGGTGAAAAGGTGGTAGCGCAACATGTCCATCACGCCGACCGCAGGCAGGCAGACGGCGAACAGGTCGGGACGCTGCACTTCGCAGGCGCCCACCAGCAATCCGCCGTTCGAGCCGCCGGCGATGGCCAGCTTTTCGCGCGAGGTATACTTCTCGGTGATGAGAAATTCGGCCGCCGCGATGAAATCGTCGAAGACCTGCTGCTTGCGGTCGAGCATACCAGCCTTGTGCCACCGCTCGCCGTATTCCGAACCGCCGCGCAGGTTGACGTTCACCACCACGCCGCCCTGCTCCATGAAGAGGATGTGCTCGGGCTTGAACGCAGGGGTGATATTGATCTGGAAACCGCCGTAGCCGTAGAGGTAGCAGGGATTGCTGCCGTCGAGCCGCAGACTCCTGCGATGCGAGACGAACATCGGCACGTGCTCGCCGTCGGAGGATTCGAAGAAGAGCTGTTCGGTAGTGTACTGCGCCGCATCGTAGGCCACCTGCGGCGTATGGTAGCAGGTAGTGCGGCCCGTGGGGATGTCGTAGCGGTAGACGGTCGGAGGCGCGGTGAAGGTGTTGAGCGAGAAGAAAATCTCCTGCTCCCTGTCCTTGCAGCCGAAACTCGGCACCGAGCCGATGGCCGGCAGCGGCACGTCGGCCTGCCGGTTGCCCTCGTAATCGTATTTGTAGATCTTGTTCTGCGCGTTCCGGAGGTATTTCACCCACAGGTATCCCCCGCCCGGAGCGACCGCTTCGAGCAGATCGTCGGGGTGCTCCGCGATGACGGTCTCCAACCCCCGGGGGTCGAGCAGATCGATGCGCGCCAGCCGATAGTTGGCCGCACTGTCGTTGGTCACGACATAGAGTTTGTCGTCGCGGCACTCGACGGGCGCATAGTCGTTGGCGAAGCCGGCCAGCAACGTACGGAACGGCTCCTCCTTGTCCGCCGGGCGGAAGAGAACTTCACTGCCCGACGTACCTTCCGACGCGAGGACGAAAAGCCAGCGGCCGTCGTCGCTCTCCCAGCCGCTGAAATAGCGCAGCGGATGCTCCGGATCGCCGTATATGAGAATGTCGTCGGCCTGCGCCGTACCCAGACGGTGGTAATAGACCTTCTGGCATTCGTTCTTCGACGAATAGACGTTCGCCTTCGGCGCGTCGTAGGCGCTGTAATAGAACCCTTCGGAGTCGGGGGCCCATGTCGCGCCGGAGAACTTCACCCATTCGATCACATCCTGCGTCAACTGACCCGTCGCGGTATCCACGACATGTATCCGCACCCAATCCGAACCGGCTTCGGCGGCGGCATACGCGCACCAACGGCCGTCGTCGGAGAACGAGACGTCGACGAGCGCCGTCGTACCGTCGGCCGAAAGGGTATTCGGATCGAGGAACAGTTCGCCCTGAGCCGTGAGCGAGCGCTTGCGCCACAGCGCCGACTGGTTTTGAAGGCCGTCGTTGAGGAAATAGTAGTAATAGTCGCCGTGCCGCTCGGGCGCGCCCTCCTTCGGATAGTCGTAGAGCGCCGTCAACCGGTCGTAAATGGCCTGACGGGCAGGGAGCCGGTCGAGGTAGTCGCGCGTGACGGCGTTTTCGGCTTCGACCCATGCGGCCGTCTCGGCCGAATTGTCGTCTTCCAGCCAGCGGTAGGGATCGGCGACGCGCGTACCGTGGTAGTCGTCGACGACGGTCGTGTCGCGCCGCGTGTCGGGATAGGGTAAATGGCTTATTTTCATCTTTCTGTTACAACCGGGCATCAACGCGACCACTGCGAGGGTCGCCGCCGTCCATACGAATCGTCTCATCGGTCTGCTTTTGTATTGTTGCCGCCGGACGGAGAGGGTGTCTCGCCGCTACCGCAATCGTGCGGGCTACGGACGAACGTCTCGCTTCGACCGGCGTTTATGCGGACAAAGATACGAATAAGCGAGGGCAATGTCAAATTTTATTCGAACATTGCCGAGCGGGAGTATCTAAGGCGCAGCCAAAGATACGAATAAGCGGGGGCAATGTCAAATTTATTTGAACATTTGAACATTTGAACATTTGAACATTGCCGAACGCGGGTATCTTCGGCATCGGCCGAAGATACGAAAAGTCGAGCGCAGAAGCAACCGTTCGTCCGATTCTGCCGTAACAAAGCATTCAAGGCGGAGCCAAAGAGTAGGAAAAGAGAGAAGATTTGCGTAACTTTGGCTGTCATAAAAACGGTAAAGATTATGTACGACGAACTCCGAACAACCGTCGAACGGGCGTGGGACGACCGCAGCCTGTTGCAGGACGATACGACCAAAGCCGCCATCCGCGAGGTGGTGGAACTCATCGACAAGGGGCTTCTGCGCACGGCCGAACCCGTCGACCTCGCGTGCAGCCAGTGGCGGGTCAACGAGTGGGTCAAGAAGGCCGTGATCCTCTATTTCCCGATCCAGAAGATGCGCATTCTGCGCGCCGGCGAACTGGAATGGTACGACAAGATGGACATCAAACACGACTACGACCGGCTGGGCGTGCGCGCCGTGCCCCATGCAGTAGCCCGTTACGGAGCCTACATCGCTCCGGGAGCCATTCTCATGCCCTCGTACGTCAATATCGGCGCCTACGTGGGCGAAGGGACGATGGTCGACACGTGGGCCACCGTCGGGTCGTGCGCCCAGATCGGGAGCCACGTCCACCTCTCGGGCGGCGTGGGGATCGGCGGCGTGCTCGAACCCGTGCAGGCAGCGCCCGTCATCATCGAGGACAACTGCTTCGTCGGTTCGCGCGCGATCGTGGTCGAGGGGGCGCACGTCTGCCGCGAGGCGGTGCTCGGCTCGAACACGGTCATCACCGGTTCGACGCACATCATCGACGTCACGGGGGCCGAACCGGTCGAATACCGGGGCTACGTTCCGCCGCGTTCGGTCGTAATTCCGGGAAGCTACGCCAAGAAGTTTCCGGCCGGAGAGTACAGCGTGGCCTGCGCGCTCATCATCGGGCGGCGCAAGGAGTCGACCGACAAGAAGACCTCGCTCAACGACGCGCTGCGCGATTTCGGCGTTGCGGTGTAAAGGAAGGCGTGTTTCTCCCCGACCAAGCCTAAGAACGAACGGATAAATTCTCAATTTCGCCATGATCTATCATATTGCGGAGACGACTTCGACCAACGACCTCGCGCGTGAGGAGCGTTACGGCCACGGCGACGTGATCTGCGCCGAACGGCAGACGGCGGGACGCGGGCAGCGGGGACATACATGGACGAGTCCCGAAGGGGTGAACCTTCTCTTTTCGGTCGTGCTCTGTCCGACGTTCCTTCCCGCAGGCGAGCAGTTCCTGCTCTCGCAGGCCGTGGCGCTCGCGCTGGTCGACACCCTCGGCACCTGCGGAATCGACGCCTGCATCAAATGGACGAACGACATCTACGCCGGCGATCGCAAACTGGTGGGTATCCTCATCGAGCATCACCTCGCAGGCGGGCGGCTCGCCCGCACGGTGGCCGGCATCGGCATCAACGTCAACCAGACGGAGTTCGATCCCGCGCTGCCCAATCCCACCTCGATGGCGCTCGAAGCGGGACGCACGTTCGACCGAGAAGAGGTGCTCGACCGGTTCCACGCCGCACTCATGCGACGGTATGCCGCGCTCGAAGCGGGCGACAGGGCGCCGCTTGCGGAGGAGTATCGCCGCCGCATGTACCGGATCGACGCTCCGCAGGCCTTCCGGCTGCCCGACGGAACCCGTTTCACGGGCGTGATCCGCGGTGTCCGCGCAGGGGGCGCGTTGCAGGTCGAACACCCCGACGGCACGTTGCACGACTATCTTTTCAGGGAGATCGAGTTCGAGGTGAAAAAATCGCCGGAGGAGTTGGGAATGAAAAAATAAGACGTATCTTTGTGTCGCCGGCGCTTCAAGCCGCAGGAATTCGGGACGCGGATCATCCTGCCGGACAGAAGGCCGGAACGGCGCGACCGGTGCAACCGGCGGAACGGCCTTCGGGATCGCACCGCTGCGACGGAAACGGATAGTTCCATGCAAAAAAGATAAAATATGAATGTTCCTTCCAATTTGAAGTACTCCAACGACCACGAGTGGTGCCGTATGGAGGGAAACGCGGCCTACGTCGGCATTACGGATTTCGCGCAGAGCCAGTTGGGCGACATCGTCTTCGTCGATGTGCCCACCGAGGGCGAGACCGTCGCGGCAGGCGAGGTTTTCGGTACGATCGAGGCGGTGAAGACCGTGTCGGACGCATTCCTCCCCGTATCGGGCGAGATCGTCGAATTCAATGCAGCCGTCGACGCCGACCCTTCGATCGTCAACAAGGATCCCTACGGCGAGGGCTGGCTCGTAAAGGTGCGGGTGAGCGATCCCGCTGAGTACGATACGCTGCTCACGGCCGAGCAATATACCGAGTTGATCGGATAGTCCGATCGCTGCCGGATAATGGACCCGCCGCCCCTCTCGGGGCGGCGGTTCCGATTTATGATACGAACGAGTTCTTACAATCGGCCCGCCATCCCGAGGAGGAAATCCGAGAGGATTCCGACGCGAGGGCCGATTGCAGACCGTCGGGAATATGTAGTTGTATTATCGTCTGTCAGCCTGCGGCCGGCGGAGGATGCTTCGACCGCCTGTGGCGGAACGATGCAGCCCTCCGCATGGGGCGGCTGCGGGCTGCCGCTCTCCGGCCGCAGTCGAAGAGCGAATCTTTTACAATCGTTAGTTTTAGCAGAATCGGAGTGTGAAAGCGTCGGAAACATCCTGAATGTATATCCGGAAGCATCCCGCACCTTCGATTCGGCGTCTCCTGCGAGGAGCAGTTTTTACCACCTTTTGTCACCAAAAGGTGGTACCAAAAGTGTCCGCAGGGCACCTCCCTCGGGATCGGACAAAGGCTGTCACTGAGCGATCACACAAGATCTGCGCCGTTTGCGCACGATCGCTCCGAGCGTTCCATCCTTTGTCCGATCTGTTTCCGTCTCCGGTACAATGCGGAAGTTATGGTGTGCTCCGCGCAACCATGATCTATTTCGATGTAATTCCTCCGTACTCAATTTAGCAGGCCGGAGGCCTGCCCGAATGCACTGCGAAAGTAGCGGATGAAGTGACGGCACCGGGTGAACGCCAAGAGTGGGTGTGCAAAACGACGTTCAGCAGGCGAACGCAGAGGCCGCTTGCGGACTTTGCCGAGCCGCCACAGTCGAAGCGGCGCAAAGGATTGCGCCGCAAAAGCGGAGTCTTTTGTGCCCGCTCAGTGAGCGCAGGTGTCGGCACCCGCTGCTTTTCGCCGTGCTTGATCTTTTGGTGCTTTTGGATCAAGACAAAAGCACATAAGAAAGAATATGCTCCACAGAAGAAATCGATTCTTCGGAAAGAATTCCGACGCCAAGATCGGCTGCGTCGTATCTGCGGGCCGAAGGCTGCGGGACACGCCCACGGTGGCGGGCCTCCGCAGGCGGAGACTTCAACCCGCACGGCGCAAAGGCCCGCAATATTTCAAGCCGGATTGTGGGGTTTCGCAAGGCCGAAACCTGGCCTGCATGGCACGTTGCTCCGTGAATTCCCGAAAAGTTCGTTCAAGCAGGAGATTTCCGCCCGTCCCGCTCCGTTCCGACCGGCACGCCCCTCCCGACATCCCGAAGGGCAACAGACATACCGAAAGGAGCACACGCCCCCCGATAAACAACGGGAACCGTTTCCTATGAAACGATTCCCGTTTTCTTTTCCGCGGCGTATCCCGCCCGATCCGGCTTAGAGCGCGTTGACGTGCAGTTGGAGCGCGCCTTTCAAGTTACCGGCCTTGTTCTTGTGGATGATGTTGTGCTTGGCCAACTTGTCCAGCATCGACGTTACCTTGGGCAGCAACGCTTCGGCAGCGCTCTTCTCGCTGGTGTTGCGCAGCGCCTTCACCGCATTGCGCGCCGTCTTGTGATAGAGACGGTTGTGCGCACGTTTGGTAACGGTCTGGCGAATCCGCTTCTTGGATGACTTATGGTTTGCCATAATTTCGTTTTTTTATTTTATTTCACTTTTCGTCAATAAGCAAAACGGCCGTAGCCGCCCTCGGATAGGTCGCTAAAACCCGCTCCTGCAACGTATCACCCGTGAAAGCCGCCCACCCCGCCGATCCGTATCGGGCGAAACTTCTGTTCCGTCCCGCTTCCGGCGCCGGCAGCCCCGCGGCCTCTCGTTTGTAGCCCATAGCAGAATCGAACTGCTCTTTCAAGAATGAAAATCTTGCGTCCTAACCGATAGACGAATGGGCCTACTCACCGCTATTTCCGCCTCGCAGCGTACTTTAGCGGTGCAAAGATAAGCAAAAAAGCGATCGAAACAAAAAATGGAATAAAAAAATTGCGAAATAAACGCATTTTAAACTGCAATCTCCCGATAATCAACGCTCTGCAAGAACAAACGCAATCTATTCCGCAGTCACCTCCGCACCGTTACCGTGCGCGTCGAGGCATCGAAGGCCACCGTCCCGTTGTCGAAAAGCCGTTCGATATGGCCACTGCGAATCATTTCGTCGGTAGGCAGGAGGTGCAGCCGCGGCGGATCGATCAGCGCGACGGCGTCGCACAGCGTCAGCGCGATGTCCAGTTCGTGCGTCGAAAAGAAGATGCACTTCCCCTCGTCATGCGCCAGCCGGCGCAGCAGCGTGCACAACTCGTAGCGATTGGGCATGTCGAGAAAAGCCGTCGGCTCGTCGAGCAGGATCACCGGTGTGTCCTGCGCAAGCGCACGCGCGATCATCACGCGCTGCGCCTCGCCGTCCGACAGGCGATCCATCGGCTTGTCGGCGAAACCGCCCATCCCCACCAGATTCAAGGCACGGTCGACGACCGCACGGTCTTCGGGCCGCAGACGCCCCAGCCAGTCGGTATAGGGAGCCCGCCCCAACCCTACCACGTCGCGGCTGGCGAGGTTGGCGATGCGCACCTTCTCGGTGGTGACGAAACTCACGACCTGCGCGAGCTCGTGCGCCGGCGTCGCACTCAGCAGGCGTCCGCAGAGCCGTATCCCGCCCGACAGCGGCGCCTCGAGCCCCGCGACCGCACGCAGCAGCGTACTTTTTCCCGTGCCGTTGCGTCCCAGCAACGCGACGAGCCGTCCGCCGCCGATAGCCGCCGAAACATCTTCGAGCAGCACCCGGTGCCCGTAGCCGATAGTGATATGCTGCAATTCGACGTGTGTCATACGATATTCTTATTACGCACCACCACCCACACCACGATCGGAATGCCCATGAGCGCCGTCAGCGTATTGACCGGCAGCGCCAGCTGTTTCGAACAGAGATCGCAGCCGAGCAGCATCGCCGCACCGAGCAGCATCGAGGCGGGCATGAGCACGCGGTGGTCGGCGCTGGCGAAGAGCATCCGCGCCAAGTGCGGCACGGCCAGCCCCACGAAACCGATCGGGCCGCAGAAGGCGGTCACGGTACCCGACAGCAACGTCGTGGCCAGAAAGATCAACGTGCGTGTACGGCCGACATTCAGCCCCATCGTGCGGGCGTAGCGTTCGCCCAGCAGCAGCAGATTCAACGGTTTGAGTACGGCAAACGTCAATCCCGTACCGACCGCCACGGCCGGCACGAGCAGCGTCAGCTGCGGGATCGTCACGTCGCCGAGCGATCCCATCGTCCAGACGACGAACGATTTGAGAGCCGCCTCGTTGCTCATGTATTGGAGAATCTCGACGAGCGCCCCGACGGCCGATCCGAACATCATTCCCAGAATCAGAATTACCATAATGTCCTTGATACGGCGGCTGACAGCCATGATCAACAACAGGATGAGCGCCGACCCGATCCATGCGGCGCCCGCCGTACCGACGCTGGCCAGCAACGAATGCCCTGCGATGCCCAGCAGCGGCGCCCCCAACAGGAACAATGCCACGCCGAGACTCGCGCCCGAACTGATACCCAGCACGAAAGGGCCCGCCAGCGGATTGCGGAACAACGTCTGCATCAACAGGCCGCTGGCCGCAAGCGAAAACCCCGCCAGCACGGCGACGACGGCCTTTATCAACCGGATTTTCAGAATGATGTCGCGCGCCATGGGATCGCACGGCCCGCCCGTCAGCAAGGCCCACACCTCGCGGCCGCCCACGCCGACCGATCCCGATGCGAGATCGAAGGCGAAGAGCACGACGACGACGATCGCAAGGAGGCCGAAAAGAATTCCTCGGCGGATTTCGAGGGCGGATTTCACTTTTTACGAAAATTATTCGGACAAAAGTAGTAAATATTTCAGAAAATAATTATCTTTGCACCGCAAAACCGACCGAGGGTTTGCACCATACGCCATCGGGGTGTAGCTCAGCCCGGTTAGAGTACACGTCTGGGGGGCGTGTTGTCGCAAGTTCGAATCTTGTCACCCCGACTAACCGAGAATCCTTGATATTCAGTCGAATATCGAGGATTTTCTTTTATGCCGTATGGTCGGGAAAATGGCGGTGGTACACAAGTGGTACATAAATGGTCGCTATCCGAAAATTTCGATCCCACCTACTCCATCGGATTCAGTAAATCAATCGACTTGATAATATGCCCCCCAATCGGCACCTCTATAATATCTATAACAACCATCGATTGCATTGGCAAGTTTTTCGCTATCCACATATGTAACTGAATGTTTGAAAATAATACGCTGCGGCAGGAAAAATAAGGTTTCGGAATCGCGCAGTCACGTATCGCAATCCCTGTTTCGTTCCGGCGGACCGGGAGGAGGCACCGCGAGCCGTCAGAGACAGTCCCGCTTCACAAGCGGGACAAATTGCGACACGGGAAGACCTGAATCCGCACCTTCTGACGAAAACCGCCAGCCGAACCCTCCGGCGCGAACTCTCCGCACGAACCGCTCCCGTTCTCGTTTTTATTTCCTATCTTTGGCGGTGAAAACGACCTCGCTTTCGGCGGCCGGACAGGAACGACCGGTTCCGCACCATGCGGCCGCCCTCAAAACTGTGACCCGGCATGGACAATCTGAACCAAGACCTGACATCGCTGCTCCGCCGCGCGGGGCTGGACAACTCCGGCGGAGAGTGGGGCTCGCGCATCCTGCTCGTCGCAGGCATCGTCCTCGTCTGCTACCTCGCGGTGAAATTGTTCCGGCATCTGGTGACACCTGCCCTGCAACGCATCAGCGCCCAGACCCGGACGATGTGGGACGACCATCTGTTCGACGACAAAGTCCTGCACGCCGCCTGCCGCCTGATTCCGCCCGTCCTCCTATATCTGCTGCTGCCGCTGGCCTTCGGCGACGACCCCTCGCTGCTGAAACTGCTGCACAAAGGCTGCTCGATTTACCTCATCGTCGTGACGGTCGCCCTGCAAAACACCTTTCTCAGCGCGCTCTACGACATTTCGAACAAACACGAAACGCTGCGCGACCGGCCGTTGAAAGGCATCTACCAGATGCTCAAACTCGTGACCGTCAGCGTCGGCATCGTGTTGATCATCGGGATTCTCATCGACCGGAACGCCACGAGCATTCTGGCCGGACTGGGTGCATCGGCCGCCGTGCTGATGCTGATTTTCAAGGACAGCATACTGGGGCTCGTCGCCGGCGTTCAACTCTCGGCCAACGACATGCTGAGACCGGGAGACTGGATAACGATGAGTAAATACGGTGCCGACGGGTATGTAATCGAGGTGACGCTGACGACGGTCAAGGTGCAGAATTTCGACAAGACGATTACGACGATTCCGCCCTATGCGCTGGTCAGCGACTCGTTCCAGAACTGGCGGGGCATGCGCGAATGCGGCGGACGACGCATCAAGCGCTCGGTCTTCATCGACGCCCGCACGATTCACCGGCGCACGCCGGAAGAGACGGCGCGGCTCCGCGAAAAGGGGTATCTTGCGGCCGATACATCGCAGGAAATCGTCAACCTGCAAGCGCTGCGGGAGTATCTCGCGAATTACCTGCGCAACTGCCCCGACGTGCGCAGCGACCTGATGTTGATGGTACGCACGCTCCAACCCACGTCCGAAGGCGTGCCTTTGGAGTTCTACTGCTTCACGCGCCACTTCGAATGGATTCCCTACGAAGCGTTCCAGAGCGCACTTACCGACCGCGTGCTCACCCTTCTGCCGGAGTTCGGCTTGCAGGCGTTCCAGCGGCCTGCGGGCACCGATCTGCATGAACGGCACTGACGGCATTCGGACACAGGAGGAATGTCTGTTTTCCGACGCAAAACGCGCGCTTTCTCCCCGAAGGAGCGTATCCCTGCAACGGTTTTTCCGGAAAAGGTGCGCGAAATACCACGAAATACGCTTTGCCTGCGTGCGTTCCTGCCGTCGCACGGCGCGAACGTCCGCGAAAGACGGCCCGACGAAGGACGGCGAGGGCAGAACGCCGTCTCCACCCTATCGGATATTATGCCTCCGCACTGAGACACATGCTGACATAGCGCACGACGACGGGATAAAAGCGCATGTATGCCGATGCATGCGCCGAATCGGGATTGCGACGGCAAGGCGCCCCCTGCTCCGAATACACCGCCGCAAGGGAACGAAAAGGGGCAGAGTTGTGAAAACTCTGCCCCGAATCGTCCTCCGTCGCGACGGAGGAGAGACGATCCCCGCTATTTGAGAATCTTGTAGGTCACCTTACCGCTCTTCACGGCCCAGGGATAAGCCACCTCGACGTTGACCGTCACGTCGACATCCTTCTGCAACGAGAGGTTATTGAGATTCGAGAAGGTGATCCGACCGGTCGTCTCGTCGACAGTTACACGGTCGCCGAGTGCCGCCGAAGCGTCGAATCCGTTGTCGGCATAGGTCACCGAGAAGCTGACGATGCGGATCGCTTCCAGCCCGAAGACTTCGTCGCTGTTGGGACGGACACCCGTAGCGAAACCGTTGGTGTCGTCGCCCGTGATCCACGGATCGGCCAGCGTCGCATCGTGATCGATCAGCTCGAAGCCCTTCATATCGTCGGCGTCGCGCATATCGCGCAGCGAAAGTACCTCGCAGATATTCTTCGTATAGGTCGCCTCGGCCGTGCGGGTCGGGATTTCGACGGTCTCCGACTGCGTGAACGAGCGGATCGGGTCGAACTTGTTGACCTCATACGACGTATAGTCGTTCACGGCCGTGAAGGCGTTGCCGATGACGATGCCGTCGATCGAAAGCGTACCGACGACGGGCACGGATTCGTTGCGGCCGTAATACGAGAGTTTGTTACCGGCGATCTCGATGCCGTCGTGAGCGGGAGCCGTCGCGGGAATCTCGTAAGCGAAGACGAGTTTCTGTGCAGCGATCTCATCGTCCGATACCGGTACCCATACGCCCTGCGCATCCTTCTTGACGATCGTGAAGGCGGATTCCAGATCGATGTCGGCTACCGAGAAGCCCGTGAGCGCACCCGATCCGAAACTCGGCGACCAGAGCCCCTTCACATCCGACTGCCACTTGCCGTCCGCGTTGTAGACCCATGCGTCGACGTGCTGCGCGGCATAGGCGGGAATCTCGACCCTGGCCTCGCCCTTGACATAGATCGGCAGGCCGTAGTTGGGAACGAGCTTCGTCTCGAAGGCGAATACGTCGGCGTCGGTCTCCACATCGGCACGATTGACCTGCATGTGGGAGGTCATCTTGCCGTCGTTGGCCACGGCGATGCGGGTGATCGTCGCAGGATTCGAACCGTCGAGGAACCAGTAATTCTTCTCCAACGTCCGGTCGCCGCAGACAGCCGTATAGAATGCGTTCGCACTGTTGGGCGAGCCTCCATCGTAAGGACGGGTAAGCGACGTAGCCAGTTCGGCGGCATCCGTGAAGTGATCCTTCACCTGCTCGAAGAGTTCGCCGACAATGGAGGTATCCTCGGCCACGAACAGCTCCTCGGTGGCATCGTATGCGAGCGTAGCGTCGGGAAGCGTAACCTCGATCTTCTCGGGCAGTGCGACGAACTCGGCCTCGAAGGCGATCGTCACCTGTACGTTCTCGAACTCGCTCGACGCTTCGACGGCATAGCGCTTGCCGAAGGTGTATCCCGAAACGCGCAGCGTATAGCCCTCGTCGGCATCGTAAGCCACGGGAACCACCTTCACATTGTCGTCGACGGTCTCGGTCGGCTTGCCCTCCGCGTCGAGCTCGACGGCCTTCACCACGGCGCTGCCGCCCTGGTTCCAGTAGGTCACGATGTTCTCGGGCGTGATGTCCTGAGGAAGCGTCGACTCGGTTACTTTGAGCGTGAATTCGCGCTCGGCACCTTCGTACTCGCCGCCGGCTTCGTAGACCGTCCGGAAATCGGAGTAGTTCCAGACGTACTTCAACAGGTCGAGCGTTACGCCGCGCTTGGTCTTGACGATCGTCACACGGCTGTTGAAGGTCGGGTTCAGCGCATCGTAGGCGGCAGCGACCGTATAGGCGTGCTCGGTGAGCAGGTAGTTGTTGCGCGTCGACTTGTCGGCGGCGATCAGCTTGACCGTCTCGTCGCAGACTTCCTCCCCGCCGTTCGCAACTTCGAAATTACCCTTGTCGGCCGACTCCAACTCCGTGCCGTCGGCCTTGAATGCCTTGCTCGTGCAGGCCACGACGGGCGCTTCGAGCGAATAACCCATGTCGGCGAGCTGAGCCAGATCGTAGTAGGCTTCGCCGTCGGTAGCCCAGAGTTTGTAGCCCTTCATCAGTTCGACGACCATGTCGGTATCGTCGTAGGGAATCTCGTAGGCCACTTCGCCGTCCGCAGCGACGATCCGGTCGGCGTCGATCGAACCGTCCTCCTTGGCGGGAGCCAGCACGACGGCCTTCACGTCGGCGCGCGCCGGCACGAGGTTCACGTAATCCGAAACCACATTGGCCGAATAGTCGTTCCCGGCCTCCGCGTCGTAGGCTTTCTGTACGCGCAGCGCAATGCTGTACGAAACCTTACCCGTGAAGAAGTCGGGGGTGAAATCGGCGGGAAGCGCCGTCACGATGAAGCGGCCGTTGCCCGTCTCGTCGGCCTCGACCTTCTGAATATTCAGCGCAGGCACCGTAGCGCGCGTCTTCACCTGTTCCATTTCCAGCGAGAACATCTCGGGCTCGGCGGCATAGGCGGCCACGAGCTGTCCGGCAGCCTCGACGGGCGTAACGCGGAAGGTCATCTCCACCGTACCGTTCGCCAGCAGAACGGGCTCCTCGCCCTCGGGGGCATAGTAGAGCGCGTTGACCGACGCCTTGTGATCGTCGTAAGCCGGAACATAGACGAGACTCTGGATACGGCTCAGGAGCTGATCCACGTCCATGCGCAGGCCGTCGATGAGGTTTTTCAGATCCTGCATCGTCCCCTCATACTCACCGGCGACATCCTTAATCGCATTGGCAATGGCCTGATCGATCGCGCCGTCGTTGGCGAGCGCCTTGCCGATGCAGTCCTCCACGCCCTTCGTGAAGGCGGCGTTCGACTCGTCGTATTTGATCTCGGCATTTTCGAGCGCTTCGAGCCGGCTCTTGATGTTGGCCAGCGAACCGTCGGCGTCGGGCTTGCCGCTGAGGGCATCGATCTGCTCCTGCAAATCCTGGATTTCGAGATCGAGCACATCCTTTTGGACGAAGTTATATTTCGCCAGGATCGGCTTCATCGCTTCGCCCAGCGAGTTCTTCATCGCCGTCTCGCTCTGGCGGATCGCCTCCTGTAAGACGGTCAGCGTCGGATAATCGGCCAGTTCGGCGTCGGTCACGTAACCTTCGAGCGTCGAAGCCAGCCCTTCGGCCGAAACGTAGTTGGCCTTGATCTGGTTGAGCAGCTGCGACAGACTCTCGACCGTCGTTTTGGTGGCGTAGGTCGCCTCGGCGTCGCTCTTGGTCAGGTAGTTCGCCAGCGAACCCTTCACGGCGTCGATTTCATCCTGCAAACTCGTGCGGGCGCTTTCGAGCGCCTCGATCCGCTTCTCCAGCTTGCCCTTATCGCTTTCGAGCGTCTCGATCTGTTTTTTCAGCGCTTCGACTTCCGATGCGGAGGCCGCCTTTCCCAACTCCTCCTGCAACTTTCCGATCTCTCCGGCCTGCGTCTCGGCTTTGCCCTGCAATGCCTCGATTTCGTCCTTCAAGCCCGAATCAACCCCGTCCAACCGGTCGACCGCATTTTGCAGAGACTGCATCTGCTTCTCCACGGAAGCGATCTGCCCCGTCGTCAGCTCGTCGATCCGGTTGTTCAGACTCGTGATGTCGTCATCGTAGTCCTTGCAACCGACTCCGGCTACCACCGTTCCGACAAGGAACAGCGATAGGAGTCTACCTAAGAATTGTCTTTTCATAATGAAGAAATTAAAGATGTTTTGAAATGGTTTGAACTTCGTGTCTTTTCGGTATTTATTTACTGATTCTTATCTAGTTGTCATCCCTTATCGGCAGGATTTCATGCCTCCCGCCGCCGGACTATTGGTATCATATATGATACGCATGATGCAAAGATATATGAAAATCTCTGGAAAAGACGAATAAAAAGGGACAAATGTCTTCGTAATGCCTGTCAATAAGGCGTTTGCGAAGACAAATGAGGACAGGCGAAAAATCGAGGTAACGTAAAGGAAAGCGGATTTATGAAGAAGAACGGTCTCCAAATCATTACCCGCCGAATGGTGATTTTTAACACACCGTGTTGTATTTGGCAGCTTGTGGCACAGGTTGGCATATCAAGGTCTAACTCGTTGAGTAATAACTTTGCAAACAAAAAACGAGTATGGCAAGAAGCACATTCAAGGTTCTGTTCTACGTGAACGGCAGCAAGGAGAAAAACGGTATTGTCCCCATCATGGGACGAGTGACAATCAACGGGACTGTGGCGCAGTTCAGTTGTAAGCAGAACATCCCGAAAACGCTTTGGGACGTGAAAGGAAACAAGGCGAAAGGCAAGAGCCGCGAGGCACGAGACATCAACCTTGCCCTTGACAACATCAAGGCGCAAATCATCAAACATTACCAGCGCATTTCAGACCGCGAGGCATTTGTTACGGCTGAGATGGTGCGCAACGCCTATCAGGGAATCGGCAGCGAGTATGAGACGCTGCTAAAAGCATTCGACCGTGAGAACGAAGTGTTCAAGAAACGGGTAGGCAAAGACAGGGTAATGGCTACCTATCGGGCACGTGTACGGGCAAGAAACCATGTAGCCGCCTTTATCAAGTCGTTTTACAGACGCAGCGATATGTCCATGTTGGAACTTACTCCCGATTTCATCAAGGAGTTCGCCGCATACCTCTCGACTGAAGCCGGATTGCGGAACGGTTCGATATGGGCAAACTGTATGTGGCTGAAAGGCGTGGTCATGAAAGCGCATTATAACGGGTTGATACCGCGCAATCCTTTCATCCAGGTTCATATCAGCCCCAATGTGAAAGAACGGGAATATCTGACGGAGGATGAACTGAAAGCGGTCATGACACATGAGTTTGCAGACAGCAAGCTCGCATACATCCGTGACATTTTCATCTTTGCCAGTTTCACCGCCTTGTCATTCGTGGACATTCAGGAACTGACGAATGACAACATCGTGGAGGTGAACGGCGAGAAGTGGATATTGTCCAAACGCCACAAGACAAAAGTCGCCTTCCAAGTGAAGCTGCTGGATATACCCTTGCAGATAGTCGAACGCTACCGACCGATGCAGAAAGACAATCGTATATTCCCCGGCTTGAACTATTGGTCTATCTGCAAACCGTTGAAACGGATGATAAGGGAATGTGGCATAACCAAGTCAATATCATTTCATTGCAGTCGTCATGGCTTCGCAACATTAGCTTTGAGCAAGGGGATGCCCATTGAAAGCGTAAGCCGTGTGTTGGGACATACGAATATAGTCACGACCCAACTCTACGCAAAGATAACCACGCAGAAGCTCGACAACGACCTGACCATGTTCGGCGACAAACTGAGTAAGACGTTTAACGGAATAACGATGTCATGAGTATGAGAAGAAACAGCATAACAGTGAATGAATCCGGCAATATCATCATGCCGGAGAATGTCTCAAACATTTGGATGAGCGAGCCGGAATTGGTGGAACTGTTCGGAGTAATTGCTCCGACACTTCGTTCTGCCATCAGAAACATCTATAACAGTGGAGCATTAAAAGAATACGAGGTACAGAAGTATGTTCGGCAGGAGAACGGGTATCATGCCGATGTGTTCAGCTTTCCGATGATAGTCGCACTTGCTTTCCGCATTGACAGCTTCGGTGCGGAACAGGTGCGCAATGCCATATTTAAAAGGCTGTACTTGCGAAAAGAGAAAACAAATATCTTCTTTTCGCTGGGTATAAATGGTTGGGATATGTCTAATTATCAGGCATAAGTTCTAATGATATGACGACATGAAGTAGTGAGACCTATGCGTATTCCCATTGCCAACAATGTATTTATACGAGTATGTGAATAGGTGTATTGCCATTCATACGTACGATTACGACAAACCCGAAGAAAAATCCATTAGAATGGCATTTCTTCGGGCTTTTGTTGTATGTCATAAAGCCAAATCCAAGAAAATCTTACGTGAGGTATGCGTGAGTTGTTAATCCGTTCTGCGCTAATTGCCGAGTTTTGCACTGATTAAACAAAAAAATGAAGTGCTAATGAAACAAGGCAACTTTGAAAATGAGGAGTTTATCCGTGTGGGTACTACCCTCTACAAGTTAGTGAACCAGCCCCGTCTGAACGGAGGCTATGTGAAGAAGCGCATCGTGTGGAACAACGAAACACTGCGGCAGGACTACGGCAAGGACTATCTCGCCACCGCGCCGAAGTACGACGGCTTCTGCACCGTCCCCGACCATGTGGACTACCGTCCCGTGGTGGACAAGTTCCTGAACCTCTACGAGCCGATAGGACACCGTCCGCAACAAGGCGAGTTTCCCTGTATCCGGTCATTGGTGCGCCATATCTTCGGTGAACAGTATGAATTGGGCATGGACTATCTTCAATTGCTCTACCTGCAACCCGTGCAGAAACTGCCTATCCTGCTGTTGGTATCAGAAGAACGCAACACGGGCAAGAGTACATTCCTGAACTTCCTGAAAGCTGTGTTTCAAAACAATGTCACTTTCAATACCAACGAGGACTTCCGCAGCCAGTTCAATTCCGACTGGGCAGGAAAACTGCTCATCGTGGTGGACGAGGTATTGCTCAACCGCAGGGAGGACAGCGAGCGGTTGAAGAACCTCAGCACCACACTTTCCTACAAGGTGGAAGCCAAAGGCAAAGACCGTGACGAGATAGCGTTCTTTGCCAAGTTCGTGCTATGCTCCAACAACGAGTATCTGCCTGTTATCATTGATGCAGGTGAAACACGCTATTGGGTGCGCAAGATAGACCGTCTGCAATCCGATGACACAGACTTCCTGCAAAAGCTGAAAGCTGAGATACCTGCCTTTCTGTATTACCTGCAATACAGACAACTTTCCACCGAAAAGGAAAGCCGTATGTGGTTTGCGCCCTCTTTGCTGCATACCGAAGCCTTGCAGAAGATTATCCGCAGCAACCGCAACCGATTGGAGATAGAGATGTGCGAACTTATCCTTGACATTATGGAAAGTGTCGGCACGGACACATTCTCGTTCTGCCACAACGACATTCTTCTTTTGCTGGTACATTCGCAGGTAAAGGTGGAGAAGCACCAAGTCAGAAAGGTATTGCAGGAATGTTGGAAACTTACTCCTGCCTCTAACGGGCTTACATATACCACTTACCAATTCAATTACAATCGGGAGTGCCGATATGAGCCGATAAAAAGAGTCGGTCGTTTCTACACCGTCACAAGGGAACAACTTGAATCCCTGTAATACTATTCTTTTTTTGTTGAATTGATGAATAATGATATAACCATACTGATAATAAACAGCATACACTCTCAACAAATTCTCAACAATCGAAAAGAAAAGTTGAGAGGGAAACAGCATCAGTTTGTTGGATTCTCTATTTGTGAGTGGTTTGTTGAGAAGATGTTGAGAATATAAAGCATTAACGTATAGGACAATACATATCTCATTCATCAAATCAACGTTTTTACAGTCATCATCAAATCCATAGAAATTATATCATGAACATCCAAGAAGCAAAACAAATCAAAATTGCGGACTATCTGCAAAGTTTGGGTTATTCGCCCGTAAAGCAACAGGGAAACTGCCTGTGGTATAAATCCCCGTTCCGTCAGGAAACGGAAGCCTCGTTCAAGGTGAACACCGACCGCAACCTGTGGTTCGATTATGGACTGGGAAGAGGTGGTAACATCATCGCACTTGCAGGGGTACTGTACGCATCCGACCATGTGCCTTATCTGCTTGGCAAGATAGCGGAACAGGCACCACACATCCGTCCCATATCTTTCTCTTTTCGCCAGCAGGCATCCGAACCGAGTTTCCAACATTTGGAGGTGGGCGAACTCACCCATCCGGCATTGCTCCGATACTTGCAGGAACGGGGCATAAACATCGCTTTGGCAAAGGCGCAATGTAAAGAGCTCCACTTCACCCATAACGGCAAGCCCTATTTCGCCATCGGTTTTCCGAATGTGGCGGGAGGATTTGAAGTGCGTAACCGTTTTTTCAAAGGCTGTGTCGCACCCAAAGACATCAGCCATATTCGGCAACAGGGAGAAGCGAGAGAGAAATGCCTTGTATTCGAGGGCATGATGGACTATCTTTCATTCCTCACGTTGCGGAAGAGGAACTGCTCGAACTTGCCCGACCTTGACAGGCAGGATTACGTCATCCTCAATTCGACCGCCAATGTTTCCAAAGCTATAGATGTGCTGCACGGGTATGGACGTATCCACTGCATGCTCGACAATGACGAGGCGGGAAGAAAGGCGTATCGGGAATTGGAAAGGAAGTTCGCCGGACGCATCCGCGACTTCTCCGACAACTACAAAGGGCATAAAGACCTGAACGATTACCTGCGTGGAATCCGGCAGAAATTAGCCGTTAGTCCACCGCCAAGAACTATCGTAAAACCCAAGAAGAAAGGGTTGGGATTATGACATCCCGAATGAGAAAAACGGGAGATGCCCGAAACTCATTCCTTAAGGATTGGGAGGTAGCAAGTTTGTGTTTCGGGTGTACCGAAACCGCTTGCCACCCACCATCCAAATTGCAGGAGGTGGCATCCCGTCGGTCTATACAGTTGAATCAGTAACCGAATTAAAAGGAATAAAATATGGAACAGACAAAGGAACACAAGGAACGCAACAAGGGAGGTCGCCCCAAGAAGGAAGCAACCGAGAAACTGAAATACCGTATCGCAGTGAAAATGACGGCAGCCGACTACTTCCGCCTGCTGACACGATCGCATGAGGCGGGCGTATCACCAAGCGAGTACATGAGGGAATGTTTCCGTAACGGTCATGTGAAAGAACGGCTGTCGGAGGAACATGCCGGATACATCCGCCAACTCTGCGGCATGGCTAACAATCTCAACCAGCTTGCGCGTAAGGCAAACGCCGGAGGCTTCCACGATGAACGGTGGGACTGCAAGGTGGCAGTGGCAAGGATTCATGAACTTATAACCAAGATAGGGATATGATGGCGAAAATCGTAAAAGGAAGCGACTTCAAGGGTGCGGTGGATTACATCATCGACAAGAAGAAGGATACGCAGATAGTAGCAAGCGAAGGCTTGTTTATGGAAAATCTGGAAACTATCGCCATGAGTTTCAATGCCCAGTCACGGATGAACGATAAGGTGACAAAACCTGTCGGACATATCGCGTTGAGTTTTTCCAAAGAGGATGAGTTACGGCTGACGAACCGTATCATGGCAGGCATCGCGCTTGAATATATGGAACGGATGGGAATCAAGAATACGCAGTTCTTCATCGCCCAGCATTTCGACAAGGAGCATCCGCACGTGCATATTGCTTTCAACCGCATAGACAACAACGGCAATACCATATCGGACAGGCACGAGCGTCTGCGCAGTACCCGCATCTGCAAGGAATTGACCTTGAAATACGGCTTGCATATGGCTGGCGGAAAGGACAATGTCAAACGCAACCGCCTGAAAGAGCCAGACAGGACGAAATATGCGCTTTACGACATCATCAAAATGGAAGTCGGCAGATGCGGCAACTGGAACGTGCTTATCGCCAACCTGAAACGGCAGGGAGTGGAAGTACATTTCAAGCATAAGGGGCAGACCAGCGAGGTGCAGGGTGTTGTATTCTCCATGAATGGCTACCATTTCAACGGCTCCAAAGTGGACAGGCGTTTCAGTTATTCCAAGATTGACGCGGCTTTGCAGCACAACAGATGCAGGGAACGTATGGGAATAACAGCCGGAATATATGAAACGGCTACACCAAGCGCACCGTCCGGCACGGCACAAAGCGAGTTGTTCAACGGCTCTTGGGGATTGCTAAAAAGCAGTGGCTCATCTTATAACGCTGCTGATGCGGAAGCCAATCAGGAAATGGTGGATATACTTCGCAGAAGGAAGAAAGTTAAGCGCAAGAGAGGTGTTGGGTTCTAATATTCTGTACTAATCCAATTCTCACGACACTTGCGCTCTATATTCATTCGGAGTGTAACCTACCTCTTTCTTGAACAGTCGGGTAAAATGTTGCGGGTACTGAAAACCGAGATTATAGGCGATTTCATTAACGGTGTCGTCTGTAGATGCAAGTTCCGTCTTGGCTATTTCAATAGACTTGTCATGAATGAAATGCAGGGCGGTTGAACCTGTTTCTTTTTTCAATAAATCACTGAAATAGTTGGGCGAGAGGCAGAGCTTGTCTGCACAATACTGTACAGTGGGCAAGCCTATCCGTTTAGCAGCCCCATCATGGAAGTATTCGTCAAGCAACCGCTCAAATCTTGCGAGGATGTCTCGGTTTTGGTTGTCGCGTGTGATGAACTGACGGTCATAGAAACGTGTGCAGTAATCAAGGAACGTCTTGATGCTGTCTGTGATGAGGTTCTTGCTGTGACGGTGTATCGGATGGTTCAATTCATATTGAATCTTGTGGAAGCAATCCATGATGATTTGCCGTTCTTCCACACTAAGGTGCAATGCCTCGTTTGTCTCGTAGGAAAAGAACGAATATTCACGCATTATCCGCCCGAGAGGTGTATTCCGCAGCAGGTCGGGATGGAACAGCAGCGCCCGGCCTTTGGGCGGAACCTGCGGCTTATCCTTCACCTCCACCTCGACCACCTGCCCCGGAGCCATGAATACGAGCGTTCCCTCCTGATAGTCGTAGTAGTTGCGTCCGTAGCGCAAATCGCCGCACTTCACGTCCTTGAGGAAAACGGCGTAAAATCCGAAGCGGTGGCGGTAATGGCCGGGAGGAATGGGTTCCGCCTTCGAAAAGTCGATGACGCTCACCAGCGGATGCAGCGTCTCCACGCCGCGCGATTCGTTGTACTGGAAGATGTTGTCGTATTTGACCACCGTGCCCATATACTGAAATAGTTTTGTTTGTCGCAAAATTAGCGGAATTTTCGATACCTGCTCCGCCTTCCGCCCCGAATCGGTAATTATGGTACGACGAACCGTAATCGGGGTATGCCCGGCTCCCGGCGTCCGCCCTACTTTTGCGGTGTGAAACCGTGTAAATGGATAGAACGATGAAAAAGAGACTTATTTTGGCGACGATGGCGGCATTCGCCGTTTCGGGAGCCGGGGCGCAGCAGCCCTCCGGAAAAGTGCTGGTGGCCTATTTCTCCCACAGCGGCAACACCCGTGAGGTGGCGCGGCAGATCAGCGAGGCCACGGGCGGAGATCTGTTCGAGATCGTTCCCGCGACGCCCTACCCCACGGAATACCGGGCCGTGGTCGACCAGGGCAAAAAGGAGATCGAAGCCGGGGTGCGCCCCGCGCTGAAAAACCCCGTCGGCGACCTTTCGCAGTACGACGTGATTTTCGTCGGCTCGCCCTGCTGGTGGGCGACCATAGCGCCTCCCGTGGCGACGTTCCTCACCTCCTGCGACTTGGCGGGCAAGACCGTCGTGCCGTTTATGACCCACGAGGGCAGCGGCATGGGACACAGCGAGGCCGACATCCGCAGACTCTGCCCGCGGTCGACCGTCCCCGGCGGACTCGCCGTCCGCGGCAGCGCGGTGCGCAACTCGAAGGATGAGGTCGGCAGGTGGGTCCGCACCCGCTTGAAAAACGGATTTTAGAAAGCGGCCGGTTGCTTCAGCGCGCCTTCCTTCCGTTTCGCGCCCGGATAACCCGAACGATTCGGGTTTCCGGGCGTCTTTATCCGCAGAAATAGACGCAGCCGTAGATCAGTCCGGCCGCCAGGGCGCCCAGCAGCGGTCCCGCCACGGGAACCCAGCTGTAATCCCATCCGCTGCCTCCTTTGCCCCGGATCGGTAGGAGGGCGTGCGCCAGCCGCGGCGGCAGGTCGCGCGCGGGGTTGATCGCGTAGCCCGTCGTGCCGCCCAGCGACATGCCGATGGCCATGATGAGCATCGTCACCGGAAGGCTTCCCAGACTTCCCATCCCGATTTCGGGGGTGTTCTGCTCGTTGCCGATGGCCAGGATCACGAACACCAGCAGGAACGTGCCGACCACCTCGCAGAAGAGGTTGCGCGGTTTGTCCATGATGGCGGGCATCGTGCAGAAGACGCCCAGCTTCGCCGCGGGGTCGTCCGTCGCGTCGAAATGGTCCTTATAATAAAGGTATACCACGACGGCGCCGCAGAATCCGCCCAGCAGCTGCGCGGCGACGTATCCCGGGACGTACGCCCACGGGAACGACCCCGCCACGGCCAGTCCCACCGAGACCGCAGGATTGAGGTGCGCGCCCGAATAAGGCCCTGCGATCAG